>ENA-OQIG01001386-OQIG01001386.1-human-gut-metagenome-genome-assembly--contig:-NODE-1386-length-10424-cov-1.247256_pt1 | contig 10424 bp, 12 predicted proteins | sample MGYA00242576_ERZ504741 | MGnify/ENA primary metagenome ERZ504741 (study PRJEB26092, sample SAMD00036436) | human gut metagenome | host: Homo sapiens | study: EMG produced TPA metagenomics assembly of... | reverse complement strand
TGGATTTGGGATTGGTTGGAATGGAGAATTGGAAGAGAGATGTTGAAGCTGTGTGGAGTGGATCGGGTGGTAGTGAATTTGCTATAGTTGATTGGGCTTTTTGAATAAAAAACTTGATTTTGAGAAAAGAACAATACAATTAGGCATATGATATACCATCTATTAAAAATATTGTTGAAGCTATTATCTCAGAAATGTGGTAAAATAAACGGGTATTGATTATCGAAATCTTTGCTTGTGATTAATGTTGTATTATTTTGGGCATTAGTATGATAGAGTCGCAGTTTTTGACATTTACGATAAATAATGATGATTACAGAGGATGGCATGTACGATGGTAGATTTGTTTAATGAGAATACTCTTTTTGTGCTTTTCTTTGCAATGGTTGCTATTTATAATTATTCTGCTTTAAAAGAATATCAGCGAATGGCGATTATCTATATTAGTATTTATGCATTAGCTGCCTTATTCTTTTTGAATCTTTTTACCTAGCACCACGCCGATTTGGTAAAAAACCTTAAATTAGCTTAAGAGTTTTTTTGAAAATTGGAACAGATCGAACGCTGTTTGATGGTCTCTATATTTCCCGGAACCAAAAGCTGTGTGAGGAATATATGGGAAAGTACCCCGTTATTTTCCTGTCACTCAAAGGAATTGACGGCTTATCCTTTGAAGCCGCAAAATACCGTTTAACGGAGTTGATCGGGGTGGAAGCAGAGCGATTTGCATTTTTAGCGGACAGTGAAAAACTGACGGAAAATGAGAGGAGCAAATATCGGGCGATCATCCATTTAGTGAATGGTAAATATTCCATGGATGAGGATATGCTTGTCTCCAGCCTGCAGACATTATCACAGCTGTTATGCCGGCATTATGGTCAGAAGGCCATGATTCTGATTGATGAGTATGATGTTCCTCTCGACAAAGCGTTTCAGCATGGATACTATAAAGAAATGGTTTCACTGATTCGGGGATTGTTCGGACAAGCGCTGAAGACGAATGATGATCTGCAATTTGCTGTACTGACAGGATGTCTCCGGGTTTCCAAAGAAAGTATCTTTACAGGACTGAACAATTTCAAAGTTTATGCAGCAGACGACGTTCGCTATGATGAAGAGTTCGGCTTTACGAATGAAGGGGTAAAAAAACTTCTTGCAAATTACAATCTGCAGGAACATTTCGAGAAAGTGAAAGAGTGGTATGACGGTTATCATTTCGGCGACGCAGATATCTATTGTCCCTGGGATGTGATTAACTATGTGGACGATTTAGTGAGCGATCCAAATGTGCAGCCTAAGTCCTATTGGATCAACAGCAGCGGAAATGATCTTGTGAAACGCTTTATTGAACAGGCTGATATCACGACAAAAGACGAGATCGAACAGTTGATTGCAGGAAATGCAGTTGAAAAGAGAATTCGTTCGGATTTGACTTATGACGAAATTGACAACAGCATCGACAATATATGGAGTGTGCTTTTACAACCGGATATCTCACAACGGCTTGGAAAAGCTGAAAATGGCGTGTACAAGCTGATCATTCCGAATCAGGAAGTCCGCGAAGTTTTTGTTCTGAAGATCCGCGAATGGTTTAATCAGATCGTTGCGAACAACAGGGCATCTACAAATAAAATCAATCAGGGATTTCTGGAAGGAGAGGCGGAGACGATCCAGCAGGAACTGACGATGTTTCTCGGAGAAACGATCCGTGTTTTCGATACAAAGGCACGGAATGAAGAAAAAGAAATTTTTTATCACGGCATTTTACTTGGTATTTTGAAAAATTATTCTGGCTGGGTTGTGAAATCAAACAGAGAATCTGGAGATGGTTTTGCGGATATTCGGCTCAAACCGAAAAATCCGGATGCGGGAATCATAGTGGAATTGAAATACGTCCGTTCTCTGCATGATCTCGATCAGGCGTGTGAAAGAGCGCTGGAACAGATCGAGGACCGCAGATACGATACAGAACTTCGTGAAGATGGACGAAATGATATTCTTGCATATGGAATTGCATTCTGCAGAAAACGGTGTAAAGTGGTGGTTAAAAATCTATAAACAAAAAGCAGTCTATATGGGCTGCTTTTTTTGCTGCGTGCGCCTGGCGGCGCACGTTTCTAACGGGTTAAAGTCCCGAATCCGCGGTAGTGGGAAGGATATAGCCGAAGGCCAAGGTGTCCATCGTGAGGTGGAATCTGAAGGAAGCCGGATGTGGGAACAGACTAACCACGGGCAAATCTCTGGTCTGACGAACAGAAATCTCATATAAGGTTATGCATGAGGTAAGGCTGCGCACCAAGTCAAAGCCCAATAACTACACGGAATCATGCGTGATAGATGAGGCCGATGGATGGAGAGGAAGAAACGTGTGGTACCCGGGGAGGTCTGTGCGGTATGCTCCGAAAGGAGTAACCACTGTACAAAGCAGTGCTGAACGCACAGAAGTCAGCAGAGTCATAGTAGCCGAAAGGTGAAGGACCGAATCAGTAGGAGTCTTGAGTATGACTGGGAAAGGAGGAATGACTGATTATGACAGAAAACACAAACAGTGGCTGTTCGCAAAGAGATAGTGCGGAACATGAAAGGTATGCGAAAGCGTCAAGGTCATTCAATCGGATATGGAAAGAAAGAGACAGTGCACAGCCGAAACTCCTGGAAGCGATACTGTACAAAGATAATCTAAACAGAGCGTAATAAAAGAGTGAAGGCGAATAAAGGAGCGGCAGGTATTGATGGAATGAGTATCGAAGAAACCCTGCCATATCGAAAGGAACATCAACAGGAACTGAAAAACCGGATACTCAGAGGAAAATATACCCCATCTCCGGTAAGGCGGGTTGAAATTCCAAAACCAGACGGTGGTGTGCGAAAGCTTGGCATACCAACGGTGATAGACCGTACCATCCAACAGGCAATAACGCAACAGTTAGTGCCAATCTATGAACCGCTGTTTGCAGATGGTAGCTTTGGCTATCGTCCGGGCAGAAGCGCCAAAGACGCAATACTTAAAGTGAAGGAGTATGCGGAACAAGGATACACATATGCAGTATCCTTAGATTTATCGAAATACTTTGATACACTTAACCATGAAATCCTTATTAACTTACTACGCAAGACAGTAAAGGACGAACGGGTGGTACAGTTGATTAAGCGTTATCTGAAAAGTGGGGTAATGGAGAATGGAGTGGTGATGGAAACAGAGGAAGGTTCGCCACAAGGTTCATTATGCCGAGCTCGCATAACGACCCTTATGACGAGATAGATGTTATGCCGAGATACATCCGGTATTCGTAGGATTTATCAGTGTTTTCACTTTCTGAACTCGGCATAACACTCTCTATTATTTTAAGGAATTTAAAAACTGTAAAAGATCTTTGTCTTTGTTCCAGTCAGGAAGATTAGTCTCATCAGCAACTTTAGGAGCAAGCGCATTGATTGCATCATTTTTCAGGCGGTTATCAGTCTTACATAAATCATCGTTGTAGAAATGTCTTCATGTCCGAGAAAGTCTCTGATATAGATGATGTTGATACCGGCCTCCAGCATATGCATTGCCTTCGAGTGCCGAAACATATGGCAATGCACATGTTCCGGAAATGCTGCATCTTCTTTACGAAGTGCATCAGCATATTTTTTGACGATATAAGAAATACCATCACGGTCAATCTTGTGTTGATAACGGTTAGTTATTAGCGGATCTGTTCCAACAGCGTATGAACGATACCGGCTAAGATAGTTTTCAACAAGCTTTGCTGTTGCATCTGATAACACGACTGTCCGGTACTTATTGCCTTTTCCATGTAATCTTACAGTTGTAACAGATCCTAACGCTACATCTGCTATCGTGATATCACATAGTTCCTAGACTCTGCACCCACTGTCATACATAAGTGTCAGGATTACCCGGTGCCTGAATCCGGTGGATGAATTAATATCAGGACTGTTGATAAGACAGGACATTTGTTTTACTGTCAGGAAAGATACTTCCTTTGGTGCAGACTTTTTAGCTTTGATTCCAGATACATTCTGCAGTGGAGCAATGTATTCGATGTTTTCCAGCTGTGCATAATCGCTGAATGCTTTTAATGCAGCCAGTCTTTGGTTTGCGGCTGATATACCAGCTCCACTATTCCGATACCATTCCAGAAATTCAATGACGATCTCACGTTTAAAGTCCTTGATATAAAAGGAGTTCGGTGAAATTCCTTTTTCTTCTTTTAAAAATCGCAGGAACAGTTTCAGGGTATCCCTGTAACTGAGAACGGTATTCTTGGAATAGCATCTGTGATGCGGCAGGTAGTCTGTCAGGAATCCTGTAACAAGACAGGCAAAATCAGTAGAATTCATGTTCATTGATCTCTGTCTCCTTTATCAGGTCGGGAAAGATTCCTTCATCCGTTCTTTTATATATGGAAACCGTTCTGCCACAGCTTATCAGTCTGTGCACATCAACTATTGAAACCGCCGTGTACCGAACGGTACGCACGGTGGTGTGAGAGGACGGGAGTTAGTCACTCCCTCCTACTCGAATCAAAGATTAACTGTTTGAAAAAACAGCAGAATATGATTTTATGAGTAATCAAGGATTCTTTGGCAATACAAAATCTAACAATTCAGAAGAGTTGTTCTCTGAGGAAGAGCAGGATCTGTTTGCGGATGAAATGGACGAGTTGGAGATTGCTGGCTTAGATACAATGGAATTATCCATGATGGATGAGGCGGAAAGACGAGAAGCAATAGAAGATACGGGTTTGGATCCAGATTGACTAATGATTTTGACTTGAAAAATAACCTAGGATTTACCTAAAAATTAATCAAATTATAAAATAAAATTTATTTTCGAGTTGTCAAAACAATACATTGCCATATAATAGAATCCGTTATATAATAAAAAGGATTAAGTGAAGATTCGTGTTTATATCGAAGAGAGGTACATACATGGCAGTTTCATATAACGGATTATGGAAATTACTGATTGACAACAATATGAAAAAAATGGATTTGGTAGAACGTGTAGGTATTAGTAGTAGCACGTTAGCTAAAATGAGCAAGGGAGAAATTGTATCACTGACTGTTTTGGAAAAAATCTGTGATGAGCTAAATTGCGATTTTGGCGATCTTATCAGCTATGATCGGAAAGGGGCAAAAAAATGATGGAATACAATGCGGCCAGCGTCAAATTTCTTCTTTGGCATGTTGAAACAAAGGAAACAGCAAAATTGCTGCAGGAACATAGTTTTGACGAAATACGAAGAATGGTATTAGAAGACAACATATATCAACAAAAATCAAGAGAGCGTGCACAGAGTGAATTTAGCTGTATTAAGAAGCGTCTTCAGGCATTACCAGAGGAACTGATTCAAAAACTAATACAGTCAGATATTCAGACTACAAAAATTATTACATTTATTGCCTGCATGGTAACAGATCGCCTTCTTTTTGAACTAATGTATGAAGTGTATAGAAATAAAGTACATTATGGTGAAGAAAATATCACAGATGCTGATTTGAATATTTTTATGAATGATAAAAGAGATCAGAGTGAAAAAATGGCGGGCTTTTCTGATCTTACGATTCGAAAATTGAAACAGAATTTCTGCTTCTTATACCAGGATTGGACCTGTTCTGTCGTTTTTTCATAAACCGGATGTCAGTTATTATGGTGGTGATGGAACGGTCTATACAGATAAAATGGTGGTATGCAAAGACGATATGGGAGCAGCATACGTAGCGGGAACTTCATTTGCAGCGCCATGGATTTCACGTAAACTGGCATATTTGATTCATATTATGGGATTAAGCCGGGAAGTGGCGAAAGCATTGCTGATTGATGCAGCTTCCGGATGGAATCGAAGAGATGATATTTCACATAGAATCGGATATGGTGTTGTGCCAAAGCATATTAATGAGGTTTTAAAAACACCGAATGATGAAATACGTTTCATTATGACAGGGGCATCGGAGGAATATGAAACTTATACTTATAATCTGCCAGTGCCTGTTGTAGATCATGCGCACCCGTTTTATGCAAGAGCTACCCTGGCATATTTTCCACAGTGCGATCGCAAACAGGGTGTTGACTATACGAGTACAGAAATGGATATTCAGTTTGGCAGAGTTGTTGCCAAAAGAGGGTCAACCATGATTAAAGCAATTGATGACAATCGACAGTCTGAAGAGAAACAGATTACTTTGTACGAAGAAGATGCAAGAAAAATGTATCGCAAATGGGATAATGTGAAACATATCAGTGAAAAAATAAAAGAAAAAAGGGGTCCCCGAAAGGCTTATGATTCTGGGTTATGGGGACTTAAGATTAATACGAAAGAATGCTTGCAGAAAAGAAAAAGATTCTCTTCCGTTTGGTGTGGTTGTAACGTTAAAAGAGATGAATGGAGTAAATCGTATAGACGATTTTGTAAAGATGTGTTTTGCAAGAGGTTGGCTGGTTCAGAGACTTGATATTGAAAATCAGCTGGATTTGTATGCTAAGGCGGAGGAAGAGATTGAATTTGAATGAGGCGCAAGCGAAAGGATTTAACTTATGAAAATCACATCAGGCCTCGGCTCCATTGATGACTATCCCCGTTACGTCCGCGCCGGTGCAGACGAGCTGTTCTGCGGTTACGTTCCATTTTCCTGGTCAGAAAAATACGGAACGGTTCTGCCGCTGAATCGGAGAGAGGTTTTAAACTATAACGTACAAATTGGATCGTTCAGTGAACTGGAAATTCTGGCCAATATGGTGCAGAAATACCAGAAGCCAGTGCATCTGGCGTTCAATTCGCTGTATTACCGGCCGGAACAGTATGAAGAAATTGCACAGATCATCAACAGTGCCGCAGCATAGGGTTTGACAGTTATATTCTTGCGGATCCCGCGCTGCTTGTGTACCTGCGAAAAGAAAAGATCGACTGTGAGGTGCATCTGAGCGGGGATTTGGGAACAGTGAATTCTGCGATGACAGAGGTTTTTGCGAAAGAATACCCGAAGAGGATCATTTTCCAGCGCAAAAATACGATCTCGGAAATGCGTGCAGTGATTCGGCATATAACTGCGCAGAAAGAAGCCGCTCGAAAAGAATGGACTTATCCAACGGAGTTCGAGGCATTTGCTTTGAATGAACTGTGCCAGTTCAGTGGTGCTTTCTGCAATTCCCTGCACTGCGATGAAATGGGATATCTTTGCCGGGTTCCTTACTGGAAGAAACCGATGTCGCTTTCAGAATCTAAATTAGAAAAACAAGAAAAAAATCGTCCGGGAGAAAATATTTCTATATCCGAATGGGATTCTGCATCAGAACTGATGAATCCTGTATCGGAAGATGGTTACCTCTGCGGCGCAACCGGCTGCGGCCTGTGTACATTAAAACAGCTTTCCGATGCTGGAATCACTCATCTGAAGCTGGTAGGCCGGGGAAATTATACCGATTTTATGGAGCGTGATATCCGAAATTCTGCGCCGCACGCTGGAGATTCTGGAGGATCATTCTACGGAAGAAGAATATATCCGAGCGATGAAAGCAGAGCTTTTTCCAAATGGATGCAGTCACATGTGCTATGCAGATAAATATGTACAATTCTTTCTGAATCTAAGAGATAGTGGAGAACGTAATGAAGAAATGTTTTCCCAGCACGCTTTAATAATTGACATAATGATGAATCGTCTTCTGCGTGATTATTTATAATAATTACGAAATGCGACGAAAATCAACCAGACGCTGCTGAAACGGATCGTGGCCGTAGCTTCGATTGCGATCGCGTGCAGCAAACTCTTTTTCTGATTGAAAAACCATTTCCGCAGCCTGCACGCCCCACTTTGCGGTATATTTTGCCTCATTCAGTCGCCGTAGCCCGCTACGCCTCCTTCATTCAGACAAAATCTCCCACAAATTGGAACATGCAGACTACGAAAAGCCTTTTTCAAACACACTCTAGCGCTTTGCACACAAACTTTAGTTAGAAGCGTATCCCAATTGTTCTTATTGACTAAATATTTCCTTAGGGAATACAATATAGAAAAAGTAAAAAGGAGGGATACCATGCAGGCACTTTCAAAGAAAAAAACCGGTGATATCTGTACCATCAAATGGATGTTTGGAATCCCTGATGTTCTGGATTTCCTCCGAAGCCGTAAAATCAAAGAAGGCAGCACCGTACAGGTCATCCAGAGAATAAACGGTGGATTGATCCTTGGCATGGATGGAAAACGGATTGCAATGTGTGATGCAGCTGCAGACCGGATTCAGGTATGAAAGGAAGAAAAATCAAAATGAGCGGAACCTTGGAAGAGGAGCCGCTCATTTTGATTTTCCAAATACCCACAAAAGAATTTTCGTAGATAAGTGTGCAGACTGCGGAAATGATTTTTAATAAATACGCGCCAGGAAATTTTCAAGCTTTTCTTTACATAGAACCGTTGCGAAACAGCCGCCAGATAGAGTAAAATAGAGCAGATCTTAAGAAAAAGGAAGTTGGACTTTTATGATATTATTAGAACAGATACAAAAAAGAACATGCCGCTGCTTTTACGCACGGCGGAAATTTCATGCGGATGATGTGTTCTCTGCGGCACTGCTTCTGCATTTTAATCCGCAGCTTACCATCCAGCGCGGAAATCGTGTGCCGGAGGATTTTGACGGGATTGTTTTTGATATTGGAAGAGGAGAATACGACCATCACCAGAAAGACAGCCGGATCCGGGAAAACCAGGTTCCGTACGCGGCGTTTGGCCTTTTATGGGAGGCACTTGGCACAGAAATTTTAAGTCCGGAGATGGCCGCGCGGTTTGACGAGAAGTTTGTACAGCCGCTCGATCTCAATGATAATACAGGAGAAAAGAATGAACTCGCCAGTATGATCGGCATGTTCAATCCGGTATGGATGATAACAGCGGAAGCGATGCTGCTTTCCTGGAAGCGGTGGCAGTGGCCGGACGGATTTTGGAACATAAATGGGAGCGTTTTCGTGCGGATGAGCGGGCGGAGCAGCAGTTTGCAGCTCTTCTTGCCGAACACAGGAAGCGGATCGCAGCGGAGAAAAAGGCAGGAACAATGGATGAAAAGATTCTGATTCTGTCGGAATTTTTTCCATGTCAGAAACAGCTTTCCGCGACTGAAATTGCATTTCTGATATTCCCATCGAACCGCGGCGGTTACTGCGTGCAGCCGGTTCGAAAAGAAAATTCATTCAATTACAAGTATGATTTTCCGGAAACATGGCTTGGTCTGGAAAAAGAAGCACTGCAGGAAGCGACGGGGCTTTCCGATGTGTCTTTCTGCCACAAAGGAGGATTTCTTCTCACCGCAGAAACGCTTGACGATGCCGTCGCTGCCTGTCGCATCAGCCTTACGGGAATGCCAAAAGCACCGGTTCTGATCCACATCGGTACCGATGCGATTGATGCGGATGACGCGCTTTTGCGGCAGATGCCGGGCATGGAGCATGCAGTTATTCTTCATAAACCGCTGCTGGAGGCCCCGGAACTGAACATCTGTGGCAGTTATGCCGTGTCATCACTTGAAAAAGCAGAATGGAAGATACGCCTGCGGGAATACCTGTCGGACCTGTTAAAAGAAAAGCCGGAGGTGTCTGTGTCAGCGGTGATCTCTTTGCGGCCTATCCGGTCATGCACCAGCTCCGCAAAAACATATTCCGGTTCTGACGGTATCAGAGCAGAATGGAAAACGGCTGCTGGTCCGCATTCCGTCCGGTTCCTGAGAATTTACAGAGAATCTCTCTCAATTTCACGCGTTAAACAGAAAAATTCCTCAATATGTGATTTGTTTCTTTGCATCTGCTGTTGTCTGTGATACAATATAGAAAATACGTGAAATTTTTGCACAATGAAAATAAATGATATCATTTTTGGTTTATCTTCAAAAAAAGAGGCCAGACTTTACAGGAACGATACGTTTTTTGTGATTTCATCCGAACGGCCTCAAAAGCAGAAAATGGCAGGCAGAAATCGACAAACAGCAGAGAGGAGAGCAAAACATATATGAATTTCAAAGAAAAAATTTGGCACAACGGTAACAGCGTTCGGCGTGGCAGCCGGAATGCTTCTCGGTTCGGCTGCACCGGCGCATGCAGAGGAGACAGCGAAAACGGTGCAGGAAACGCAGAAAGATCAGGCGGATGCACCGGCCATGCAAAGTGAAACGGAAAACGGAAACACAGAAGAAGCCGTTGTTCCGGCTGTAGAAACACAGGAAACCGAGACACCAGCAGAAGAACCGTCCGTACCATCTCAGGATGAAATGCCGCTTCCACAGAGGAGCCAGAAGTACCGGAAACGCCAGAACCGACAGAGGATCCGAATCCAACGGAGACACCGGAAGACCCGAATCCAGGCGAGATGCCGGAGCCATCTCCAAGTGAAACCCCGGAACCAACTACCCACGGCGAAAACTCCCAAGGACCGTA
>ENA-OQIG01001385-OQIG01001385.1-human-gut-metagenome-genome-assembly--contig:-NODE-1385-length-10426-cov-2.537819_pt1 | contig 10426 bp, 11 predicted proteins | sample MGYA00242576_ERZ504741 | MGnify/ENA primary metagenome ERZ504741 (study PRJEB26092, sample SAMD00036436) | human gut metagenome | host: Homo sapiens | study: EMG produced TPA metagenomics assembly of... | reverse complement strand
TCCCGCGCTGCATCAGCGGCTGTATCTACCGCAAATGATACGTCCGCCGCTTCCATGGCCGGAAGATCATTCATGCCGTCTCCCATATATCCTGTCACATGTCCTCTTCCCCGGAGCATCCTGATAACCTGTGCTTTCTGTTCCGGGCACATCCTGGCAAAAATCACGGTTTCCTCCGTCCGCTTTCCAAGCTCTTTTTCACCCATTTTTTCCATCTCCGGCCCGGTTATTACAGACCGGCAGGAAATCCCCAGTCTCCGGCATACGCTCTGTGCCGCAGCCGCTGTATCTCCTGTAAGAATCTTAATATTCACACCTTCGCACTGCAGCTGCCTGACAGCACTGTATGCCGATTTTTGACAGGATCCCGGAAAACGATCCATCCTTCAAAAACCATATCCCTTTCATCACCGGGACCCCACATACGGCTGCCGTCTTCCACGGTTTTGATGCCAGCGCCAAAAGGTAAACCTTTCTCATTCATCAATTCCGCCTGCTTTTTTATTGTCTGGAGAACGCGGCTGTCTATGGGAACAATCTCTCCGTCCCTGCGTACGGTACAGCAGACAGATAATACCTCTTCAGAAGCGCCCCTGGTAATCATATACTGATGTCTGTCCCGGATCACCACTGTGCTTCTGCGTCTTTTAAAATCGAAAGGAATCTTGCCTGTACAGGAAACATGTTCATACGCTGACAGCTCAAGCAGTCTTTTTTCACGAATATTTTTCTGTACGGCCTCATCCATAGAGCCGCCGCTCTGATACAGACTGCCGAGAAACGCAAGCTCCGCCGCTTTTTTGGAAAACCGGCCCCAGGCATCATAAAAATCATCTGCATCCATATTCCCCTGTGTAACCGTTCCTGTTTTATCTGTACAGAGTATATCCATCGCCCCTATATTCTGCATGGCCCCGGGACTTTTAACCGCCGTCTTCTGCCGGTTCATGCCGCAGTTCCCTTTGCCAGACAGGCGCTCACAATGACAGGAAGCATTTCCGGTGTCAGCCCCACAGCGACAGACAAAGCAAACAGGGCCGCCTCTGTCCAGTTTCCTTTTGTGAACCCGTTAATGACCCACACAGCAGGAACCATGAACACCATCCATCGAATCAGCAGATGGGAAATCCGCCTGATTCCTTTCTCAAATTCGGTGTTTCCCGCACCGTATCCCAACTGTGCAGCCATTTCTCCATACAGTGTCTGCATGCCTACTGATAAGGCAATCCCCCGTCCGGATCCGCCGATGACACGCGTCCCCATAAAAATAAGATTGTGATAATCTGTGACTGCCCCTTCTTCCTCTCCTTTCCTGCCTCCCGATTTTTCAACGACGCGGCTTTCTCCTGTAAGAACGGCCTGGCTAACAGATATCCTTGATCCTTCAAGAAGTCTTATATCCGCAGGCACTATATCTCCGGGGGACAGATACATCATATCCCTGTTACAGCTTCCTCCAGCGGCATAGAGAAAAGTCCTCTTTCCTGACGTCTGACTGCCGCTGTCTCAGGCAGTCTTTTTTTCATTTCTCCTGCAGCTCTGTTGTTTTTCATTTTCTGCAGAAACTGTAAAATTCCTGACACGGCAATCATAATTCCTATGATGACCAATTCTGAATAATCGCCCTGTCCGGAGAATGACGCCGCTTTATCCGCGGCAAAGGAAAGCACCCCTACCGCGGTCAAAATAACCGTAAACGGATTGACAAAAGACAATACTGCCGCAGAAAGAAATCCTGGTCCTCTGTGATCCGGCAGTGCCCCGCTTCCATACCGTGTCCTCAGTTCATCAATATGTTTGACAGATACCCCCTCAGAACTGCTGTGCAAACACTTCATCAGTTCGGGTTCACAGACAGAAGATGCCCATTCCAGCCTCATCCTGACCTGTCTCTGAATTTCTTTCCGCTCAGCTTCTCTCTGTGTGATGTTTTTCATGTTCAAAAATTTCATAATTCTATACCTCCGGTCTTTTTATTGATACCGAAAGCACAGCCGGATTCTCTGACAGACGGCAGGATGAAACAGAGGTATCTCATATCCCTGACCGCCGCATATTCTGAATTTCCGCTGTGCCCGCCGTCGTCTTCCATATTCCACCTCCTGACTGTCCCGGCAGAGCAGCCTTCTGAATGTCTCCATCCGGCATACAAAAAAGCCCTGCCAATGCACAAAGACAATGACAGAGCCTCAATTCCAATATAACAAGAATACCTGCGGGCCAATATCATCGTCCAAGCTTTAACTCCGCAGGGCCATGAAATTGCATTATTCCATGCCTTGGATTCGACATGGACTGTTTACCTTCTCATAGTGTCTCCACTACTCCGCGGCAGCAACCCGTATCCCTGCGGTAGCCTCACCTACCGATATGATTTGTAAAACCAAAAACAGTGTAATTCTATCTCCTTAGAAAGTCAATCAAAAACTAGATTGAATTAAAATATTTATACTTTATTCATCTTTTTCTTTGAGAATTTTTAATAAAGGACTGGGCTGTCAGTGCGGTTCCCATACATACACAGACGGGAAAGAGATAAGACGGCGAATACCGGGACAATTCCACCAGAAACACCGCTGCCGTAATAGGCATTTTCTGTGACAGCCCGAGAAACACCGCTGCCCCGACCAGAGCGGCTGCACCCGCCGGAATGGGAGCAAACACCTCATTCCATGCGAAAACAGAAGCCAGTGCAAGCATTCCCCCGAGCATCATCGTAGGCGTAATTCTTCCTCCAAAGGCTCCCGCCCGGGAGGCCAGCCACACGGCCGCCCATTTGGCTGCAAACAGCCCCAAAGCATAACTCCAGCCGATAGAACAGGTAAAGCTGAGCTGATTGCCCGCCTTTCCATTTCCCAGCACCTCCGGAAATACGGCGGCAATCAATCCGATCAATCCAAAAGCTCCTATAGAAACTGCGATGCTGCTGATTTTCATATGAGATACAGGAACAGCCCGTGTTAAGCTTTTTTCAAAAAGTGATACAGCGGCGGCAATCACTGGTCCCATAAAAAAAGCCCATATAATCAAGGTATCATCAAACTCAGGCTGGGGCAGCGGATACTGTACCAGATCTCCCAGACCCAGACGAACTACATAAACTGCAATTCCGCAGGTCAATACGGCCGACGCTACAGACACGGGCTTCCAGTCAATCAGCAGCGTTTCCAAAATAAAAATAACCGATGCCAGGGGTACATTATAAACAGCAGCCAGACCGGCACCGGCTGCACAGGCCATAACCAGTTTTTTTGCATCGTTGTCTACCTTAAATAAACGTATCCACTGTGCTGCAAAAGCAGCGCTGACCTCCCGGGGAGCCACCTCTCGCCCCAGAGGCGATCCCATAGCCACCGTCACAATCTGGAGAAAACCATGACACAGCGTAGTCACAAAGGGCATTCCCCGCTCCGGATGAAGAACCGCATTTTTGACGCTGACCAGAGGAGAACCCCACCGGTAAATTAAAAACCATCCAATTCCGGCCGCCGCTCCGCATATCAGAAGCACGCCCAAACGGTGGGCCGGTGTGACCGACTCTACCATTTCACGGAAGGAAATATCTCCGTAAATACCGCCGCTGTAAAACCATGCCTGTATATAATGAAGCGCTACAGTCAGCAAAAACCCGGTCAATCCTGCTGTCACACCTGATAAAATTAAAGCTGCCAGTGTTTTCCCACGAAGATGATCCATACAGTGTCCATTCTCCTTCTTCCAAAAAACGAACGGCGCTGTCTGCAGGACACTCCTCCATACATCGGCACGGAATATTCCTCCGCCGTCAATTTTACTCAGAATATCACAAAACAGGCCGTCAGACCACCATTCGCACAGAGAATAGCTATAAAAAAAAAGTAATAGCTCATTTTTTTATTGCCTCCTACCCTAAAATACATGAAAATAATTTTTTCCCTGACAGCTTTCCATAGATTGTGCTATCATGAAAAAAGATCAAACAATAAGGAGACTTATACCATTATGCAGATTGAAATCATCAAGCATCCTCTGGTCCAGCATAAGCTGACCCTTATGCGGAAAAAAGAAACAAGTTCGAATGACTTCCGCCGTCTTCTCCGGGAAATCACCATGCTCATGGGATATGAAATTACCCGTGATCTTCCCTTGGAAGATATCCCGATAGAAACACCCATGGAGAAAGCCACAGGGAAACGTCTTTCCGGGAAAAAGCTCGGCATTGTGCCTGTACTGCGTGCCGGATTCGGCATGGTTGACGGACTGCTTGAACTGATCCCTTCTGCCCGCGTAGGTGTCATCGGGCTTTACCGTGATCCCAAAACATTAAAACCCGTTGAATATTACTGCAAACTGCCCGATGTCACTGACCGCCATTTCGTCATTGTGGATCCTATGCTGGCCACAGGGGGCAGTTCCTCAGCCGCCATTACGCTGCTGAAAAAACATGGTGTTAAAAACATTAAACTCATGTGTCTCGTGGCCGCCCCTGAAGGTGTAAAAAAGGTCAATCAGGATCATCCGGATGTACCGATCTTCACCGCAGGCCTGGATGACCGCCTGAATGAACACGGATATATCCTTCCTGGATTGGGCGATGCAGGCGACCGCATTTTCGGAACTAAATAATTCTCGTTGAAAAGATCTGCAAATTAAGATAGATCTTATATTTACAGATCTTTCTCTTTTTCTATACCTATTATCCAGTTTGTCCGTGTTTTATAAACATTTTATCCCTCTATTCTGCCGGCTATGATAAAATTAAAAAAATAAAACATTATTTTCAGGAGGTTCCATTCATTTATGACAGCCAAGAATCCTGCAGCCATCCGGTCGGCTTACATACTTCTTTATCTATTGCTTCCCCTATTGCTGATCACCGCAATCTGGCATATCAATCCCTCTAAATACAGTCTCCCAAAATTATTCCCATGATGCTGGGTGCATTAGCCTATACCATGATGAACATGCAGCTGATCATAGCTTCGCGTCCTAAATGGCTGGAAAAGTGGTTTGGCATGGATCAGCTCTACCGTATTCACGGATCTCTGGCCGTTATTGCTATTGCCGCCGCTCTGATTCACAAGGGAATGGAGCCCCGCATGGCTTTATCCCCTGGCTCTCTCCTGCCGGCAGCACGGCCCTGTCCCTTTTTATCATAACTTCACTGCTGGCAGTTCTATTCCTTACTCCTTTTCTCCGGAGACTTTTGCCTGCTTCCTCCCCTCTTTTCCGAATAACGGGACTTGCTCCCTTCCGTTACCATATACAGCGTTGGATTCACAACATAACCGTCATCGCTGCTGTGATCATGTTTATTCATGTTATGCTGACTCCAACTGCAAAAACTGGTCTGTCCAGTCTCTTTACATTCTATACTTTGGAACAGCCCTGTCATTTTACCTCTATCACCGGTTGATTCGTCCCCGTTTTTCCCGTTCATCTCTTCACCATAGATCAGGTTATCCCTGAATCAGATCAGATGACAACCATCCGTATGCATCCCATAAAAGACAGCGTATTTTCTTACAAACCCGGACAGTTCGCCTATTTTTCCTTCCGTGATCCTGCTCTTACCCGTGAAGAACATCCTTTTTCCATTACCTCACAGCCTGGATGTACAGATTCTCTTTCCATAACCATAAAAGATCTCGGTGACTGGACTTCACAGGCAAAACATCTGTCACCGGGAAGCACGGTGCATATAGATGCGCCTTACGGGCGTCTCAGTCCTCTTCTTTATCCCTGCAGCGGAGGTATGATTCTCATGGCTGCCGGAGCAGGAATCACCCCCATGATGAGCATCATACGCTATTACCGTGAAACAGATCCCCTGCAGAAAATTCTCCTTTTTTGGATGGTGCCTTATGAAAAAGATTTGATCTGTAAAGAAGAATGGATGGAAATACAGACAAGAATGACAAACTTCACTTTAGTTCCCATTGTATCCCGTGATCCTTCCTTCCCCGGAGAAACCGGACATATTACACCGTCCTTGATCCGCAAATATGCAGGACTCTCCCAGATGAACCTGTCTGATGCGCAGATTTCATCTGCGGACCCGCCAACATGCAGAATGCCTGTGTAGACATGCTGCATGAACTGCATGTAAATAACAGGTTGATCCACAAAGAAAATTTTCATTTTAAAATAGTCTATATAAAAAAGGGGCTGTGAAAAAATGAGAAATCATTTTTCCGCAGCCCTTTTATATAGATATGGAAGACCCTATGTCTAAAAGAGTGTATAATACCCCCTTACCCCCAATAATGATCGATATATTAAATTAGGCACTTTCTTTCTGACGTACTTTTTTCTTATAGTATTTATAGAGGTTCTGCCCGATAGACACCAGAAATATTTCTAGTGTCACACTTTTTATCCCTCTTCGGACTATCCGTTTGTACCATCGGTCATTTTTTATGATTCCAAAGGTCCCTTCTGACTGAATTGACCGGTTCATCCTCAGTAAAGCCCCTTGAATACTATCCAGATTATTTATGACTTCTTCATGCATTGAGGTCAGTTCTTTATTGAGACTGATCTTTCTGTTTTTATCCGTCTTTTTACATCTTTCTGCGTAAGGACACCCTCTGCAGTCTTCACATTGATAAATCTCTTCCCGCCGTCCATACGCATTACCATGGACATTTCTTCGGTATAAAAGTTGGAATGCCTTCCCTCTGGGGCAGCGCAGCTTTCCTTCTCCGTCAATTTTGAAGTTCACTGCTCTGAATGGATCGTCATGATACTTCCTGTCCTTTGTTTCTTTGTTAAACATCGTGAATTTCATGTATTTTTCCATGCCATGCAGACTGCAGTAGATATAATTATTGTAAGAGCCATAGCCTGCATCGGCCACAGGGTATTTGGGATAGAACCCATAGTTCCCCTTAAATTTTTCCATTAAAGGTATGAAGCAGTCCATATCTGACCGGTACTGATTCACATCCACCACGGCTATATATTCATCCGCGATCCCTAATTGAATATTGTAAGCGGGAAGCAGTTGATCATTTCCCATATAATCTGTTTTGATTCTCATGAAAGTAGCATCCCGGTCTGTCTTGGCATAGCTGTTTCTATCCGGTCCGCAAATAGATATCTTTTCGATGTATTCGCTTAACTTTTTTATATATCCTGTTAGTTCTTCATATTGCCGCTGGATGGCTGTTTTGCGGTGTCCCCGGCCGTGTACGAAGGCATTTCATTGATCTGCCAAAGATCTTTTAACCGGACTGCTGTCATTTCCAGATACTCTGGGACATATTCCTCATGGACTTGGATCCGCATACTTCTCCAGGCAAGTCCCTGGTTGATTTCCTCCAGTAGGTCTGTGATTTTTTTATACAAACGGTACCGGGCTTTTTCAGTCGCTTTTTTCCAGACCCATTTATATTTGTTGGCATTGGCTTCAAATTTGGAACCATCAATATACAGATGACTGAGATCAACCTGTTCCTCCTGAAAAATCTTGTGATTGATCTCATAAAAAATCTTCTCCATGGAATCTTTCAGCACTTCATTGATAAAGTATCCAAAAGTCCGATAGGATGGGGCTTCATGATCCATAAGATACATGAACCGAAGATTGACTTTACAGTTGTCTTCCAGCTTTCGGAGAGAAATATATCCTTCACTCATGAATCCAAACAGAATGGTTTTTAACATATTGACAGGATTATATCTGAGACGGCCAGTATCGTGGACCGGAATATGTTTCAGATATTGATGTAAATCGATTCCCTCCATAAATCTGTCAAAGGTAAAGACCGGATCCGTAATATTCAGATAGTCGGCAGTAAACATTGGCAAAATGCCTTGTTTTGGGTTAGAATAGATGACGGTTAGTTTTTTTCATGATAATTAAATTCTACCACGAAAGAAGGACTTCCGGCTCATTTGAGTCAGAAGTCCTTCTTTCATTTTCAGGCCTGTGTTATTTCACAGCCCCTTCTTCATCCACATGATTTATTTTGAATTTTCTTCTTTACAGATTTTTCCGCTCACCATGTCCGGTCCGTCAGGGCGGACCAGGTCTTCTATTGTCACTGCAGAAAGCGCTGCGTCAATTTGCGCCTGCAATGCTGTATATACCTTTCTGACCGGGCAAAAGGGGACTGCATTGCGGCTGCAGTAGCAGTCATCCTCCATGCATCGGTTAATCCTCATCGTCGGTTCAACTAAAAGCATAATATCATACAGGGTAAGTCCCTTGCGCTTAATCAATTCAAATCCGCCGTAAGCACCGCTGTATCGTTTTACAATACCGGCTTTTGTGAAAGTTCTCATGATCTTCAGAACATATTTTTGTGGAATCGCCATTTTTTCCGAAATTTCTCTGGAAGATACAATTCCGTCCTTTGAGGCCAGGCATAATATGATGCGGATTGAGTAATCGGTCGTTACATTCAGCTGCGTAATCCATCCCTCCTTTTCCATAGCAGTAAGAAAACCGCCTGTAGTTAATTAATTGTACTCTATATAGAGTAAAACGTCAAATTATCGGTACATAACCATCATATAGAGCTTTTTATTTAAAATTTTCATGATAAGTATACACGCCAAATGGAATAAGTTTCCGCAGTCAAAAGTTGGATTTACTTTCCAGACTCCCGGTCCGTGAAGAATATAGGGTCTTCCCGGCTGAGATCCACTTCCTTCAACGGAATTAAATGAGTATGGTACTTCCATTTATACCATATATACGTAAGGAGGAAAACGGGAATCCCTATATAAACGGCCACAAAGTCCGTCCATTCAAATGTACCTGAGAACAGACTGGTATCCTGTCCTGCCATAATAAACAGACACAGTACCAGAGCGGCGAGAGGCCCGAAGGGAAAGAACGGGGCTTTATAAGGAAGCTCTGACAAAGATCTGCCCTGGGCAATAAAAGCTCTTCGGAATCGGTAATAGGCAGCTGCAATGCCGACCCATGTAATAAAGCCTGCCATGCCGCTGATATTCACCAGCCAGTTGTAAGCCGTTCCGTCTCCGACCAGACTGGTGGCAAATGCAAAGATCCCGAAAGCCGTCGTTGCATACAGGGCATTAACCGGCACCCCTCTGCTGTTGATCTTCAAAAGCAGTGGGGCGCCTTCCTTCACGCGCCAAAGAATAAGAGCATCCTCGTCGATGCGTAGAGTCCGCTGTTGCCCGCTGAAAGAACCGCTGTCAGAATAACCAGATTCATGACTGAAGCAGCATTGGGCAGGCCAAATCTTTCAAATGCCAGTGTAAAAGGACTGATGGAAATATTTTCAACAGATGCATTCAGCAGATTGGGGTCCGTATAGGGAATCAGAAAGCCAATGACTGTAAAGGCTCCCAAATAAAACAGAAGAATCCGCCAAAAGATCGTATGGACCGCCTTGGGAACAGATTTTTCCGGGCACTCCGCTTCTCCTGCAGTCACGCCGAGCATTTCTGTTCCCTGAAAAGAAAAACCCGCCACCATAAATACGGACAGCATAGCTGAAATCCCTCCCACAAACGGAGCGTCGCCGATTGTCCAATTGGCAAAACCGGGAGAATGACCGCCTACGCCGAAAATCAGAAGTGTCCCGGCCGCCAGGAATACGATGACAGTAATTACTTTCACGCCTGCAAAAAAGAATTCACTTTCTCCATAAGACCGGGTTGAAAGAAAGTTTAAAAGAAATAAAATGGCCAAAAATCCAGCCGTCCATACAACAGATGGAGTACCGGGAAACCAGTATTTCATAATCAATGCCCCCGCCACCCAGTTCTGCCGCCACGGTAATAGCCCAGTTAAACCAGTAGTTCCACCCCAAAGCAAATCCCAGCGCTTTGTCTACATATCTGGCTGCATAGAGGCCAAAGGATCCTGAAGAGGGAAGCCATGTTGACATTTCTCCCAATCCGGTCATTAAAAAATATACCATAATCCCAATCAGTGCATAGGAAAGCAGGGCCCCGCCCGGTCCGGCAGTGGATATGGTCTCTCCCCCTGCTACAAAAAGCCCGGTCCCTATGGTGCCCCCCAGTGCAATCATGGTCATATGCCTTTCTTTCAGGCTTTTTTTCAGTGTAGCCCCCTGCGGGTTTTCCTTTTCCATTCATTTCCCTCTTTCTCTTCAGTATGGCAGCCCAGAGAAAAGAGAGTGCTTTCCCTTCAGAAAAGTACTCTCTTTCAAGGTGCTGTGGGCGTCTCATCTTTTTGTCTGTTCTTTTTCCATTTCTGCTGCTTTTCTTTTGTCATCCAGCCGTTTCCAGTATCCTGTCCGCTGAAGGATTATATACAGAAAAGCCACTGTCAGAGCTGCTGACAGACATGCATTGACTGCAGTCAGTCCGTCGCCCCACCCAATTCTATAGGTTACATACACAGCTCCCAACAGGAGCAGACTGTCTGTCCATTGAAACATTGTCAATCTCCTTTCCTTACAACTTAAACTGAAATGTGATCTTACTTGTTAAAATCGAT
>ENA-OQIG01001384-OQIG01001384.1-human-gut-metagenome-genome-assembly--contig:-NODE-1384-length-10432-cov-1.254537_pt1 | contig 10432 bp, 18 predicted proteins | sample MGYA00242576_ERZ504741 | MGnify/ENA primary metagenome ERZ504741 (study PRJEB26092, sample SAMD00036436) | human gut metagenome | host: Homo sapiens | study: EMG produced TPA metagenomics assembly of... | reverse complement strand
AGAAAAACCGCTGTTGCATGGTTTGTTGGCTTCCATGTAGCAGCGGTTTTTTGCTGGGATTATTCAGTTGAATTTTTAGAACGACAAACTGGAAGTATCTTTTTCCTAATGGCAATGCTATTAAATTTCCCAATAATGCAATAACAGCATATCCAACTACATAAACCCATGCACTTGAGTTATAAAATATAAATATGGATGGCGCAAACATTATTGCTACAATCAAAATATACCAGAAGTTAAAACCATTCCTAATCCCATAAAAAACAGAGGTTATTAAACATATTAGAGGAATAATTACTAACATAACAATCATTGCACTTCCTGTGTCTTTTATAAACCAAGGAACGATATAAAAATCTATCAGCAACAGTAGGTAGAAAACCATGTTCTTTTTTAATTTATCCATCATATCATCATCCTTTTAAATTCCGATTTTTCGTTCTCTGCGCCTTCCCAATAAACTGGAATTTTTGCTTTATAGAAATTACTTATGCTGTAAAAAATTATAAACTCTTTGATTGAAATCCTTAGCTTCTTCGTAAGCAGCATGTCCTAAATCATCATACATAAAGATTTCACAACCGAGTTTTTTTGCAATTTCCAAAGAAGCCTCTCCACTTACCACTTTATCCTGCATACCTCCAATTACAAACACCGGGCATTGAATTTTATCTAATTCGTCATAAGCTTTACAACTAAGGCAAGCTTTTGCCAACGCGATAAATCTTGGTACATTCTTTGGTTTCTGCAAAACCGCTAATAATGACATAAACGGTTTGTATCGTTTCACATAAATGTCAGAATACATCTTTTCAGCCATATCTGTAATCAGCCTTTTCATATTATTCTGTTCCGTAATATGAATCCAATCATTGACTGTCCTTTCGACTGTTTCATTATTTTTCGAAAGTGTTACTGCGAGACTAACTGATTTACTAAATCTGTCTGTCTATTGCAAGATATTGAGCAATCATACCACCTTGTGATACACCAAAGATATCAGCATTTGTAATCTTTAATGTATCCATCACCATTGCTATATCTGTCGCTAAGTTTCTTACTGTTATGCTATCGCTAATATTTTCTCTGCGATCAAACAGATAAACTTTATAATCTCTTGCAAACATTCGATACATATAAGCCACTGAAAATGCTGCCCCTTTTATGCTACGGGTACTAAGACCTTGAATCAAAATCAAAGGCTTCTCACCTTTTCCAAAAGTAATATAATTCATCTGTATGTCCTGTATTTCTAACAGTTTTTCTTTTGCATTATAAAACATAGAATATTCACCGCCAAATTTCGATTTTAATGTCTCTATTATACCATAATGATACTATTATAAAAAGGAAAAAGAGCTCCTTCGAGCTCTTTTGATTCAGTCTGCAAACTTGAATTTATGCCTTTCTCTTAAGTGATTTAAAAAATAATCCACTCACAATCAACATCAGCACAGCCTGAACATCTGAAGCAATCAACTGTCCTATTGCAGCTATAGGAATAGGTTGCAATGGCCATGGTTCAACAAATGAAGCAAGGCAAGCCCTAAAAACCCAAACCACTGTAAGAAAGAAATAAAAGTAGATTACTTCCCGATTCATTGCCAATGCTCTTTTGCCTAGCATGATAAGCAGCACACTTAATCCAAACAGCAATAATGAAAAGCAGTAATTGGTGTAATCAATCCCTACTATAAGATTCTCATACTGCATTGGAAGATAGTCATACCATTGAAACATCCATGGAACAAAGAAATGCCATAGTCCAACCAAAGCGCTAATTACAACTGTAATAAAATATAAGATGCGTATTCCTTTTTTCAAAACAATCCTCCTACATACTTCGATTTGTTACTCACATGATATCATATTTTTCTTTAATTACATCCACCTAATTCTAATATACTGCCATTTGGCATGCTTCCGTAACCAGCATCCGGTGAATTTTCTTCTGCATTGTTTCCTTTGCATCTTCATTATAATAATGAAAAAGTGGAGCCCGAAAGCTCCACAAGGTTATTTCATCATGATCAGATACTCAATGGTTGACTGTGCTTCGTCATAAACAATGACCTCGTCATTAAGCAGAGTAGTTCCTCCGGTTCCTCTTCCATGTGCCCAAGTGCAGTGCGCTCCGGGGCATTTTTTCTGAAGGACAGTTTTTGTAAGCGATGAATCAGAACCATGGTAAATGTCATAATGTTTACCGGTCGCAACCCTGTAGATTGCAAGAATCTTACATCAGCGTTTCCACCGGTCCAGTACCCGCCGTCTGTATAACCCAGGGATTTCTGGGCAAGCGGGGCAAAATAAGTTCCGTTTCCAAACATACTTCCGGAACGCTGTACTCCGCAGTCCGGATTGATAAGCAGTCCGTTTGTGACAATGGACCAGAAATTCTCAGTCCTGGAACCATGGAACAGATGATCAATCCCATGACCTTCCGATAACTGTTCCTGCTGACAGAAACGGTCGAACCGTTCTTCTGTGCTCCTGTTATGGATCCTCCACGCTTTTATATACTGACTGGCATTTCCTTTCAGCATGGAAAGAACCTTATCTTGTTCCTCTTCTGTCACATCCCTCCAGTCCAGGTGGAATGCTTCCAGAACGGTAGGCCTTACGGAACAGTTGCCTAAGTCATGTGCATTTCGCACTCTGTTTACCATTACATCAAACAGCTCCTGCTCATCTGCAATGATATCATTAAAATCCAGCTTTCGTTTGGCCAGAATCTTAGACAAATTATCAATCCTTCTTGGGATTGCTGCATACAGGTTTTTAGTTTGTTATTAAACTCTGCTACGCTCATCTTGGAATATCCGGACGACAGTTCTTTCAGGATGGATTGTCCGAAAGAAATCATTTCATCTGAGATGTCATCGATCTTGATCCGGTAATTCTGGCTCAACACTGCCGTTGTACATTCCAGAAGGAGTGTTACAACTTCATTTACGGAGGCATTGGCAATAGGTGCATATTCATTTCCGTTAATGGAGCTGGTATTCTTTTCTATCACCTTTTGTTCCATCTTTTTCGTTTTTGTGACCATATACCTCAGGAAACCTTAGACTGGAATATCTCATCCCATTTTTCCATGGGATTGATAAAGCTTCTTGGTCTGTGGCGCCCGATGGTAATGCTACCCTGGATTCGGTTCCGCGGAAGGTGCCGTCGTGAAGGTTCTCCATGACATACTGCTGGTTGTTTCCCCTTCCAGTTGCAGTCTCCCCTACAAAGTTAAGCTCCAGATATTCTGTGTGTTTGGAGGTTATTAAATTTTGTTGTTTTTCATATAGAAATCTCCCTTCGTTTTTGATTCAGAAAGAATATGAAAAACAGAAGGAAAGATGAAATTCCGTATGATCGCAGCTTGATAGCAGAGACCTCTATTTTGTATTAAAAAAGACACCTGCAGTTAATTCCTGCAGGTGTCCAAAAACGAATGGAGTCATCAGCTCTTGCTGATGGTGTTAATATACCAGAAAAAACATGTTGGGATTTCTGGTACGAAATACAAGCTGGTTATCTCTGATGAAATACAGAGATTAACTTTCGGGGAGACGTTCTCCGCGGAGTGGATTATCACCGGAAGTTATACAATATGTACAATCGAAAGGATTTATGGTAAAAAGGTGATTTTTTTGTACAAAGAAACCTCTAAGCAATTGACAACTGGCTGTAATTTTGTTTATTATTATTTTGGATACGTCTGTTTAAAAATAAGACAGCTTTTCAGTCAATTTTTAAAAGAGAAAGGAGAATATTATGACTCTTATTGAATTTGTTACAATTACAGAAGAAAAAGTTAAGAAGGAGCTCAAAAACAAACAAGGACTGGAAGACACTAGCATTATTACTCTTAAACTGCAGGATCCGGATGCGATTAATACAAAAAGTCAGATATTTACTGGAGGCCAGCAATAAAGAAGGAAAAAAGAAATGTGTCAGTCTGAACACATATTACAAAACTTATAAAGAAGATCTGGAAAAAACCGATATAGGCAGTCTATCAGATGGAGCTATTCCGACTTTTTTTGACATCATTATCACTGATATCATTAGTCAGATTAAAAAAGCATTCGCCGCATAAAAAGAGATTATCAATATATAAGCAAAGAATTTAAGCAGATTGCTTTTTGTGACTTAGGTCATCAGTTCTACTATAGACAGTGGCCTAAGTCATTTTATTTAAAAAATCAGAATTTAAAAAAATGCCATCCGCGGAGGCCGTTTCCTTGCGTTTTTTGCTATTTGACAGCGGGTAATGAAGAAGGTTTTTTCTGCGGAAAATACAACTACTTCGTATATATGTGTCTGCTTTATTGTTTGGCATGGTGCAAGATCTTCCGTCAGATGTGTAGGCAGTATCGTCGGATGCGTACCAAGTGCCTTTTGGTAGATAGTAAATTGTGCCAACAAAGGCAAACTTTGTGCCCAGTTTAATACGGGTAAGATTATAGGAATCCTTAAACATATAGCCCATACTTTTTACTTTTGAAGTATCGAAAGATGACAGATCAAGTGATGTTAAATTAGAAAGCATGGAAAACATACTGTACATATCAGTAACCTTAGAAGTATCAAAAGGGCAGATTAATTCGGTAAGCTTCTTGCAATTAATAAACATACCATCCATATCCGTACAGGAGCTGGTATCAAAATTTGTGAGATCAAGCTTTGTCACCTCATGGCATGAATTAAACATACCGCTCATATCTTGTACCTTCGAGGTATTAAAATTCGAGACATCTATTGTTTTCAGATTTAAGCTTCTTAACATCCAATACATATTTGTCACATTAGAAGTATCAAAACTAGATAAATCTAACGATCTTATGGATTGACTATTATTAAACATTTTCTTCATTGTTGTTACTTTGGAAGTATTAAATCCAGATACATCGATTTTAACAGCATAAGTAGTATCAAACATTGACTCCATGGAGGTAACGTTTCCGGTATCAAAACCAGAACAGTCAAGCTCTAATTTCTTATCATCTCCCAGATATTTGAACATGAAACTCATATTCTCAGTAAGGGAAGTGTCCAGATTCATGAAATCAATATGATTAATATTGTCTAATGATTTAGATTCATTTTTATTTGCGAAAAACATGTAACTACAGTCTTTATTTGCAAGAACTTTTTGTCCAGGCGTTTGACTGGAAACGTAAAAAGCAGTGCCATCAAGCCATCCTACTACTCCGCCATCTCCGTCAGCATCCACATCAACCAGCGTTGCGGACGAAGGCATTGCTTCATCAGTAAATATTACGGATGTAGCAGAATCTGGAATTAAATTGTTAAAAATATCTCCAGAGTAATAACCGCTTTGTTTTAATACGAAAGTCTTGGACTTTGCATAAAGCTCCATATCAGATGCCACGCCGCTTACAGGCAGGTCCATCAGAACCTACTTCTATCTTCTGTGTACATGATTCATCGGAATACCATCCTAAAGAAGTTTTTAACTCCTCATACTGTCCAGACACAATTTTTCCAGACTTGTTTACAATTAATTCGTTTTCTGTGGAACCGTCTGCAAAAGTTAGTCCGTTTCCGTAATAAGTAATCCCATAACCCAATGTACTCTTTCTGGGTTTTTCTGTGCTAATGGAAATATCCGGTATCGTTCTCTCATCATTAGAAGAACTGTCATCCCAGTTCTTTGTAACAGTAACTACTCCGGAAGTTTTGGAATCCTTAAAGTCGTAAACTTTCCCACTGTCACCTCCAGAACTGCTATCCGCACTGGTACTACTAACCTTCGAAAATTCTATCGGGGGGGTATTACCAGAACTAATATTATCTGCCATTACCGGCACCGATGTCATAACAGCCATCATTGCCCCAAGCATTATTCCCGGAATCCATTTCTTAAATCTCATTGCACATATACCTCCTGTGATTTTTCGATAATATACCAAAAAACTTATTTTCATATACAAAACTTATTGTTCATATTATGACTGTCAAAAAAACGAAAGGAGATAACTTATGAAAGAAAAAATGAGAATTCTGGTCGTAGAACCAGTAAAGAGACCTTATGTAAAGGAGATTGATCATACTCTGGAGGAGATGCAGAAAGTAGTCGGAGGCTCAATTCAGGCCCTTTATCCGTTTGAGGATCGGGTAGGTTTGATTTGCAATGATGAGGCTAAAATAGCAGGTGGTTTCACACCAAACAGAGCACTTAGAGATGAGAATGGGAATGTTTATGATATAATTTTTTGGAACATTTTTCATCGCAGGACTTGGAGAAGAGGACTTTTGTAGTCTGGATGATGATCTTATTGAAAAATTCCATAAATATTATGAATACCCACAACTGTTTGGTTTTTGTGGCAGCGAGGAAGAACAAAAGCGGGTCAATGAAACACACCCGCCTATTTATACCTTTCATTTGTGGATGTTGAAAGACACTGAGGAGAACGAGGACTACCTCTTCATGTCACGTCGATACTTAAAAAAATCAGGAAGAAAAATCAAAAAATCAGACTATGAAGAGGTTTACGATGGTATAAGTGTTGGTGGTAAAAACGGCCATGAAATAGCAGAAAGTATCTAATGCTTCTCTTAATATTGAGAAACCGGCAGATTATCATGCGAGAACGTTTTCCATGGGAGATATTCTCGTGCTATCAGATGAGGATAGAAATGAGAAAGCTTATTTTTGTGATACTTTCGGTTTCGTTGAGGTGCCAGAATTTCTTTCATAATCAAAAAGCACTTCTGGAGAGGACAGACATCTTTCTCTCCTGGAAGTGCTTTTTTGCTGTAAAATATCGGATACACGCTTATGCTACCTCAAAATTGATAGCTCCTGCCTGTTTGCTTTTTGCAGGATTATCATTAACATCGGAAAGATACAGATCAGGATACTTCTCCTGGGCCATCTCCACGGCGGCCTGCATCACCATAGCCATGTTAGTCGGAGAATGGTTCTTTTTGATTTTGTCGAAAGCGATAGGCAAAGCTTTTTCTAATGCTGATTCGACTGATCTTCTGTTGCTGTTGTCTCAAAAGTAAGGTTGCATACAGCAATTCTCTTTCTGCTTGATGGATTTTGAGTATTGATGATATTGATAGTTTGGATCATAGAGTAGTTCTCCTTTTTTTGTGATTGTTGTGAAAAAGTGAATTCGAATTCACTTTTTTGAGTTACATACGGATACCAGCTTTTACAAATTTTCCGTATTTGGCAACGATCTGGTACGCATGAAGTTCTGTGTCTGTTACAGTTATGCGTATGGCTTTATCGCCTTTTGAGTGGGACCAGTAATATCCATCGTCATCCCTCAGCATGATACCGCCTGATTCTATGCCAGGAGAAATGCTGTAACAGGGATTGATTACCCGTCCAAAATCAAAGATGTTCCTTTCCTGGAATACATAGGTTTCATCGTTTATAGTAATCGTATGAATATAGTACTTCGTATTGCCACCCTCATCACATAATGAATGTTCCTCAATATCCCACTGTACACCCTTAAGCATTTTGGCTTTTTCTTCTTCAAATTCTTTAATTTTTCTTTCTCGCTCTGCTTTTATAGCTGCCTGTTGTTTACTCCATTCCTCATAGTGTTTTTTCATTACTGAAATATCGGAACCTTGCAATTCGTAATCAATAACTGTACCAAAACCATCAATGTAACGTCCGCAGTGCAGATCACGAACGACTTCTGCGCTTATCCCATATACGACGTCTCCGGAACAATGTTCTCCCTCTTCGTGATGGTAATCCAGAGGTTTTTTCCGGAAAGGATAGCGTTATATTCGGCATCATGGAGTTCCTTTTGTTTATCTTTGAGAGAATTGTAGTAATTGGTCAGTTCTGCAAATTTTTCTTCCTGTCCCTCGAAATCGTTAAACCGAACTCCAAGATATGAGGTATCTGCAATACGCACATACCATTTGAACTTAATTATATTTCCCTTGATTTCATCAATTTCGACTGTTTTATCATTATCTATATGAATCTCTGCATCAATTCCGTTAGCGTTTACGCCATTAATTGTAATATCGAATTTATGATCTGATTTATGCAGGTGCCAAGACTTAATCATATGTTTTATATCCTTTCTTTTGTGTTATTCATTGTAATAGTTCCTTCAGCACATCATAATATCGATTGATTTTTTCAGCTTCTTCGGTGCTGCCACCTGAATCCGGGTGAGCACTCTTCATAAGAAGGCGCCTTTTATTCCTTAACTCCTCTTGATAAAAAGGAATATTTAGGTGATAGTAATGTAAAGCCTTATCTATTTACACCCAGTACATAGTTACGAATTAGCATAATTTTCTGTATTCTTATATTGATCATTGTAATCCGCGGATTCCTCTCCGTTAACGTTTCCTTGTCCGTCACTTTCTATGAGCTTGATTAAAATAAGGATCAAACCTCTGAGCACGATACCAAGAACCCAGAGGATTAACAGTACTCGGAATACATGGTTCGACAGTAGCACATGAATGCTATCCGGCAACAACGATGATGAATGAAGCATCTCATTATTTATCTCCACGGCAGCCACTCTCCTCTCTTGCATCTCTCATATTTTGAATCACCCGGCCTTTGAGGTATTTTCCCTTAACCATTCCGGATGCTTCTCCCAAGTATTGTGTTCTACGTCAATTAGGAAGTTCTTTGTCAGGGTATTATATATCCGCGGAAGCCCCATCCCGTTCATACCAATAGATTCGGAAGTCATATAGGTGATACAGTGCTTCTGCCAGTACTCCATCCAGATATCAAGGACTGATTTTCTGATACTCTCAATGTGGTGGATATAGCCGTCTACATCGTACTCAGACATAAGCAGCTGCCAGGAGCACCTTCCGAACTCTCCAAAATTCTTTCATTCAGAAATGCCATGAGCTGATGGTAACAGGATTGTCCGTCTACGTCTCGATTGAATCGCAATGATCCGATGGTCTGCCAGTAAAGCACCTTACCGGCACAGTCCCTTATTTCTTTCAGCAGCTTTTCGTAAGGATTCTTATATTGTGTCCGAAGAAGTTCCATAGAGATTTTCTCGTCATTTGCTTTCTTTTTGGAAACAAGTCTGCGCAGGGATTCGACCTGTTCTTCGGCTTTAACATTTATGTCTGGAATATATGTAAGATTTCTTTTCATAAGCGTTCGCCCCTCTCGTTTTTTGTGCTTTCATTCTACAGCAATATGACGACCGTTGTTGCCGATACGAAAAATTGAGTTACGCAAACTTCTGTTAACATTGTATATGCAGTTACCAACAGTATTTCAGAAACTTACCCGGTACATGGCAGACAAGGGACTGCCTGTTTTCGACAATCCCTTGCCATCAAAAGATCACGCGTATAAAAAAAGTCTTTTTGCCAGCAACCCTTTTTCATAATAATCTAACAGATCTTCTACAGAAAAGTGATTTTGCAGATCTTCGATCGTGAGGGCAGGATATTCGTCACAAATCAGATTAAACTTGATAGTCTTTGCCATAATTTAATTTCTCTTTCGTTTTTCTATAAAATTTCTACCCTGTCGCCCTGGCTTTTGAGCCACATATCGATACCCTTGCCGAATACCTCCGCGGAGACAATATAAACTCCATTATCTTCTGAAAGTATCTGTGCAGTCGGCAGCCGGTCAAGAACGGCATCGATGTCTGATCCGGAATATCGGAACTTGACTTTCTGAAGCCTGCAGCCGTACATGAACTGGATCCTTTTTCTGAACTCGCCCTCTTCAAATCGGTCTCTGTATGGAACATGGAACTGTTCACCCAGAACGGTCAGTTTTTTGATACGGTCTATGCGGTATATTGTTGGAAAAGTGTCGTTGCTTACATCAAAATATTGGCAGAGCACTTCGTCGTCAATAAAGGCGGTTAAGTAGAAGTAATATTCGGAAAACATGATAGCTGCAGGTCGGAGTCTGCGGGTGACAATAGACTTGTCTTTTGTCCGCTGATACTCAATCTCAATATAGTGGCTTGTACGCACTGCCTCACCAATCTGCCATAACATTTCCGAGCAGTCTGTCTTATGTCTGGGCTCAATGTAATGAAACAGTTCATTATTGACCAGTTCATAGATATGCTTTTGTTTTGGTTCCGGAACACTGCTACCAACAATCTGATAGATCAGCTTTTTCATCTTATCTTTTGGAAACGCCCGGCTATCAATCAGTATCTTGCAGACAGCCAGTGCTTCTCCGGCTGTCAGGTTCTCGTCATATACTTCTTCCAGCCGGTATCCTCGTTCTTTCTGATCATATACGATCTGCTTTGATATTCCGGCAGAGTCTGTAGTTTCGAGAAATCCGCGGATATCGTCAATGTCCCTCTGTATAGTTCTGCTGTTGACACCGTATGCAGCAGCTTCTTCTGCTTTATTTACAATCTGGTTGTTCATTAATTTCTGATACATACTTAGTACACGCAGAGCC
>ENA-OQIG01001383-OQIG01001383.1-human-gut-metagenome-genome-assembly--contig:-NODE-1383-length-10432-cov-14.411645_pt1 | contig 10432 bp, 18 predicted proteins | sample MGYA00242576_ERZ504741 | MGnify/ENA primary metagenome ERZ504741 (study PRJEB26092, sample SAMD00036436) | human gut metagenome | host: Homo sapiens | study: EMG produced TPA metagenomics assembly of... | reverse complement strand
CTCCAGGGTGGCGGGCGAGAACCAAGCCGTCGCCATGGAGACGTTGTGCGTCAAGGGGCTCATGCGCACCCGGATGGGCAAAAGCGTGGCCGACGCCGCATGGTCGACGTTCACCGACAGGGTCGACGCGCTCTGCGCCCAATGGGGCCGCAGGGCCATCCGCATCGACCGGTGGTGCCCGAGCAGCCAGGTCTGCTCGCAATGCGGACGCAGGGACGGCCCCAAGCCGCTTAATGTGCGCGAGTGGGAATGTCCTAACTGTGGCGCGTTCCTCGACCGCGACTGGAACGCCGCATTGAACATTCTCGACGCCGCGGGACTCGCGGAGTCGCTAACGCCCGTGGAGGCGATGTGAGACGGAGGCTGGCCTCGGCCGGCCGCGACGCGATCGCCCGTGAAGCGGGAACCCACCGAACCATGATGCCCCCATTAGGCTAGTGGAGTAGGAATCCCCCGCCTTCAGGCGGGGGAGGAAGTCAACATGGTCCAATCGATGCCGTCGGATAGGGATTCCATACCCGGCCGCATGCGTCGCGGTCGGGACGCATGGAAGGCGGCGGAAGAACGGAAAGGAGCCGATGATGACGGAGAACATCGAATGGGGCGCGTGACCCGTATGCGGAGGCCGGGTGACCGGGGAGGTCGATAGTTGGGAATGTAACGGCCGACTGCATGTCAAACAGTCTTACGACAATCCCCCCACCTGCGAAAACGGCTGTCCCCTTGAGGGCTTCGCGCCCCGTATCGATCTTGTCGCCGAATGCGGCGACGGGGAGTCCGACAAGGAGACCGCGGAAAGGGCCGCCAAAAAGGAGTGGTCCCGCATGTGCGGCATCGCCACGCGCGTGGACCCGTGCGTCTGCGGCGGCACGCCGGTGCTGAAGCCGGAGGAGTGCAGGCTCGAATGCCCGGACTGCGGATGGATGGCAAGGCCGACGCCTTCCTTGGTGCAGGCCATCGCGGCTTGGAATGACCGCATGGCCGGCCTGCGGAAGCGGGATGCCGAACACGCGGGCATGGGCTTCTCGCCAAAGGCGTCGGTCTGGGCGTCGTGTCCGCGCCGCGCCCGCTGCCGGGGGAGGAGCTCGCCTCTTGCGACGGCGAGAGGCTGCTGGGGGTCTGGGAGGAGAACGGGTGTTACCGCGAGCGCGAGATGGCGCGGCCGTTCCCATACACCGACCATGCCTCGCTGTTCGACCTGACCGGCGTCCGCGTCCATCGCTGGACGCTGGCGGACGGCACCGTCGTCACCAGCCGGACGGGTGGATGGAGCCTGAGCACGGGGAAGTCTCGCAGACCATCCGGACTGACGGGACATCACCTTGTGATTCCGAATTCCGCCGTCCTGTATATGGCCGACTGATTTCCAGCGTGTCCGGGACGCATGGGGCGTTTGAACGCAACGGGAGGCAAAATCATGAGAATCACGGACGGAACGGAGACGATGGAGGTTTCCGTGAGGGAATACGGAGACCTCTCCGACAGGGAAATCACCGACCAAACACTGCCTTCGCTGGTCGAATGGGCGGAAACCCCCGGCATCGTAGAAAACGTGCGACGGACGGCACAACGTCTGGTGAAGCTTTTTGCGAACGATGGAAAGAAAGCCCGCACGATTCTCGGACACATCCCCGAAGGGGCGAGGCTGGGGCTCGGCATCCGTCTATACGCACCCGACATCCGGAACGACGAACGCCGCCTGCCGGACGACATCACGCTGACGCGATGCATGCGCGTCGGCAGGCCAAGCCCGGGCATCGTCGTGGAGACCGAGCTTTACCGCTTGGGGAACGTTCTTCGAGGCCGTGACCTGAGTGGGCTTGACCTGCGATACCTCGACTTCTCCGGCGTTGAACTTTGCGACGTAGACATGTCGGGGGCTGATTTGAGGGGTTCGCTAATCGACTCAGGCACCCCTCTAGGCCACACCGTTTTCCGCGACGCCGACATGCGGCGCATGAGGTTCCTTGGGACACTGGAAGCGGGGCGTCCCGTCTATCTGGAGAACGCCGACCTGCGCGAAGCCGACTTCAGCCGTGCCAAGGTAAGCTGGTTCCAATTCAACGGGGCCGACATGTCGGACGCGATACTACGAAACGCCGTCTTCGAATGCACGAACATGGAGCGCGTGAACCTTGCCGGAGCCGATTTGACCGGAGCCAACATGGGAGGCATCGACCTGCGGAAGGCGAATCTGACCGGCGCGACGATGGACAAGGCATTCCTGGACAGGACGGTGATGTCCGACGCAACCGTGGACAAAACCAGCGTTCAAGGGCTTCACATCCGCAGGGGCAACGTCCGTCGAGTGGACTTCGGCCAAGCCCACGGGGCGGGGAGCATGTTCTTCGAGAACACGAAGACAAAAGGGAGCACTCTTCCCGGAGGGTTTGTCAACCATTATTATGACAACAGTCTCATAGCCCAAGGGGACGGCTGGAAGCTGAACTATCGTCTGGGTGCTCTTACCTACGTGCTTACCTTCGACTGGCGCGACGGATGCCCCGAACCCCGCACGCTTGCCCACAATCCGAAATGGGCGGACATAAGCAACCGTAACAGGATTGAGGAAATCCGCTTCGTGCCGGGTTCCAAGGCGCCGGAGGACATGAGCGTCTTCTTCGAGGACATGTGGGCCTTGCGCCGGGTGGACTTCACGAATCTGGACATGTCGAAGACCGTCAGTCTGGCATGGATGTTCAACAATGCGGGGGACGGGGACGTCGAAATCGTCAACCTGAAGGCCCCGAACGCGAGGGACTGCGAGCGTCTGTTCCGACTTGGCCCCGACGTGACGAGCCTGAAGGTGCCCGGATTGGACGTGAGCGGCGCGGAGGTCGCCCGCGAGATGTTCGCCTCGCCGCATCGGATTACCGAACTGGACCTGTCGGAACTGCGGCTGCCGCAGGTCAAGGACATCAATCGCATGTTCATGTACTGCGAGCGGCTTCGCAGGCTGGACATCTCCAATCTGGAGCTTCCCCCCGACGTAGAGATGGACGACAGGGGGCCGGCCATGTTCTCCAACTGCGTCTCCCTTGAGCACGTGGATATGCCAACGAAGGGTGCGCTGGCCGACCGGTACGGGAAGATGATGGAACGGTTCAACGCGGGCGACCGCGGCGCGTTGAAGGCAAGGCCGTATCCGCGTGTCACCGTACTCGCCCTGTAGAGGCGCTCATGGGACGCATGGCTCCGGTATCAAACGAAAGGAGCCGTTATGACCACCCCGCACTACATCGAAAATTCCGCCGACGCCATACGTTTCGTCCGTGACCGCCCGTGGTATCCGCTGGACGAGGGCCATGTGTATGAGGTCCCCGTCTCCGCTCTGGAAACGATATGCATGGCCTGCTGGGCGACGCTGGAGGATACGCGATTCGCCGGGAATGTCATCGACGACGAGACGCTGCGCGGCCGCTACTTCGAGCTGTGCAACCGCGAGGATGACGAGGCCGTACAGAAGGAGTGGGGCCGGTTCAGTGACGACCTGTGGGCTTATGTGGACGGCATGGGCCTGGAACGTCAGGCCACATGGTTCATCGAGCTGAACGACCCCATCACCATCAAGGGGCACTACTGGGTGCATGACGGCGTGGAGTATCTGGACGCCGCGCACACCCTGCCGAGATTCGAGGACTGAGGAATCATGAAAGACTTGGAGAAGGCCCTCGGCAAGTGCCGTGACGGGTTCGCCGCATTGGCCGACGCACTGCCGTACACGCGCCTCGACAAGGACGGCACGGCGATCATCGGATTGAGGGAACTGTGCGCGGACGGGAAGAAACCAGGGCTCTTTCTTAAGTGGGAGCTTCGGGACTGGGATTCCGAGGCGGACGCATGCTATTACGGTGCCGCCGACGGTCAGTGGCAACGTCATGGCTGGAAGATGGATGACATGGTCGAAAAGCTGCGGGGCAAGGATGCCGCGGATGTCTTCTCCAGTGTGAAGGAGCTGGAGCTGCTGCTTCGCATGGCCGAACACCTCGGCGCCATATCACATGGGCCGAAGAACTGGACTGACATGGGAGGAGACGACATCATGCTGGCCGGAATCAAGAAGGCTCTCGAATACGAGGGCGACTGGACGCGACTGGAGGACGGCATGCTGGAATGCGGTCTGCGCGACCAGTTCGACGGCGAACAGACCGGCCTCGCCCGCATCATCGTGGACGACGGCAAGGTTTCCGTCGCCGCATGGTCGGACAATCCGTACGAATACAAGACCATGCCCGAGCCGGATTGGACGTACGAATACGATCCGGCCGACCCGGAGGCCATCGCGGAGGACCTCTGGTACAGGTGCCCGTTCTGCGGACAGACGCCGAACAAGTGTTGGTGCGAAGAAGAACGTTGCAGTGAGTGCGGCGCATTCCTGGACGATGTATACGAGGGCGATCTTGGGTATTGCCCCGACTGCCATTAGAGGAGAGACGGAGAACATCATGCGATACGACATCAGGCGTTTCCACCGCCCCGTCTGCGCCTTTCCGGGCTGCGGGAACGAATACGACGGGGACGAGGCCGAGTGGTGGTCGGACCCGTACTGGGCCCTCGACCAGGCGCGGGAGGACGACTGGCTGGTGCTGGACGGCCGGCACGATGAGCCGGTCTGCATCTGTCCGGAGCATCTGCTCTACGACGGTGACGGCCGGCTTGTCCGTTACGACCCGGAAGGTGTGGTGCCGGAAACGGCCGCGTTGGCGGGGTTTTATGAGGGCCATGTGGGCGAGCCGTTGCCCGATCCCGACTGCGAGCGGGGCGCGCTCGACGCCCTGCTCCATTCGGGGCTCGTCACGGCCGACCATCCCTTCCTGCTTCCCATCTGCGAGTATCCGCATTGCGGCGCCGTGTTCGCCGACGAGCCGTTCGGCGCCATGTGGTATCCGGACGAGGACACGGCCGAGACGGCGGTCCACGACTCGCACGCCTGGGCGATGCCCAAGGGCGACGACAGCGAATGCCACGCCTTCTGCCCGCTCCACGTCCTGCACGACGGGGACGGCAGGCCGGTGCCGGTCGGGCGCACGGTATTGCCGCCCGCGCTGGCGGAGCGCTGCACGACCCGCGGCTACCGGCCGTGAGGCCCTCCTGCGCCGACGACGTACTGGACGTGCTGAGAAAAGGATAAGCCCATGATATACACGGACAACAAAGGCCGGACGCTGGACGTCACGGTCTGGGATGGCAGTGACGTGACGGAGGACGTGCTGGGCGCGCCCCGCACGGGCGCGGACCTCGATCTGCTGGTCGAGACGGCGAAAAACTACGCCTACGGCCGCGGCGGCTTCGACTCCCGCAGGCCGAGGTAAGGGCCGACTGGACCCTGACGTTCCCGGAGGCGGGCGCGATATGCGGGCAGGCCTGGAGCTCCGACATGTACGACTACTGCACGGGATGCGGCGTCCTGCTCAATGAGGACTGCGAAAGCGCGGTCCCGGGCTGGTGCGTCTGGTGCGCGGGGGAGGAATAGCCGTGGACGCGGACGAATACGCGGCGCTCGGCGGCCGGCTCGACATGGCGCAGATCGACGGCTGGTACGGACGTTTCGAGGACATCGAGATCGACCCGACGTTCCTGTGCCTCACCGACCTGTACGCGGCGGCCGCGCCGCTCGTCCCCGCCGATTGGACGGTCGTCGACTTGGGCGGCTACGTGGGCGTGCAGGCGGGGCTGTTCGCCGGCCGTTACGTGGATGTCGACTGTTATGACCTGTGCGGGGGAGCCGACTACACACCGCCCCGGCGTTACCGGGCGGGCAACGCGGTCCACGTCGTCTCGGACATCGCGTCATGGCTGGGCGCGAACTAGGCTTCCGCGCCGCACGCTCCTGCTCATGTCCGGCGTGCCACGGTACGAGCGGTTCATGGACGGACTGCGGGCGCGCGGGGGCGATTGGGCCGTCTGGTATCCAGGGCAACCCGCCGAAGGGCATGGCCCCTTGGGCTCCGCCATCGCCGCCGTGAGGCGGGACGCATGACGGCGGGCATGGAAATCGATTGCGCGGACGAATGCATCGACGGACAGATCGAGGCCGCGGAGAGCCTGCTGTCCGACTTCGGCTTCACTCCGGACGACCCGGACACATGCGCCTGCCGTCCATCGCGCACTCGTTGCCGGCCTTGGCCGCGGAGGGAAGGATGAGAGACTGACGCCATGTCCCGCACCTACAGAGACCGCCCCCGCCGGCTTGTCAAGGAGGACGCCAGGCGCGCGGGATTCGTCACCCATCTGCGGCCGTACGGGCCGCTTCCATGCGACCTGAAATAAAACGTGCCCCGTCCTTCAGGCGAGGGTAGCCAAAGCCCAAGTCTCCGGGACGCATGGCTCCGGTGGAACCGAAAAAAGGAATAGGAGCCGACCATGGAAGACATCAATCTGTACGATTCGGCATTCGCATTCACCCGGCGTCCGGAGGTCACGGACGCGAACGTCGCCACCGGCATGTGCCCGGACGACACCGTGCTGGTGGAGCTCGCCGGCGGACAGGTGGCCGTGTTCAATGTGCAGGACGAGTATCCGGCCGTCATACTGGGCACGCTGTACGCGGACGCCGACGGCATCAGGGAGCATGACCCGCTGGAGTCCATCCACCACGACTTCGAGGGCGAGGGCGATTACGGCGACGGCGTGGATGACCTCATCGCCCAGTGCGCCGAGGCTCTGGGGAGATGAACACCATGAATGCCGACACCATACGTTTCGTGCGAGACCGACCGTGGTATCCGCTGGACGAGACCCACGTGTACGAGATTCCCGTGACGAGGCTGGCAGCGATATGCGTGGACTGCTGGTCGATGCTGGCAGACGCGCGATTCTCCGGCGACGTGCTCCCCGGCGAGAGACTGCGTGAACGCTACTTCAGCCTGATTGACCGCGATGACACCACGCCGGAGGAATGGGGCAAATTCATGGACACCCTGTGGAACGTCGTGGACGCCATGGACTTGGGGCAACAGGCCGACTGGTTCGTGGAGCTGAACGACCCTGTGACCATCAAAGGCTATTACTGGTTGCACGACGGCATCGAATATCTGGACGCCGCGCACACCATGCCGAGGGACGAGCAATGAACGGACTGGAGCTTTGCGACCGGCTGAAGCCGCTCCGCGACAATGCCGCGGACAATGTCTTCGCGCTCGGCGACGAACGCAAGCGCGGACTGTGCGACGGTTACGGCGCGGTCATGCGCCGGTGCCTCGAACTGCCCGAAGCGGACGTGGAGGACTGGATATACGGCTTCACCCACGCCATCTGGGAGTCGGGGGACGCGGACACGGAGTACGCGCGGGGCCGCGGGATCGCGATGGATTGCGTCATCTGGTCCCTGGGCCCGACCGGGCGCGAACTGCGCGATGCCATCGAAGAACGCCTGGGAGGGGAATAAGGGCATGGAAGTCATCAAGTGGATTTTCGTCGTGGCCGCATTGGCGGGCATGGCGCTCGCATTGGTCGAACTGGTGACGGAGGAACCCGATGCCGCCACCGACTCCGACCGGTTGCCGGATGGACTGGCGGGCACCTGGGAGCGGAGGACCCCGGATGGCCGGATGGAGGCGACCATCGCCGACGGCGCCATCGAGGTCGTCCGGGTGTCCGGGGACTCGCGGGAGGTCCGATGGAGGGGCGTCTACGAGGCGAAGGGCCGGAAATGGGTGGTCCGCGAGGCCCCGAAGGAGTCCCATACGGCGGATACGGCGTATCACGATTTCACTACGGACGTCATCATATTCAGCGCCACCATGTAGGCCGGGACGCATGGCCTCCTTCAAGGAAAGGAGACCGTCATGCGCAATGACATCGACTTCCGAAAGGCCATAAGGCTGATGGAGGAGGCCAGGGGCAGGCTTGACGAGGTGTCGGAGACACCGGGCGTCTTCGACGCCGGCGACATGAGCGGCAGGAACACCATCGCCAAGCATATGGGGGAGGAGATATGACGGACAGGCTCATCGCCATCGATCTGGACAACACATTCGCGGACTACACGGCCGCGTTCGAGGACTGCCTGGCCCAGATGGGCCGGCCCGTCGGAGACGGCGACCCGACATCCTACGACTTCGGCTGCGACGGCTGGTTCGGGGAGGCAACGGCGACGTGTTCCCCGAATTCCATTCGCGGGCCGTCATGCTCGGCCTGTACCTGCGCGAGCGCCCGTACCCGCACGCGAGGCGCGCCGTCGATGCGCTGACGTTCGACCATCCGGCATGGCATGTGGCGTTCGTCACCAGCCGCCGCGACGACGGCGACGACACGGCCCGCTGGATGCTCGGCTCGGCATCGACATGAGCCTCGAATTCGACTACGCCAACCAATGCCTCGACCGCATGGACCCGACCGGCATGGAATTGGGCCGGGCCGTCTCCGAACGCGCCCGCTCCGGCCGCTGGAGCATGGGGCTGCTGTCCGAGCCCAACGGCGTCGGCTGGTGCCATCTGCCCGACAAGGAGAGCCTTGAGGCCGACCTGTACATCGAGGACGACCCGGCCATGCTCGACCGGCTCATGGACTTGGGGCTCCCGGTGCTCGTCAGACGGCACGCCTACAACGCGGCGCAATGCGAACGCGCCATGCGGCCGCATGTGAGAGGCGCCGTGTTCGACGACTGGGCGGAGGTGCCCGGACTGGCGGAACGGTTGATCGGGGGCTCCCATTGAGCGGACGATACTCACCGCCGGACGGCATCGGCGTTCCCTACTACGTGCCCGTATCGGACACAGAGTCGGACCTGCACATCCAAGTGGGCGACCGCTTCTACGGATTCGTCCGCGAGCACCGACTGCTCGACGGACGATGCGAGTACACGCCGCTCGCCCCGGTCGGCGGGTATTACGAGCCGGTGGACGATACGCAATATCCGACTCTCCCGGAGGCGTTGGCCGCGTTGTCCGACCATCTCGGGGACGAGGATCTGAAACATCGATTGAAGGGGGAGTTGGCATGACCGACACCAAATGCTACATCTGCGGGCACGCTCTGGAGGGGCATGCGCCTACGTGGTCTGGCACACCGGCTGGGACGGATGCGAGGAATGCGACCGCGACTACGAGAGGGGCGTCAGCCTATGCCCCGTGTGCATCGACGCACTAGGGTACATGGGCATGACGTTGGGTGGGAACACGTATCTGCCGACCTGCCGTTTGGGGAAGTCGGGAATTGGGCATATGACACGCTCTGGCATGCCGTATGGATGCCAGATGACATGACCGTAGGCGAGGCCGAATGCGCCCGCGACTACCTCGACAGCGAGGGCTGAAGGATCTCGACCCCGCGTGGGATAGCCTGCCGTTGCGATGGTGGGACACGCCCGAGGAGTTCAAGGCGTCGGAATATGCCGAACCGTTCCTGCGCCGTTTCGGATTGGACGAAGGCGACTTGGACCGGCTGGCAAAGGCATGTCTGGAGCACAGCGGCACGATGGACGAATGGCATACCGTCACCGACGCCGCAAGGTCGGGGAACGGCTTCGGAAAGGCTAGGACACATGGACTACATCGAACGTCGGGCCAAGCGGCTTGAGGCCGACTACCGGCATTGTCTGCGCGACGAGGAGTAAGGAGGAGACGGATGGACGACATCGAACAGACCACGGTCATCGATCCCGCCGGGTGGGACGCATGGCCTCGAGCAGGGCGGACGGGCGGAGCACGACCTTATACGGCCGGCACCGCAAGGCGCCGGAAAGCCACGCAAGGCGAGGCCGGAACGTCCGGTGGAGCCGTTCATGGCGGCTCTTATGACGGCGCTCGCCGCGCTGTGGCTGGCGGGCATGCTGGCGGCCGTCTGGCTCATGCCCATGTCGGCGCCGGCCCCATGGGCGCGGGAGGCCGCCTCGGCCGTCTGCGCGGCCGCGGCCGTCCTATCCACGGTCCCGGCATGGACGTATCTGGCCCGATACGGAAGGGAGAGGCGTCATGGCCTATAACGATTACGGCGCGTTCGTCCGGAGGAACGGCGAACGCATGGAGAGCCACGAGGACGCCGTGCTGGAACGGCTCGACGGAGGCTCGGGCGGCCAGGCGGTCTATGACCATCTGGCACAAGGTTCCGGCGGCGACCTGTACCATGCCGTGCTCGGCGACGGGGAATGGCGTCTGGGGGTGTACAAGACGACGTTCCCGTACCTTTGGCATTATGGGGACGGCCGGTGGTACATGGCCGACCTGCTTTCGTACGCGGTGGGGAAGCCGCGTTTCGCCTGCGAGGACGAACGCTACGAGCGCATGACCGGCGACAGGGTCACGCGCCCCGTCGACCTGTTCGATTGGGTCCGTGGCCTGCCGGAGGACGGGCTGGAGTTCGCAGTGCCGGGCGGCCCGACCGTCACCATCAAACGCGGACGCGACGCGCGCTGGCATGGCCCCACCATCCACGTCTCCATGACGGAGGCGGACGCACGCGGTGGGACGCCGAGGCGGGCGACCGCTACGGC
>ENA-OQIG01001382-OQIG01001382.1-human-gut-metagenome-genome-assembly--contig:-NODE-1382-length-10433-cov-2.226082_pt1 | contig 10433 bp, 12 predicted proteins | sample MGYA00242576_ERZ504741 | MGnify/ENA primary metagenome ERZ504741 (study PRJEB26092, sample SAMD00036436) | human gut metagenome | host: Homo sapiens | study: EMG produced TPA metagenomics assembly of... | reverse complement strand
TGCGCGGTGTTCCTTACCAGCAACAGCAAGAGGGGCAAACTGTGGTTTGCGCTGGGGCGTCTTGGCACTCTGCTGCTGGCGATTGCCTGTTGGCTGGCTGTGGCAGCGTTATGGCACGCTGGATCTGCGCCTGCTGGATATGCGTATGCAACAGCTGCCGCTCGGTTCCGATATCTGGCTGCTCGGTGTGATTGGCTTTGGCCTGCTGGCCGGGATTATTCCGCTGCACGGCTGGGTGCCGCAGGCACATGCTAACGCCTCTGCGCCAGCTGCCGCGTTGTTTTCTACGGTAGTCATGAAAATTGGCCTGCTGGGCATTTTAACCCTGTCACTGCTGGGCGGTAATGCACCGCTGTGGTGGGGGATCGCGCTGCTGGTGCTCGGCATGATCACCGCGTTCGTCGGTGGTCTGTATGCGTTGATGGAACACAACATCCAGCGCCTGCTGGCTTACCACACCCTGGAAAATATCGGCATTATCCTGCTGGGGCTGGGCGCTGGCGTAACGGGTATCGCGCTCGAACAACCGGCACTGATTGCTCTTGGCCTGGTCGGTGGTCTGTACCATCTGCTTAACCATAGCCTGTTCAAAAGCGTACTGTTCCTCGGAGCGGGGAGCGTCTGGTTCCGTACCGGTCATCGCGATATCGAAAAACTCGGTGGTATTGGCAAGAAAATGCCGGTTATCTCCATCGCCATGTTAGTCGGGCTGATGGCAATGGCTGCGCTGCCGCCGCTGAATGGTTTTGCCGGGGAATGGGTTATCTATCAATCCTTCTTCAAACTGAGCAATAGTGGCGCGTTTGTTGCCCGTCTGCTGGGGCCGCTGCTCGCCGTGGGTCTGGCAATTACCGGTGCGCTGGCGGTGATGTGTATGGCGAAAGTCTATGGCGTCACGTTCCTCGGCGCGCCGCGTACCAAAGAAGCCGAAAACGCCACCTGTGCACCGCTCCTGATGAGCGTAAGCGTAGTGGCACTGGCGATTTGCTGCGTAATTGGCGGTGTTGCTGCGCCGTGGCTGCTGCCGATGCTGTCTGCTGCTGTACCTCTGCCGCTGGAGCCTGCTAACACCACCGTTTCTCAACCGATGATCACGTTGCTGCTGATTGCCTGCCCGCTGCTGCCATTCATCATTATGGCGATTTGCAAAGGCGATCGTTTGCCATCGCGTTCCCGCGGCGCGGCCTGGGTGTGCGGCTACGACCACGAAAAATCAATGGTGATTACCGCTCACGGTTTTGCCATGCCGGTGAAACAGGCGTTTGCGCCGGTGCTGAAACTGCGCAAATGGCTAAATCCGGTGTCGCTGGTGCCGGGCTGGCAGTGCGAGGGGAGTGCGTTGCTGTTCCGCCGGATGGCGCTGGTTGAACTGGCGGTACTGGTGGTGATTATTGTTTCACGAGGAGCCTGAGAATGAGTGTTTTATATCCGTTAATTCAGGCGCTGGTGTTATTTGCCGTTGCGCCGCTGCTCTCCGGTATAACCCGCGTGGCGCGCGCCGCTTGCATAACCGTCGCGGGCCGGGCGTGTTGCAGGAGTATCGCGACATTTTCAAACTGCTGGGTCGCCAGAGCGTTGGCCCGGATGCCTCCGGCTGGGTTTTCCGCCTGACGCCGTATGTGATGGTGGGCGTCATGCTGACTATCGCCACTGCGCTGCCGGTGGTGACCGTCGGCTCTCCGCTGCCGCAACTTGGCGATTTGATCACCTTACTGTATCTCTTCGCCATCGCGCGTTTCTTCTTTGCCATTTCTGGTCTGGATACCGGTAGCCCGTTTACCGCTATCGGCGCGAGCCGTGAAGCGATGCTTGGCGTGCTGGTCGAACCGATGTTGCTGCTTGGTCTGTGGGTTGCCGCACAGGTTGCCGGTTCCACCAACATCAGCAACATCACCGACACCGTTTATCACTGGCCGCTGAGCCAGAGCATCCCGCTGGTGCTGGCGCTTTGTGCCTGTGCGTTCGCCACTTTTATCGAAATGGGCAAACTGCCGTTCGACCTGGCGGAAGCCGAGCAGGAGTTGCAGGAAGGTCCGCTCTCTGAGTATAGCGGCAGCGGCTTTGGCGTCATGAAATGGGGTATCAGCCTGAAACAGCTGGTGGTGCTGCAGATGTTCGTCGGGGTGTTTATTCCGTGGGGACAAATGGAAACCTTCACCGCCGGTGGGCTGCTGCTGGCGTTGGTGATTGCCATCGTCAAACTGGTGGTCGGCGTCCTGGTTATCGCGCTGTTCGAAAACAGCATGGCCCGTCTGCGTCTTGATATTACTCCGCGCATTACCTGGGCTGGGTTTGGCTTTGCATTTTTAGCGTTCGTCTCCTTGCTGGCGGCGTGATTAAAGAGAGTTTGAGCATGTCTGAAGAAAAATTAGGTCAACATTATCTCGCCGCGCTGAATGAGGCATTTCCGGGCGTCGTGCTGGACCACGCCTGGCAGACCAAAGATCAGCTGACTGTCACCGTAAAGGTGAACTACCTGCCGGAAGTGGTGGAGTTTCTTTACTACAAACAGGGTGGCTGGCTGTCGGTGCTGTTTGGTAACGACGAACGCAAACTGAATGGTCATTACGCCGTTTACTACGTGCTGTCGATGGAGAAGGGCACTAAGTGTTGGATTACGGTTCGCGTCGAAGTTGACGCCAACAAACCGGAGTATCCGTCCGTGACGCCGCGCGTTCCGGCGGCGGTGTGGGGCGAGCGTGAAGTGCGCGATATGTACGGTTTGATTCCGGTTGGTCTGCCGGATGAACGTCGTCTGGTGCTGCCGGATGACTGGCCGGATGAACTTTATCCGCTGCGTAAAGACAGCATGGATTATCGTCAGCGTCCGGCACCGACCACCGATGCTGAAACCTACGAGTTCATCAACGAACTGGGCGACAAGAAAAACAACGTCGTGCCGATTGGTCCGCTGCACGTCACTTCTGATGAACCGGGCCACTTCCGTCTGTTCGTCGATGGCGAAAACATTATCGACGCCGACTACCGCCTGTTCTACGTCCATCGCGGTATGGAAAAACTGGCGGAAACCCGCATGGGTTATAACGAAGTGACCTTCCTCTCTGACCGTGTGTGCGGGATCTGCGGCTTTGCTCACAGCACCGCCTACACCACGTCGGTGGAAAACGCGATGGGTATTCAGGTGCCAGAACGTGCGCAGATGATCCGCGCCATTCTGCTGGAGGTGGAACGCCTGCACTCGCATCTGCTCAACCTCGGCCTCGCCTGCCACTTTACCGGCTTCGACTCCGGCTTTATGCAGTTCTTCCGCGTGCGTGAAACCTCCATGAAAATGGCGGAGATCCTTACCGGCGCGCGTAAAACCTACGGCCTGAACCTGATCGGCGGGATTCGTCGCGATCTGCTGAAAGATGACATGATCCAGACCCGTCAACTGGCGCAACAGATGCGTCGTGAAGTGCAGGAGCTGGTGGATGTGCTGCTGAGTACGCCGAACATGGAACAGCGCACTGTCGGCATTGGTCGTCTGGACCCGGAAATCGCTCGCGACTTCAGTAACGTTGGCCCGATGGTCCGCGCCAGCGGTCACGCCCGCGATACCCGCGCCGATCACCCATTTGTCGGCTATGGCCTGCTGCCAATGGAAGTCCACAGCGAGCAGGGCTGCGACGTTATTTCCCGTCTGAAAGTGCGTATCAACGAAGTCTATACCGCGCTGAACATGATCGACTACGGTCTGGATAACCTGCCGGGCGGTCCGCTGATGGTGGAAGGCTTTACCTACATTCCGCACCGTTTCGCGCTGGGCTTTGCCGAAGCGCCGCGCGGCGACGATATCCACTGGAGCATGACCGGCGACAACCAGAAGCTGTACCGCTGGCGCTGTCGTGCCGCGACCTACGCGAACTGGCCGACCCTGCGCTACATGCTGCGCGGCAACACCGTTTCCGATGCGCCGCTGATTATCGGTAGCCTGGACCCTTGCTACTCCTGTACCGACCGCATGACCGTAGTCGATGTGCGTAAGAAGAAGAGCAAAGTGGTGCCGTACAAAGAACTCGAGCGCTACAGCATTGAGCGTAAAAACTCGCCGCTGAAATAAGGAATCGCCATGTTTACCTTTATCAAAAAAGTCATCAAACCGGCACGGCGACCTCGTCTTATCCGCTGGAGCCGATTGCGGTTGATAAAAACTTCCGTGGTAAGCCAGAGCAGAACCCGCAGCAGTGCATCGGCTGCGCGGCCTGCGTCAATGCCTGCCCGTCAAACGCCTTAACGGTTGAAACTGATATCGCCACAGGAGAGCTGGCGTGGGAGTTTAATCTCGGGCGTTGCATCTTCTGTGGACGCTGCGAAGAAGTTTGCCCGACGGCGGCGATCAAACTGTCGCAAGAGTACGAACTGGCGGTGTGGAAGAAAGAAGACTTCCTGCAACAGTCCCGCTTCGCGCTGTGTAACTGCCGCGTCTGCAATCGTCCTTTCGCCGTTCAGAAAGAGATCGACTACGCCATTGCGCTGCTTAAGCACAACGGCGACAGCCGCGCGGAAAACCACCGCGAAAGCTTTGAGACTTGCCCGGAATGTAAGCGCCAGAAATGCCTGGTGCCGTCCGACCGTATTGAACTGACTCGCCATATGAAAGAGGCCATCTGATGAGCAATTTATTAGGCCCCCGTGACGCCAACGGCATTCCGGTCCCGATGACGGTGGATGAATCCATCGCCAGTATGAAGGCGTCGTTACTGAAAAAAATCAAACGCTCTGCCTACGTTTACCGCGTGGACTGCGGCGGCTGCAACGGCTGCGAAATCGAAATTTTCGCCACGCTTTCGCCGCTGTTTGATGCAGAACGCTTCGGCATTAAAGTCGTTCCTTCACCGCGTCATGCGGATATTTTACTGTTTACCGGCGCGGTCACCCGTGCAATGCGATCCCCTGCGCTGCGTGCGTGGCAGTCCGCGCCGGACCCGAAAATTTGTATCTCCTACGGTGCCTGCGGTAACAGCGGCGGGATCTTCCACGATCTCTACTGCGTGTGGGGCGGTACGGATAAAATCGTCCCGGTGGATGTTTATATCCCTGGCTGCCCGCCAACGCCTGCCGCCACGCTGTACGGCTTTGCAATGGCGCTCGGCCTGCTGGAGCAGAAAATTCACGCCCGTGGGCCGGGTGAGCAGGATGAACAACCGGCGGAGATCCTGCATGGCGATATGGTGCAGCCGCTGCGTGTGAAAGTGGATCGCGAAGCACGTCGACTGGCGGGTTATCGTTACGGTCGTCAGATTGCCGATGATTACCTTACACAGTTAGGGCAGGGCGAAGAACAGGTTGCACGCTGGCTGGAAGCGGAAAACGATCCGCGTCTGAACGAGATTGTCAGCCATCTGAATCATGTTGTTGAAGAGGCGCGTATCCGATGAGTGAAAAGGTGGTGTTCAGTCAACTGAGCCGTAAATTTATTGATGAGAACGATGCCACGCCCGCCGAGGCGCAGCAGGTGGTCTATTACAGCCTGGCGATTGGTCACCACCTTGGGGTTATCGATTGCCTGGAAGCGGCGCTCACCTGCCGTGGGATGAATATCTGGCATGGATTGCCACTCTGGAGCGGGCAGCGAAGCCCGCCGCAAAATGGAAGGCGTGCCGAAATATGGTGAGATCGTCATCGATATTAACCATGTGCCGATGCTGGCCAACGCATTCGATAAAGCCCGGGCAACGCAAACTTCGCAGCAGCAGGAATGGAGTACAATGCTGTTAAGTATGCTGCATGATATTCATCAGGAAAACGCCATCTATTTGATGGTGAGGAGACTGCGTGACTGACGTTTTACTCTGTGTTGGCAATAGCATGATGGGCGATGATGCGCAGGTCGCTGCTGGCGGAAAAGTGCGCCGCCGCGCCGAAAGGCAACTGGGTGGTGATTGACGGCGGTAGCGCACCGGAAAACGACATCGTCGCCATCCGTGAACTGCGCCCTACGCGGTTACTGATTGTCGACGCCACGGATATGGGGCTAAACCCCGGCGAGATCCGCATCATCGACCCGGATGACATCGCGAGATGTTTATGATGACTACCCATAACATGCCGCTGAACTACCTTATCGACCAGTTGAAAGAAGATATTGGCGAAGTGATTTTTCTCGGCATCCAGCCGGATATCGTCGGCTTTTACTACCCGATGACCCAGCCGATTAAAGATGCGGTTGAAACCGTTTATCAACGTCTGGAAGGCTGGGAAGGGAACGGCGGTTTCGCGCAGTTAGCGGTAGAAGAAGAGTAGTTTTTCAATAAGGAATCAGGACAGGGATGTTCTTGATGGGGTGAACCAGCTCTGATGCCAAATGCTAAATTGCCCGATGCGCTGCGCTTATCGGGCCTACATGTCGCACGGACTATGTAGCCGGATAAGGCGTTCACGCCGCATCCGGCACGGTTACTTACTCTAAATCCTCACCATTACTGGCAATTACTTTTTTATACCACCAGAACGATTTCTTACGCGTGCGCGTCAGCGTGCCGTTGCCTGCGTCGTCACGGTCAACAAAGACAAAACCGTAGCGTTTGCTCATTTCACCCGTAGAGGCGGAAACTAAATCAATACAGCCCCATGTGGTGTAGCCCATCAGCGGAATGCCGTCTGCAATCGCTTCGCCCATTGCGCGGATATGTTCGCGTAAATAGCTGATGCGATAGTCATCGTTAATCTCGCCATTGGCAGCAAATTCATCTTTTGCGCCGAGGCCGTTTTCCACCAGAAACAGCGGCTTCTGATAGCGGTCGTACATCATGTTCATGGTGATACGCAGACCGAGTGGATCAATACCCCAGCCCCAGTCGCTCACTTGCAGATACGGGTTACGCAGCGATTTCACCACGTTCGCCGCACTGCTGTTGTTGGCGTTCATCTCCGCCGAGGCGCAGCGCGAGGCGTAATAGCTGAAAGAGACAAAATCGACGGTGTTTTTCAGGATTTCATCATCGCCCGGTGCTTTGTCGATGGTTACCCCTTTTTCGCGGAATACGCGGGCAGAGTAAGCCGGATACGTGCCCCGCGCCTGCACATCGATAAAAACAGGTTTTCCCGGTCTTTCTCCAGCGCCGCCCAGACATCTTCCGGCTTGCAACTGTAAGGGTAGAAGTTACCGCCCGCCAGCATACAGCCCACCTGATTTTGCGGGTTAACCTCATGGGCGATTTTGGTGGCTAGCGCACTGGCAACCAGCTGGTGATGCGCGGCCTGATATTTCACCTGATCCTGATTTTCACCTTCTTCAAACACCAGACCCGCGCCGGAGAACGGGCTATGCAACATAATGTTGATTTCATTGAAGGTAAGCCAGTATTTCACCAGACCATCAAATGCTTCAAAGCAGGTCCGGGCGTAGCGGCTGAAAAACTCCACCAGCTTGCGGTTACGCCAGGAGCCATATTCGGTGACCAGATGCATTGGCACATCGAAGTGGCACAACGTGACCAGCGGTTCGATGCCGTACTTTTTGCACTCTTCAAAGACAGAACGGTAAAAAGCAATGCCCTGCTGGTTGGGCGTCAGTTCATCGCCCTGCGGGAAGAGGCGGCTCCAGGCAATTGAGGTACGGAAAACCTTGAATCCCATCTCTGCCATCAGGGCGATATCTTCTTTATAACGATGATAAAAATCCGTCGCCTCATGGCTGGGATAAAACTCGTCATCGCGCAACTGAAAACGTTTTTCCAGCCCCAGTTTCACCGCCATTCGATGCTCGCCATGTGGGATCATATCGACCGTTGTCAGTCCTTTGCCACCTTCACGGAACGCACCTTCAGACTGGTTGGCGGCAAGCGCGCCGCCCCATAAAAAACCTTCTGGAAATACTGACATTTTCATCCTCAATTAAGACTTACTTCTTTGGCGACGGTCGGTTGTACGCTCTGATGCTTTCGCGCCTCGCAGCCGCTTCCTCAACAGGAATATCCTCAAAGCCGAGCAATAGTGTGAGGATAAACGACAGCACCACCGCCAGCGCCATGACCGCGAACACCCAGACGATGCTCATTGGATTCGCCGGATCGAAGAACTGCACGCTGGTAAATAGCCCCGGCGCTGCCATTGAGTGGCTGGCAAGCCCCGCCATACCGGCAACCGCGCCGCAAATAAAACCGCTGATAAGACTGGCGATAAGCGGACGTTTCAGGCGGATCGCCACGCCGTATAACGCCGGTTCGGAAATCCCCGCCATAATGGCTGATGCCGCCGCAGCCAGCGCCGTCTGGCGCAGTTCCGGGTTTTTCGTTTCCACGCCACCGCCAGTGATGAACCGCCCAGCGACAGGTTAGCGCCGATCTCTGACGGCATGACCATCCCTTCTTTGCCGGTTTCGGCAATGGTCTGAATGATGGTTGGCGTAAAGACGCGGTGCATCCCGGTCATTACCAGCAGAGGCCACAGCGCGCCCATAATGGCGACTGAAAGCCAGCCAGATAACCATGAATGGTGTAAACCAGCGCCGAAATGGCGCTACCGATCCAGATACCAATCGGGCCAATCAGCAGGATTGCCAGCGGTGCGGCAATCAACACAATCAGCATTGGTTTGAGGAAGTTTTTGGTCACCGCCGGTGTAATGCTGTCCACCCAGCGTTCGATATATGACAGGCACCAGGTCATCACCAGCGCCGGGATCACCGTGTAGGTATATTTCACCGCGGTGACCGGGATCAGGGCAAATTCGACATGTTCACCCTGGGCCGCTTTCGCCATCAGTTCAATAAAACTCGGATGTACCAGCACACCCGCGATGGCAATCGCCAGCGACATATTGGTTTTAAATTTGATGGCGGCAGAAGCAGCGACCATCAGCGGCAGGAAGAAGAAAGCACCGTCACCAATCACATTCAGAATGGTTAAGGTCGGCGATCCTTTTGTCAGCACGCCGCTCATCTCGAGGATCATCGCCAGCAGTTTGACCATCGATCCGCCGATAATCGCCGGGATCAGCGGTGACATGGTGCCGATCAGCGCATCGAGGATCCCCGCACCAATGCGACGCAGCGTGAGTTTGGGTTTACCCACGGGCTGTGCGGGCTGCATATCTCCCGGCAGCAGGCTGACGACTTCCTGAAAGGCTTGTGAAACGGTATTGCCGATAATCACCTGACACTGGTTGTCACTACGTACCACGCCGAGCACGCCGGGGATGGTTTTTAACGTCGGGCTGTCGATAAGCTGGTCATCTTTGATAACAAAGCGCAAACGCGTCATACAGTGCGTGACCGCCGAGATGTTATCAACGCCGCCCAGTGCCGCTATCACCGAGCGTGCCAGCGCCGCATAATTTTTGGCCATCGGATTTTATCCTGTTATCAGTAGGGTAGATGTAGTTGTTATCAGTCGACGTAACGGAAAAATGCCGATGCTGAAACGGAATTAGGAAACCGGTTTCACAAAATCATGAATAGTTGTCACTAAATAAGCAAGAGAGTTAATTGTTCATTTTTTATATTTGTGAAACCGGTCACCTGAATATTTTTCCCGCCGATTGCGCAAGGACAATCGGCAAACGGTGCAGTACACTGCGTTGATTGCGTGTAAAGGGATGAAAATGATGACGACGATGCTGGAAGTGGCGAAGCGCGCCGGGGTTTCAAAAGCGACCGTTTCCCGCGTGCTTTCAGGTAATGGCTACGTCAGCCAGGAGACTAAAGATCGCGTGTTTCAGGCGGTAGAAGAGAGCGGTTACCGCCCAAATTTGCTGGCCCGCAATCTGTCGGCGAAGAGTACTCAGACGCTGGGCTGGTAGTGACCAACACGCTTTATCACGGCATTTATTTTAGTGAATTACTGTTTCATGCCGCGCGAATGGCGGAAGAGAAAGGGCGACAGTTGCTATTGGCAGATGGTAAACACAGCGCCGAAGAAGAGCGCCAGGCGATTCAGTATCTGCTGGATTTGCGCTGCGACGCCATTATGATTTACCCGCGTTTTTTAAGCGTGGATGAGATTGATGACATCATTGACGCGCACAGTCAGCCGATAATGGTGCTTAATCGCCGCCTGCGCAAAAATAGCAGCCATAGCGTCTGGTGCGATCATAAACAGACCAGCTTTAACGCCGTGGCAGAGTTGATAAACGCCGGGCATCAGGAGATTGCTTTCCTTACCGGCTCGATGGATTCCCCCACCAGCATTGAACGTCTTGCCGGGTATAAAGACGCGCTGGCGCAGCATGGTATTGCGCTCAATGAAAAACTTATCGCTAACGGTAAATGGACGCCCGCCAGCGGGGCCGAAGGGGTAGAAATGTTGCTCGAACGTGGGGCTAAATTTAGCGCGTTAGTTGCCAGTAACGACGATATGGCGATAGGTGCGATGAAAGCGTTGCACGAGCGCGGCGTAGCGGTGCCAGAGCAGGTGTCAGTTATCGGATTCGATGATATCGCAATTGCCCCCTATATCGTTCCGGCGCTCTCCAGCGTAAAAATTCCGGTG
>ENA-OQIG01001381-OQIG01001381.1-human-gut-metagenome-genome-assembly--contig:-NODE-1381-length-10439-cov-1.624224_pt1 | contig 10439 bp, 9 predicted proteins | sample MGYA00242576_ERZ504741 | MGnify/ENA primary metagenome ERZ504741 (study PRJEB26092, sample SAMD00036436) | human gut metagenome | host: Homo sapiens | study: EMG produced TPA metagenomics assembly of... | reverse complement strand
CTTAACAAATTCGTATGGGGAAAGAACGTCTAGCTTTTTAGATATTTTACGATAACTGGCTGAACCATTGTAGGTAATTGTCGGTCTTCCAGTTTTACCGGATTTGGTCGTGATTAATACCACGCCATTAGCGGCACGCGCACCATAGATAGCGGAAGAAGAAGCATCTTTTAAAACTTCAATAGATTCGATATCAGAGTTTGACAAATAGTCGATATCGTCTACTTCAAAACCATCGACAATATAAAGTGGAGAAGAATCTCCTGTCAATGTGCCGACACCACGAATATTGATGCTGAAGCCAGCGCTGGAGTACCGTCAGTTGATGTGATTTGCACACCGGCAATCTGACTCCTAATGCGCCTGCTACAGAACTTGTCTTGAAGCCTTCTACATCTTTGGCGGCGATAGAAGCTACAGAACCTGTCAGGTCACTACGTTTCATAGTACCATAACCTACTACGACCACTTCATCTAGTGTCTGATTGTCAGGAATCATCTTTACGTTAAGCGGCGACTGGCCTGTGAATTTAATTTCCTGTGTCTTATATCCAATATATGAGAATGTAATAACCGCACCTTTATTAGCTTTGATTGTGTAATTTCCATCAAAGTCGGTTATACTTCCCGTTGCGGTTCCCTTAACCTGAACAGTTGCTCCGATGAGAGGAGTATCTGTTTCATCTACAATAACACCTTTTACAGTAGCGTTCTGGGCATGTAAGCTGATCGACATGATCAGTGCCAAGAGGGTGAACAACCCTCTTGCGCTAATTGATTTTATTATATTTGTATAGTACATAACGTGTATTTTTGCATGTATTTATTAGAACTTAGTATCAAACCAAATAAATATCGGAGAAACCCGTGCCCCGCTTGTTGCAGCTTGTGGATCTTTTCCGGTGACGTCATAGGTTATCTGACCAATCATAGCCCCGTTAGCGTAGCCGTCTTTGTTGCGCCACAGATTTGGGTTAATGTGTACTTTGAAGTCTGTTTGGTCAATGTAACCTAACGCTTTGCTTAAATTAGTAGTGTTTTCAAAGTAAGACATCGGTTTTCTGGATGTACCGGCTGTCGCATCATAAGAATTCCACATTTCCGATAAGAAGTTATCTACTTTTTGTGCCAATGCCCCACTTATATGTGAATCCGGACCAGCTATATTATAGTAGAAGAAGTCACGGCGATAGTCTAATCTGAATGTAGATTTATCTATACCTGCTCCTAAACTTGGAGCTATTGACTCACCACCTCTTGCCGGATTTACCTGGAAGACAAACGGAGTATACTCTAATTGTACATTACTGTCTGAAATCATTGAGAAATGGAAAAATACAGGTTGTTTTACAGAAACTGCCGTTTTTCCTTCTCCGGCTGTTGCGGTAACCATTACCATGCCACATTGTCCTTGTTTTAATCCGGTTATTGTAATCTGTCCGGTAGATTCATTAATAGTCGCTTTTGTATTATTGGGATTATGTTTCAATTCTACTTCCCACTTTAGTGAAGACAAACCATCTTTGGCATCTGTTGCTGTTGGAACCGGTTTTACAGAGTTAAGTTTACCGCCTGCTCAATTCTGAATTGATCGGCATAGTTTTCAATAGGAGTTAATCCGAGGTTATTTCCGTAGCGGAAATAAGTAAAATAGTTCGGATTTGCTGTGATTGTTAATGTAAATGTAGCAGTCTCTGAACCTTTGGTATTGGTAGCCATAACCTGAACTGTATATTGCCCGACAGGAATCTTGTTTCCCTTCTTAATGGCGATGTTTCCATCCAGATCAAGAGCTAATTCACCTTGAAGGTCAGTTGGCAGATTTACAAATTCATATTTCACTTCATCACCTTTGAAATTCTCATTTTTGTTAATGTCGATTTCTACAGCTTGTACATCGTTTACATCAGCGTATCCGAAGTTAGCTATCGGTTCTATAAATTCAACTGTATTTAGTGTGAATACATTCTCGAATACTACGCCTTCTGGAGAAAATTCATTGATAGCCTTCACACTGATTTGATATTTTTCTCCATCCTTGAATCCATGATGAGCCGCTACAGACAATACGCCCGTTGTCGGATCAATTGTGATTTTATCCGTATTCGGACTAACTGAACTGATACTGTATACAAGCCCTTCCGCAGAACCTTTTAATGCGGGAATATTACTTTGGAAAGTGGTCTCAGGACTACGCTCTCTTCTTCCTCTATTTTCCTTCATCAGAGTGTATATTAATGAAGTGGCGGAAGTTACATTGATTTCCAACGCATTCTCGAAAATTCCTTTTTCAGGATCCTCTCCAGTTGCGGCAGTTGTCAGTTTGAATGATAGGATGTACTTACCAGGCTGAATGTTTTGATTTCCTTTGATGATGGAAATTTCACCTTTATCTGATACAGCAAAGTAGTCTTCGGGACTTTCTACTGCAACTCCATTCCACATTGCAGAAGCAATGGTGTAGTTTGAAATAGAAATATGATTTCCTTCAGTTCTAATTTGAGAGGTGGGCAGTTCATTGCTGCTTTCTGTGTCGATAATATCTGCATATTCTACCTGTAGTTTCTCCGGATCTGTTTTGATTCCATCAGGCACAGGTTTCATCATGTTGATTTCCACAATGTCGGTATATTCATATCTGTTATTGTTGGAATAACATGCGACAGATAGTTTGTATAGTCCGACAGGAGTATTGCTTGTACTATTTAAAGTAATTTTTCCTGTTTCCGAATCAATGGCGAAGATGCTATCGGAAAACGGTTCTCCATCAAGAGTGATTCTGGTAATGGCAAAATCGTATGGAGTGCCGCCTTTGTAAGTCGGGCTACTGATAACTCCTGTCATAGATGGACCGATATCAGTCATTCCTGTATAATAAATAGTAAACTTCGTAGAGTCAGTAGTTTCTGTATCCGAACAGGAACTATTGACTATTGTCACTGCAATTACTATGAGGACTCCTAGTAATCTTGAAGTAATGTTTAGTAATTTAGATCTCATATTTTAAGAGTTATTAGTTTATAAGGTATAAGATAATGTATGTGTCTCTCCATTCACACTTACTTCTACAGAAGCGCTGTTTTCGGAATATCCGCTATCTATGAATTTGGCTGAGATACTGGACGTATCAGTACTTCCATTGACTGGAAGAATAACTGTAATGTAACGTGCGGTTTCATCAGCACTCTTATTCATATCGATGGTATAAGATTGACGTGTGTTGTAAGCCCCGTCTACGAGATAGGCTATACGCCCCGTGAATGGAGAACAGGTTACTGCTTTATTGGCAAAAGTGCGGACTATAATGTTATTATTATTGCTGAATGCTGTATGGACTCCATTTTTATCTGTATCCATAACAACTTCGCTGGCAGTGCCTTCGCAAAGATTGAAACTTAGATTAATAGTACCTTCTGCATTTCCAATACCTTCATCTACTAATACAAAGAATTTTTTGTTTACGTAAAAGACTGCACGACGGTGCTTTAAGTTATCATATCCTTGATTCTCAAATACAACTAATTCAGTCGCTCCTTCCTCTGATTTCAACAGTTTGCCTGCTGCCTTTTTGATATTCTGTTTTCCGATTGATAAAGTATTGTGTTTATCGATACCACGGAACCAGTAACGTAAGTCATTGTCTCCACCGCTGGTATAATAAGTACACACACCTGAATCAGGGAAAAATTTCGTCCGTTATGGTAAAGTTCGAAAGTTCCATTATCTGGCTGGTTATGACTATAAGCACTAAGTGAATTAGAAGCATCATTACTCTTGTTATTGCTTAAAATCATGACTGTAGAAGCCGGTGTCCAACCATTTCGTAATACATAATATCCTGCCTGGTCGAATAGCTTCATATCATTATTGGGGGTACGTCCCTGTGCTGTTCCACCATTTCCGGCAGTTTGCATATATTTCAATTCTTCACTATCCGGGAACATTTCCACATATTGCTTAAAGTTCGTATTTTTAAGGACATTACGTGTCCGGCTCCATGAGTCGTTGAACATTGGGACCACATTATCGGAACCCTTGATAAAGTAATTAGGATATGTGAAGTACATCACTACTTCTGCTGCTTTACGCAGTGGTTCTGTAAAATCTGACGGCAATTTACTGGAGAGTTGGTTTGCCTCTGCTAATTTCATTGCCTCGTAGAAATCCGCAACGATACCGATATGATAGTGGAGCGACATTTCCTTGTGCCATCCGTCACTCATAATTTGATTTTGTACTTCTTCGCTAAGTATCTGATATCCTGTATTCATCCATTTCTCCGCATTCTTAAATTCCGGCATTAACGTTCCGGCAGTAGCCAATGCATTCGCTTGTGATATAAGTATGTTACCTCCTGATTCATACGGATAATCTACGAGAAAGTCTGCTTGTTCTGCAAATTCTACCAAGAATGTAGAAAGCCATTCCGGAGTAAAATTAACAGAGTTCTTGAAGTATTCAAGCAATTGTACTTGGTCACCGATACGGTAGATACCTGTAACTGCACCATGAGGTAGTATTAGGTCCTGTTGTAGGCTTCGGATTGTTTTCTATCCAATTCTTATATACCTCAATCCATGATTGAATGTATTTCTCATCTCCACTTACACGGTAAGCTTTGGCTTGGGGGATGAACCACTGATGGCGATGAAGTTGTTTCTGATATTCATCAGATGCATCTTTCGGTGAATACTCCCAGTTTATACCTCCGTCTTGTTTTACTGAATAGGGTTTCAGGGTTTCCTTATCTTCATAGAAGTTGTTAACATGAAAGCGATAATCTACCAGTGCATAATCAGCTTTTGCCTGCTCTGCTTCTGAGATCGTCACATTAATTAAAGATAAGTTCGGATTTGTAACATTGGTTCTCGTTCTATAGTATTCCAATAAAGCATTGGCTGCATAATAATGTTCGCCTGCCTCGTAGAATTCTTTAACTTTTTCCAGACCGGGGTAGTTGAGGTTGATAGCTCGAATACTTGAGGATCAACAACATCGTTTGGTTTGGCATCAGGAAGCAGATCTATATCTACATCCTCCGGTTAATAGATCATCATCATCGTCCTGCGCATCCTGTAAAAGCGAAAAGCGCACATAAACAAATAAAGAAGATGTTCTTCATACTTTATTAGGTTTTATAATTATTAAAAGTGTTATTTTACTGTTGCAAATGTAACCTCATTAATTAGATTCTTTAATTTAGGTTGTTCATACTTTGTTCAAAAATGATTTTTTTGATATCAAATTTGTTGAGACATATGTTTGTTTTTGTTTAAAAAAGCTGTTTATCTCCTGTATCCTAGTTTTTTATGTGTCATAATGTTATGACATTGTAATATGATATGGAATAGGTTCTGTACAATTTAGGTTGTTTGGATGGATGATTTTAAAATCCGTCATCATTCAATAAAAGAAGAAAAAAACGTGTTTTGAGGTATAATAGTGCGATACCAAATGTGGTATATGGTACAAGGCAGGTGCATTTTTCTTTCGGAAAAAGACAAAAAACACGATTGCTATAAAAGACTCTATACTGTATGTCTCACTACTATCCTTTTGATTTCTTGATATACTCCGTAGGTAAGCATCCGAAGTACTTCTTGAAACTGGTGGCAAAATATGACGGTGTATTGAATCCTACCATAGTACTGACTTCCGCTACCGTATATCGTCCGTCTTTCAGTAGCTTGGCTGCTTCATTGAAACGAATCTTACGGATAAAGTCAATGGTTGATTCCCCGGTAATTGCTTTTAGTTTCAGATGCAGATTAGAACGGCTCATGTTCATTTCTCTGGCGAATTCGTCGGTAGAGAATTCGATGTTATCCATATTCTTTTCCACAATCGCATGGCACGTTTCAGCAAGGCTTCATCCATTGCATTGAATGTGATTTTCTCAGGTTCTACTTCCAATGATTTGGCGTACTTATCGAGCATCCGTCTGCGTGTACGCATCATGTTCTGTATCTTGGTTGTCAGGATGGCAAGAGAGAATGGTTTGGGGATATAGTCATCCGCACCCATTTGCAGACCTTCCATCTGATCTTTGATATCGGTCTTTGCGGAAAGAATAATAACCGGGATATGGCAAGTCCGGATATTTTGTTTCACGTTCTTGCATAGCTTGATACCATCCATAACCGGCATCATGACGTCGGTGACAATCACATCCACTTCGTTGTCTTTCAGTTTTTCCAGCGCTTCTTCACCGTTCCCGGCTTCCAGTGTGTTGAACAAATCCGCCAGTCCGTTACTCAGGTAACGGCGGATTTCATTATTATCTTCTACGATCAGAATTGTTCCGCGCTTCTTATCACCGGATTCCACAGATTCGTTTTCCACTTTCTCCGTGTCGATGAAATACATTGCTTTCGAATTGGTAGAATACACTTGCTCTTCTTCATTCTGTTCGTTATTGGAAGCTAACTCGGAAGGTTTGTAAACCGACAGATCCTGTGGCAGATAGACAGAGAATGTACTACCTTTGTTTTCTTCGCTGTCCAGTTCGATGCGCCCATGATGAAGTTCTATCAGACGTTGTACTAACGAAAGTCCGATACCACTTCCTACGTGTTCACTTTCTATCTGATAGAAACGTTCGAATATCTTTCCCTGTTTGTTGATAGGGATACCTATGCCTGTATCGCTGACTTGTAACAATAGCCAGCCGTTCTCCTCTTTCAGAGTTACGGTAATGCTTTGCCCGCTTTCCGTATATTTAAAGGCATTGGAAAGGAGGTTGTTTACTATCAGTTCCAGATAGTTGGCATCAAAAAGAACTTCTTTGTCTTCCAGTTCAGAGTGTAGAGTATAAGTAATCTTTTTGTGGCGTGCCAGTTTATCGTAGAAAAGGAAGTTGTCCTGTATCAGTTGATGAGCGTTTCCTTTTTTCGCTTTTAGTTCGAACACTCCGAGTTCAGCACGGCGGTAGTCCATCAATTGGTTGACCAGATGCAGCAGGCGGTTTGCATTCCGTTGGATATATTCCAGTTGGTTACGTGTCCATCGGTCGCTGATTTTGTTAATGATCTCTTGCAGGGGAGTCAGAATCAGCGTCAAAGGTGTACGAAGTTCATGCGAGATGTTGATGAAGAAACGCATCTTCATCTGATTGATTTCTTCCTGATGTTCTTTGTCTCTGCGTTCTATTTCAAGCTGGGCTTCCATACTTTTGCGCATCCAGAAGAAGCGGAAAACAAAAGTGATGAACCTGCGAAGGTTGCGAAGAAGATGAGTAGTGCCCACCAGGTCTTATACCAGATTGGCAGAACGATAATCTCCAATGCTGTAGGGATAGGATTCCATTTGCCATCGCTGTTGGCTGCTTTGACAAGGAACTGATAGGTTCCCTGTGGCAGGTTAGAGTAGGAGACGGTGCGGCTGTCCGTCAGATAATACCATTCCTTATCATAACCTTCCAGCTTATAGGCGAAAGTATTATGTTGTCCTGAGATATAATTGGATACCACGAACTCAATGGAAAAAGCAGTTTGCCAGGATTTCAGTGTGATACTTTTCGTTTCACTGATGTTCTTGGTCAGAATACCGGTCTCATCATCCGGGCGGACTACCTTATTGAACAGTTGCAGTTTGGTGATAACCACCGGAGGCGTATAAGGATTGTCGAGCAATAATTCCGGACGGAAAGTCGTGATTCCGTTGATACCGCCAAAATACATTTGTCCCACAGACGTACGACAATAAGAAGCGGTATTGAACTGATTGCTTTGCAACCCGTCCGATTCTGTAAAGTTACGGAATTTTTCCGTTTCCGGATTAAAGCAGGAAATCCCCCGGTTGGTACTTAACCAGAGTCTTCCGAAGGAATCTTCCAAAATACCGTATACTACGTTATTCGGCAGACCGTTGGTCGTGTTATACCGTTTGATCTGCTTGTCTTTTTCATTGAAAACAATAAAATCCTTCGCGTGTACCTACCCAGATGATTCCGTTGGAAGCTCGTAAATACAGTTCGTAAAGAGCTTCGTGACGTTGGAAACCGGAAGTATGGATGCTTTTTGTATATCCAGACCTTCTTGCTTAAAGACTGATAGTCCCTCTTCTCCACCGATCCATAAGCGTTTATGGGAGTCGCGGAATAGTGTCGTGATTTGTTTGGAGACGACCGGAGTGCCATCTTTCTCTTTTTCAATCGTAGTAAACTTCGTTGTTCCGGATTAAAACGAACCAGTGCACTGAGTGTTCCCAACCAGAGATTCCCTTCTCCGTCGGGAAGGATGGCATAGACATTCTCATTCACCAGCTGGCTGTTGCGTTGGTTAAGTTTTCTACCTGACCGCTGTTGCGGTGAAGGATACTCAGTCCGCCGGCATGAGTACCTATATATACCAAAGATTTCTTTTCGTCTACATATACCGCCTTGATATTGTTGGAACCGATGCCTCTTGCACTTTCATCCTCTTGCAGTGTATAAGATGTAAATCGCTGTGTAATCGGATTATAAAGATTCAATCCTCCGTCATTCGTTCCTATCCACAGGTTTTTGTCTTTATCTTCGACAATACAGCTTACTACATTGTCGCTTAACGAGTTTTTATAAGGAATATTGCGGATATTCTTGAAGCGGTTCCGGATAGGGTGATAATAGTTCAGACCACCGAAATAAGTTCCCAGCCACATACCGCCCTGAGAATCCATAAAGATACTGCGCACCGAACGTTGTGACAGACTGCCGTTTTCTACGGGGTTACTGCTGTACGAGGCAAAAGAATCAGTACCTTCATGATAAATATTCAAGTCGTTGAAAGTTCCGATCCATAAACGGTTTTGTGAATCCATTGCCAGTGAGCGGATGTAATTGGAACTGATACTCTTCGGATTGGAAGGAGAATGCAGATAATTCTTTATTTCCTTCGTTTTCGGATTAATCAGGAACAGTCCGGCTCCTTCGGTTGCCACCCAGATGCGGGTAGGGGATTGCTGAAGAATAGCCTGAATCTGTTTAGTCCCTAAAATGGGGATCACTTTTTCAAAAGTTTTCTGAGTAATAGAGTAAGTATAGAGTCCGTCGGTCGAAGTTCCGATATAAATTTGGTCACCCTGTCTGTAAAGAGTGGAGGCGATTGTCTTATGCATCGCTGTGCTGAAAGAATCATCTATAAATTGGATTCTTTGATATCGAACATGATCAGCTTCCGGAGTACTGATAAGTAACTGTTCCGGTGAAATCTCTTCGATACCGTTAACTTGCAAATGTTTCCCATTCTTTTCATAGAAGAAGTTCTGGAATATGTCTTTTTCCTCATCATAACGGGACAAACCATCACGTGTACCAATCCATACCCGTCCCTGACTGTCTGTTTTTACAATACGGGAGATGTCGTTGGCGATACTGTTCGGGTCATCCTCATTATGCTGATAAACCGTAAATGCATATCCGTCGTATTTGTTAACTCCGTCATAAGTGGCAAACCACATATTGCCCCTTTTATCCTGATCGATGGAGAACACCGTACTTTGTGATAGTCCCTCATTGATGGAATATAGGAAAATGTGATTTGTTCCGGAGTTTCAGAAAAGGCGGAATGCATTCCTAAGCATAGGAAAAACAAGTAGATTACTATCTTCTTAAGCTTGCTCATTATTAGTTCACGAGATTAATAATGACGCCAAAGATAGTAATTTCCTTTAAATACCCCATGAATAAAGTACAAAAGACTGTATTCTTTTGGATAGTTTCGTAGAGATAATAAATAAGCCCGGCATCATACCGGGCTTTTATGCTTACAGAATTCGGTTCAGAAACCGGGGCTTACTTGGATAAGTCTCCTATTTCATCCAGATTCTTCTGAATATCTTCGTCAGTCAGTGCGTAGTTCACTAAATCGCCTGCCAGATATTTGTCATAAGATGCCATATCGATCAGACCGTGTCCGGACAGGTTGAACAGAATCACTTTCTCTTCTCCTGTTTCCTTGCACGCCTTTGCTTCGCGTATAGCGGCAGCAATCGCGTGGCTGGATTCCGGTGCCGGAATAATACCTTCCGCCTGTGCGAACAGACAGCCGGCTTCGAAAGATTCCAGTTGCTGGATATCTACCGCTTCCATCAGATTGTCTTTCAGCAATTGGGAGACGATGACGCCTGCACCGTGATAGCGAAGACCGCCTGCATGGATATGGGCAGGAGCGAAGTTGTGTCCTAATGTAAACATCGGGAGCAGCGGAGTATATCCGGCTTCATCACCGAAGTCATATTGGAATTTACCGCGGGTCAGCTTCGGGCACGAAGCAGGTTCGGCAGCAACGAAACGCGTTTTCTTTCCTTCCAGGATGTTGTGACGCATGAATGGGAAAGAGATACCTCCGAAGTTGGAACCACCTCCGAAACAACCGATTACTACGTCCGGATATTCGCCCGCCATTTCCATTTGCTTTTCAGCTTCCAGACCGATAATGGTTTGGTGGAGAGTAACGTGG
>ENA-OQIG01001380-OQIG01001380.1-human-gut-metagenome-genome-assembly--contig:-NODE-1380-length-10442-cov-1.577024_pt1 | contig 10442 bp, 13 predicted proteins | sample MGYA00242576_ERZ504741 | MGnify/ENA primary metagenome ERZ504741 (study PRJEB26092, sample SAMD00036436) | human gut metagenome | host: Homo sapiens | study: EMG produced TPA metagenomics assembly of... | reverse complement strand
GAGGATTCAACACACAGCCGGAAGGCGCCTGACGTTCCTCCAGACGATAACGGCCAAGATAGAGAGACCCGCTTTTCGCTGTGCCGTCCTCGCCGGTCGTAAGTGTTTCCACAACCGTATCTTTTTCTGCCCGCAAGGTACCGTCACCGGTATAAATATCTTCATCTGCGATCACATCATAGACCGCTCCGGGAAGTCCGGCAACCTCATATACCGGTTGGTACAGTCCGTCGTTTTCCTGGACAGAAGCAAATACTTCTCCGGTCTTTGTGATGGTAAGCTGGCCTTTCTGCGGCATATTGTACTGAGTGACCGTCACAACCGCCTCGCTGCCGTCAATGGTAAACGGTACCGGCTGATCGGAAAGCACATAGCCATAAGGGGCAGCCACCTCATAAAGTTCATAATCCCCGGCGGCCAAAGGCTCCGGCAGCATCAGCCAGCCCTCGTCAGAAACATAGAAGGTATCCAGTGTTTCCGGGTTCGGATAGTAGACGGTCTGGGTGATAAATTCCCCGGTGGAAAGATCCTTGATCTGAAAACCGGTTCCGGTCACAGGATAATCTTTCCGGTCTCTGCGTCACATTTTTCAACTTTCAGACGGGCTGTGATGGTGCGGTTGTTCAGGATATAGCTGTAAGTCTTTCCGTCAGAGGAAATGAATACCGTAAAGTCCGGGACAAAGGCTTTGCCTTCCTCGCCTGCGATCTGATGGACCGTATAATGTCCATAAGGAAGCGGTTTACTGGAAGCAAAACCATCCGCATCCGTGGTAAGAAGGTCACGTTCACTTTCCTTTGCCGCGTCATAGCTCCCGGCTGCCTTTAAGTAAACTTCAAAGACTGCGCCTGCTTCCGGGCGTTCGATGATACCAGCATTGGGATCGTCGGTATTTTCGCCCTCAGGCACATCCGGTCCAGGTCATCGGTGTGCTTGACAAGCTGGATATTTCCGTAAATAACCGTTTCCGTCACCTGATTTTCTGTGGTATTGAGTTCCACTTCATACAGGGAAGGGGATGCACCCACTTCATAAATGGTTTCATTCAGAAGATACCCGGTGCTCGGTTCGATTTCCCGGATCGTCCAGCCATCCCCGCATACATAATAGCGGGTCATAAAGCTGCCATCCGGTCCGGTAGTATAAGTGTCGATCAGTTCGCCATCACGGAAGATCCCATAGGCCGCCCCTGCAAGCGTGGCATCCCCCTGAGCATTTCCGGTGTCAGCATCACTCTTTACCACATGGACGCGAAATTTCTTCAGAATATTGCTGAAATGTACCGAAGAAGTCTGCCCGCTTTCAATGGTCACGTACTGTGCGGAAGGGGTCACATAGCGGTCCACCGGAAGTTCTTTTACCAGATAGGTTCCCGGCAGGAGCTTCTTTTCAATCTGGCCGTTTTCTCCGGTCGTAACTTCCTCATTGACTTCATTTCCCAAAATGTCCGTACCGGAGATATGGAAGGTGATACCGGAAACAATGCCGTCCTCACTGGTCTTGACAAGTTTTGCGGTACCGTAAGTTTCCGTTTTGAATTTTACAAAGAAGGAAACCGGATCGCTGGCGCCGGTCATCATGGTCTGGTAGCCGGGTCTGCCCCAGATCAGCATGTCGTTTGCCACCGGGATATTCTTTCGGAATTCAAACAGCACCGGTCCATCATCATCTGCCTGCTGGTAAAGGTGTATTCATTTCCGTTTCTTGTCACAGAAACGCCGCTGCCTTTCAAAGCCTCCAGATCGATCTTCAAGTTATTGGTATCTGTGACCGTCAGGGTATAGACCTTTTTTTCTACATCCCATTTCAGTTCCAGTTCCGGTGCTTCGCTTTTCTTAGAAGAAGTAAAGGAAGGTACTGTGGAATGGGAAGCGACCTGTGCAAGAATCCAGTCATAGGCTTTTTCTGCCGGTCGTCCGGCGATCACGCTGAAATACTGGTCGGCGTCTGCGTGGCCGTTTCCGTGGCGGCTGTACGGATCGCTTCTAAGTTGCTGCTGGTATTCCCAAAGGATGATCTGGGTTGCCATCTTATAGTCATCCTCGTTGATTCCGGAAACAGGGAGCGCCGCACCGGGTTTCCAGCCATAGATCGCAGTCAGGGTGATCCCCCTCCTTGCCTCGGCAGGAAGCAGGTTCAGGTATTGGCTGTTGGTCCCGCTTTCCGAAACATAGGTATTTTCCGAAGTATGGTAAGGAATCCCGCTCTCCACACAGTAAACCTGGTGGCTGATCCCGTCAGAATCCGTCAGCATATAGTGCCGGTAAGCATTGCCCCCGGAACTGGTGTGTACATCGATGGTTCCGTCTGCATGGTAGGCAAGATAGGTGTAAGGCGCCGGGGCACGGTAGTGGTTCCCATCAGAGCCCACATACTGGTCGCCCAGCCAGGAGCTTGCCGTCTGTCCGACAGACATGGCAAAAGCCTGAGCCGGAAGAAGCCCCAAAATGCTTGCCATACAAAGCAAAAACGCCAACAGCTTGCGAAAGCCGCGGCGTCTGGTTATGATATGTTCCATGAAAAAATCCTCACTTTCATAAATCTAAAAGGACGGCCTTATTTGCTGTCCTTGTCGTCAAAATCATCCTCGGAAAGATATTCCGGTTCCCCGTATGCCTCATCCGGGTCAAAGCCTTCGCCATAACCGTCATCCTCAAATTCCGCATCGTCCTCGGCCTGCTGTTTCGGACGCACGATTTTTACATAGTAACCGATCCCGCCGACCGCAAGTAAGGCAGCAAGGATAAACAGGATCGTGCCGACGCTGCCGGTTTCTTTCTTCGGCTTTTCCGGTTCTGCCGGTTTTTCAGTTTCCGCCGGCTTTTCTTTTCCTTTGCAGCCATTTAAGTCATTTTTGCAGACCGGACAGCCGGTATTAACCTTTCCTGCCTCACATTTTTCTGTGCAGTTACAGCTTTCTTCCTGGGGGATCATGCTCATGCTGCCATTGTTCTTTTCTGCAAGTGCCATCAGGTCGGACTCTGTGACGCCGTTTAAGAAGTAGACATTGTTATCTTCCCGTTTCCCGTCGATCACCAGATAAAAGACATTGCCCGCGTCCGTAGTGATGGTGTAAAACTGTTTTTCCCCATCCGTACCGCTGATGTTGTCCTGTACCGTTCCGGTGCTTCCGGGGTAAATGCACCTTCCGGGATCGCAGAAGTATTTTCCTGCTGTCCGGTACTGTTATCTGAACCGGAAGAATTTCCGCCGCCGGAAGGGGTTGCAGCGTTTGAGCCGGAAGGTTTTTCTTCCTTAGGCGGTTTTGTCTGTGTACCGGACGGACTCTGGGGTGCTGTCGTAGCAGGTTTCTTTTCAGGAGCCGGTTCTTTGTAATACGGATTATCCAGCTTTACCACATCAGAACGGTTGCCGGCATAATCTTTTGCGTATATGCTTACCTGTTTTTCTGTTCCGGCATAATCTTTCAGTGCGACCGACGCTTTCCCGTCGGTGAGGGAGTTGATACGGTTTTCATCAACAAAGACCGCCTCCACGCCGGATAGATCGTCACTGCTTTCTATTTTCAGGGCATCGCTCCATGGAAGCAGTCAGCGTTGGCGGTGTGGTGTCTTTGGAACCGCCGGCATGAGCCGTTACAGGTAATGCGCTGACACTTACAAGAAGCGTAAGCGCCAGCAGCAGGGAAAGTTTTTTAAGCCTCATGCACATCCTCCTTCTCCTGCGGTAAAACAGTTTCCGAAGGGGCTGCCTGCTGTGATTTCAAAAAATCCGCAAGCTGCTGGGGCGTCAGTTTGAAACTGCGCGCCACCGCTACATAATCGGTATTTTCCAGCTCTGTTTTCTGTTCCTCCAGCTTATGGAGCTTTGCCTGCATTTCCGCAATCTTTGTTTTGGTCTTTTCAATTTCCTTTTCCAGTTTTTCAATTTTAGGATTCAATTTATTACCTCCAATCTGTTAAGCAGACGCCCAAATGTATAAAAATGCTGCTGCCAGTAGCTTGTATTGATGTTTGCATAAGAAATCGGGTCTCCACAGTGATCATCATTCCATTTCCCACATAGATCCCTACATGGCTTGCGCCGCTGGTGTTGTAGGTCCCCTGGAAGAAGATCAGGTCGCCCGGTTTTGCATCCGCACTTGATACCGGCGTACATACACCTAAAAGACCATCCGCGGTCAGCCTTCCAAAATTCCAGCCAACGCCGCAGTTGTTGATTACCCAGACACATAGCCGGAACAGTCAAAGGAAGTGGAAGGCTTGCGCCTCCCCATACATACGGATAGCCAAGATATTTTTCCGCCTCGGCCATCATTGCGGCAAACTGTTCATCTGCAAGGGCTTCCGGTGGAATGTCATAATCGAAGTAGTTTCCTGTGCCGCCTGAACCAACTTCCGGCAGGTGCCGTTCGCTGGTATCGCCGGTATCGGCAAAATACAGGGGATTCAAATACTGGCCGTCAACCAGGACTTCTAAGTGCAGGTGGGCCCGGTAGAATTTCCGGTATTCCCGACCTTTGCAATCACATCCCCGGCTTTGACCTCCTGCCCGGCAGAAACAAGGATCTGGGAACAGTGCCCGTATTTGGTCGTCAGGGTATGTTCTTCGTATGCCTCGCCTTCAATAGCGACACACAAGCCATAACCGCCGGCATTTCCCGCAAGGGTGACCGTTCCGTCATGCCCGGCAAGGATCTCTGTGCCCTCCGGCATCCCGATGTCCACACCGGTGTGATAGTTCTTTTCCCCGCTGATGGGATGTACCCGATAGCCGTAGTAGCTGGTCACATAAGGAAGCCAGTTGGTGCCAAAGACATTTTTGACATTACTGGCGGTTTCCTTTTGTCTGCAGCAGGATCTCGCAGATCTCTTTCTGGTCTGCGTTCATCCGGGAAACGACCAGGTTTTCCAGAGGTGTGACTGTGAGCTTGACATTTAAGATGCGCCATTCATAAGGCACTTTCCTCCTGGGTTTCTTCCCCGGTTTCCGGGTCAACGGAAGTTTCTGTGCGATAACGGATCTCGGTTTCTTCTGAAAAGGACAGGTATATTGTTCCTGAAAAAGCTGCCGCAGCACGCTTTCCACTTCATCGTAAGTAAATCCCTGATAAGCAGAAGTCAGATACCCCATCAGCACATACGGGTCATGCTCGATCGCGCCCAGGTTATACCGGTATTCGTCATAGCCGGGGCGGTCTGATTCCACCGGTCTATTTCCATTTGCAGATCTGTTTCCCACTCGGTATAGGTAAGCTCCGCCTGATTGATGTCCTGATCGTCTGCAAGATAGGTAGAAGCAGCCAGACTTCCCAGACCGCCGGTTCCGATATTGGAGAATGTAGAAAACAGGGACATGATCAGGAAAATTACCAAAAGGAGAAGCAGGAGAACAAGGCAGATCACAGGGTGCTGTTTGACCGCATGGACAATCACCGACGCTGACCCTCTCTGTTGCGACTGCGGCATTTTTGGCCTGTTTCCCGGCTTCACGGGCAGCTTGGCATACTGCCTTTTCAGTTTTTGTTTCTGCCACATCCGGGCAATCGCATGTTTCTTCAACTCCGGGTGGTCGCTAAGAGCCTGCCGGTGGGCAAGTCTTGCGTTTGCCTTTGCTGATTTTTGCTGTAATTTCGCTGCCTTTCGGTAGGGGGCAGTTTTATGCCGGTGATATACCGTGCGAAGCCCCGCCTCGCCCACAAGTTCAGAGCGGTGGGCTGCCTTGATCCCCACATTTTCATCCTCTGCCTCATAAATCTTTTTATGAGCGTAACCAATGGCAGTATTGGCGCCCGCCTTGACCGGACGCAGAGGTACAGGTCCTTTTACATGGGCCTTTTGGGATTTAACCTCCTTTTCAAATTTTAAGTGTTTTTTGGCTTTTCCGGTCTCCGGGTCGGAAACCGTCTCCATGCGCAGTTTCTTCCGGGCTGGCAGACGGTCTTGTGCCTGCTCTGCTTTTTGTGCAGTCCGTTCCGCCCTCCGTCTTGCATGGGTGAGCTTTTTATCCTTTGGCTCCGGCGGCAGTTCATCCGCAGTAAATTCCAGTTTGGATGTTTTCGGCGGTTCGCTATCCATACCCTTTTCCTTCTGCGCTGCCTGTTCCTCCGCCTGTGCCGCTTCCTGAAAACGCTGCTGATATTTGTTCCCATGCTGGTGTGTTCGGTAACGGTGTTCCTGACCGGATCTGTCTGTGCCGTTCGGTGGGGCTGAGCCTTCGGAAGAAGGAGCATATTTTCCGGTATCATGGTCTGTCACATCCTCTGTTACAAAAGAACGCCTGGAAGCCTCCTGCCGGAAATTGCTTCGCACGTTGTCCTGTATCGGGGGCGCTGTCCTGGTAGCATCCGGTGTCTCAAAGTGTTCCGAAAAACCATCCAAAGCGGTTGCATACGCTTCGCCCTGTTCCAGCAAGGACGCCGGTGTTTCCGGTGACAGATGGGAAAATTCCGTCTGTACAGGGATGTCCTGCCTGTGTGTCTTGCCGTTGACAGAAGAAGGGGTGTCCCGTGCCCTGCGCAGGTCAAAATTCTGTTCGGTCTGCCTGGCTGCCGGTTGATCCTCCCCGTGGGAATCACGCACCGGCATCCGGGTATCTTTGCGCCTCCTTTGAAATTCCCTGTCGTGTGCCATTGTTCTCACCTCCGATCCATTTTAATTTTTGTCTCACGCTTTGGTCCCCGCTACTTCATCCGGTCTTGTGGTAAGCACGCTGTACAAGAGTGTGTCCTTCGGGAAGTGGTCCACAAAAGGGATGATCACATTTCCAAAGAACAAAAGCCCCTCGCCGGGACCGGAATGGGTCACATACGAAAGCTGGTGCGGGGAGATTCCCAACTGCTTTGCCAAAATCTGACGGTCTCCCTGGGCCTGGTTGAGCATATAGATAAAGTCCGAGTTCTCAAAAATATTTTCGATCTCACGGGAAGCCAGAAGGTCCTTGACATTCTGCGTTAAACCTGATGGGATTCCGCCCCATTTACGGAAGCGTTTCCAGATCTCCACGCTGAAACTTCCTGTCTGCCCTTTCAAAAGAAGATGGAATTCGTCGATATAGAACCAGGTTGTTTTATGTTTGGAGCGATTGGCCGTGACACGGTTCCACACCGCATCCTGCATGATCAAAAGCCCGATTTCCTTTAAGGCTTTTCCCAGTGACTTAAGCTGGAAACACAGTACCCGGTGTTTATCCATCTGGATATTGGAACGGTGGTTGAACACGTTAAGGGAACCATTGACATAGATTTCCAGCGCCGTTGCGATATTCTGTGCCTCCGGTTCAGACTGTTTCAAAAGCAGCTCGTAAAGATCACCTAAGATCGGCATATTTTCCGGGCACGGGTCCTGCAGGTATTCCCGGTACACCAGTCTGGTACAACGGTCGATGATCGTCCTTTCAATGGGGGAAAGTCCTTCTTTGCCGCCGATGATAAGTCACACAGCGACAGGATAAAATCACTTTCAAAGTGATCGGGTTTTCATCATCGGAATAGTCCAGATTGATGTCCATCGGTTGATGTAGTTCGTGGAAGTAGGGGAAATATCAATGACCTGCCCTGGGAACCGAACTGCTGTACCAGCGGCCCATACTCATTTTCCGGGTCGGCGATAATGATGTCGTCCTCCGTCAGAAGGAACACATTGACGATCTCACGCTTGGCAGAGAAAGATTTGCCGCTTCCTGGGGTACCGAGAAACAGCCCATTGGGGTTTTTCAGCGTTTTTCTGTTCGCCATAATCAGGTTATTGGAAAGGCGTTCAGGCCGTAATACAATGCCTCGCCCTCCTGGAACAGTTCACAGGTGGTAAACGGTACAAAGATCGCTGTGCTGCTAGTCGTAAGCCCGCGCTCAATCTCAATCTGGTTCGTACCAAGAGCAAGCGAGGACATAAGCCCCTGTTCCTGCTGGTAATCCAGCCGTTTTAAGGCACAGTTGTATTTCTGTGCCACACCCGAAGCGGCAAAAATATCATTGAACAGCTTCTGACGTTTGGCAGCGATATTTTCCACCAGTACCGTCACAAGGAACATGCGCTCATTGCGGCTCTGTAAATCCTGCAAAAGATTTTTGGCTTCTTCTCCATAGGTGCAAGGTCGGTGGGAATGATGTCCATGTCATACCCAGATCGGACCGCTTTCTTTTGTTCCTCAATGGTCATTTTCTGCAGGTCCGACATTTTACGCTTGATGTTTCGGATCGCCTGCGCCTGGTCGATAGACTGGATATGCAGGTTGACGGTCACGGCGTCGTTTAAGTCAAGAAGATCCGCTAAAAGCCGGTCGGTAAGCTCCGGCGCCAAAATCTGCAAAAAGGAGACAGCACCGGAATGATCGCCTACCCGGAATGTCTTTCCATCCTTTGAAAAAGACAGCCCGGATGGGGAAATGAAGTCTTTGGTAGAAAGACCGGTCTTAGGCAGATCCGACCACTGGAAATGAAACTTTTCCTGACCGTCCGGGTGAAGCTGGCTGTGAAGAAGCTCCAGACGTTCCAGTCCGTTTAAGGATCTTGCCTGGACTCCAAGGGTCTTGAAATTTGCCAGCACATCCGTTTCAATGCGTTCCAGACGCATTTTCGCAGTACGCAGGTCATCTGCCTCGATCCCAAAGGTAATGTATTTACGTTTGGTGAGACCGTTATTTCCTTTCTGCAACTGGTTCTTTAACATATCCCCGTATTCCCTGCGGATTCCGTCATACTCGTCGCCGCGGGGAGGATGTCAATGCTTCTGGTAAAATCCTGCATATTGGCCCGCTGGTTGATAAAGGTAAGCTGCACATGGATCGAGGCGTCGAAGTAATTTAAGAAATCGCAGTAACCCTCGAAGATCAGTGCTTTATCATCTGCCTGTGCAAGCTGATAGTTAATATCAAAAAACTGCACCGTTTTGGTGTAAAGGGTATCAGTCAGCCGGCAGATCCCATCCCGGTACATTTCACGGTAGGGAATGCTCTGCTGGACCGTCTGCGGGGCATCTGCTTTCAGCCCGGCAAAAAAGCCGCCTTTTTTAGACGGCTTGGAACGGGCAGACTTAGTTTTGCCCTGCTTTGCATCGGCTCTGGTCTTTTTGGCCTGCCTGATGTTTTTTTGCAGACGCTTTTCCTGAGCTTCCTGCTGCTTGTTTTTTGGCAATCTTTGTAACCTCCTTCTTTGACATAGATTTATACAGGTTATCCGTCCTGTATGGACGGTCCTTCGGCCAGAGCTTATAACGGAGCCGGTTCTTCAAAATCTTTTCTGCCGGCTGCCCGTCACGCTCATACATGGCGAAGAAGAAAAAGGGCATCATCAGCCCGATCATCAAAAGTACAGCCGCCGAGTTCCCGATCGCCCCGCGGGTAAAGAAATACACCGGAAGGCCGACAAGCCCGGCAAGGCTGAAACAAATAAGCTGGCGCTTCGTCAGATTGAAGGCCAGCTTGGTCTTAACTTTGGTTAAATCCTTTGGTACAGGTACATAAGGCATCTATACACCTCCCATCGTAATATAGTTTCCGGTCCATTAGCGTGCACCAAAATCGCGTACCGCTTTCTCCGCAGCCGGACATTCCCGCACTTCCTGAGCCGCATTTTGCAGCCGTGCCAGGACAGAAACAGCCGGCTCTCTCTGACACAGGTATTCCTGCTGTCTCGGATTCCGGCAATATTTTCCCGAATATCCATATCCACGTCGAACACATCTGAAACCGGCATAAGCAACGGTCTGCAAAGTATTTCAAAGGATTCTCAAGCGCCAGCACATCATCCAGCATTTCATCCCTGAACTCAAACTTTGTTGTCAGATAGGAATACGCCTCCTGCATGGCTGTAATTTCAGCAGCTTTTTCAATTAAGGATTCCTTATCTCTTGACATAAGGCTTTCCCTGTAAGCAAAGTAATTCTGTCCCAGCCGTTTCATCAGGAGCGTATATTTGTCCTGTGCGGAAGGTTCGCTTGTGAAATGTTCAAATTTTTGCGCTGCATCAATTTCTTTGAGAAGATCGCAGATCGGGAAACTGTGTTCATGGTTATTTTCTTCCCAACACCATCGGGCTACATCCAACGGGTCCTGAAAAGAAAGAAGCGCCTCTACTTCCGCCGGAGTAAATACATGCTCAACCTTCAGATAATAGTGGAGTTCCGAAAGTCCCTGTAACTCGTAAATACTGCCGATGTTCTGTGCATCCAGCATATCCGCATGAACCTTCAAACACTCGTCCAGCCGTTCCATAAGCAGCCGCTTTGCATCTTGTTCTATCAAAATCACCCCTTTCGCTCCGGTATAGTCAGCGTACAGTTCACTTCATTGCCCCATACATCCCAGCCGGGTGTCTTTTGTCTTGCAAACAGTTCCACTCTGGCTGATCGCCCATGACGTTTTACGATTCTTATCCCGCATCCTCCGTCCGGTTTCTTGCTGTGTCTGCTCAATATGGAGATCACAACTGGATGGATTCCCGCAACATTGGACGTTCCGGACGCCTCTGGTTGCCATGCGAG
>ENA-OQIG01001379-OQIG01001379.1-human-gut-metagenome-genome-assembly--contig:-NODE-1379-length-10444-cov-4.199186_pt1 | contig 10444 bp, 17 predicted proteins | sample MGYA00242576_ERZ504741 | MGnify/ENA primary metagenome ERZ504741 (study PRJEB26092, sample SAMD00036436) | human gut metagenome | host: Homo sapiens | study: EMG produced TPA metagenomics assembly of... | reverse complement strand
TCCGTATTCAATGATCACATGGCTTTTCCGGATCCATGGGATATGACGTTCAAATACATCATCTGTACCTGTGATCGCTACGGGGATAACCGGGCAGCCGCTTTTTTTCTGCGATCTTTAAACTTCCCTCATGGAATTCCATCAGATCTGCAGGATCTTCGCTTTTATTTCTGGTTCCTTCCGGGAAGATCCACATGGAAATGCCGCCTTTTACTTTCTCAATTCCTGTAAGGATCGTTTTTAGACCTTCTTTTATATTGCTGCGGTCCAAAAACAGGCAGTTCATCTGCACCATCCACTGGCTTAACAGCGGAATACCGATCATCTCTTTTTTGGCAATAAAACCGGTAGGCGCCGGAACTGTAGTGTAACCCATTACAATGTCAAAATAGCTTCTGTGGTTTCCAACATAAAGTACTGCACGGTCGGAAGGGATATGTTCCAGTCCCCGGACCTCATAAGTGATCCCTGCCAGGTCCCTTACGATCCCCAGAATCCACCGCACCAGGTCAAGACTTTTCTTTGCAGCTGCCTTTGGATCCTTTTTTTCCAGGTTCTTTAAATAAGACAGCACCGGAATTGAAAAGATCAGATACAGCACCACTGCTAACACCACCAAAATCAAACGTATCATATTTTTCTCCTTTGTCAGTTTAAACTGTTACTATTATATAAAAAGACCTGCCTAAATACAAGTCATCAATGGGTACAGAGTGACTCAAAAAGCAGGCCGGTCCCAAACCAGAAGGGGATAAATGCAAGACGAATGACTCCGTGGATCTGATCCGGCCACTGGGAATAATCCCAGGGACAGAGTCCTTTGGCCATCAGAAAAGAACCGGCTATATATTCTCCGGTATAGATAAGCACCATATAGATCAGTCCATGGCGCAGTTTTAAAGCCACAGGGGATATTTCTTCCCTGTCAGCTTTTAAAAAATCTGGAAGTCCGCTTAACCATCGGTCGCACCATTTTACAATATCCGGAAGAATGGCACCGGCCGCATAAATGGGAAACATGATAACAGAGGTAGTCCCCATCATTTTCACATCTCCCCTCATCCACGCTTCCACAGATGTAAAGAGGATCTCTAAGCACCATCCGGCGATCCCGCAGCGGAAAAAATCTTTTAAAATAGATAAATAAGCAGCTTGTCTTTTCATGGCAATAGTCTGCCCGTGTTTCAGTCTGCCTTATCCATGGTATCTTCTTCCATATTTCTTGTGCCATCTTCATCCACTGTAAGACTGACTTTTACAAATTTATTTTCATAGATCAGTTTCTTTAACTGTCCTGTTTTCAGATCTGCGTCCACAGATACGATCCTGGAGTTTTTCTGACCACCGGAAATATAATCTGCCAGAACATTTTCCGGGTCACTTAAGTTTAAATTCATTAATTTGTGAAGCTTGCCTACTGTTAAGCGCCCTGCTTCTTTTTCATCATACAGATACAGCTGTACTGCGTCTGCCGCGATCTGGGACTCTGTATAGGCAGCCGCCCTTCTGGCACTTTTGATATAACCTGCAGTGGCCGGGACCGCTACTGCCATAAGAATAGAAAGGATCGCAAGGACAGCCAGCAATTCGATCAGGGAAAATCCCCCTGACTTTTTTATTCTCTTCAACATTTTTCTTTTTCCTGCTTTCCCCAAAAACCTGGACTGCTGTTACCGGTCAGTTCCGTTATCATCTGAGAGAATGTAGCCTTCACCTGTTTTTCCGGAGTATTCTGCTTTGTAACTCTTCTTGCCGATCTCACCTTCCCAGGTTGCCTTGTCTTCACTGGCATCATAGTTATAAGCTTCTGTTTCTGAATCTGCAAGCACACCGGCATCTACCATTTCCTGCTGCGCTTTTCCCTGCATATAGTTGGCTCTTGCATTGGAAATAGCTACCTGTTTGGCAGATTTCTCCTGGATACAGCTGTAAGAAGGTACTGCCACAGCCATTAAAATGCCCATGATCGCGATCACGCAGATCAGTTCCACTAAGGTAAATCCTCTTTTTTCTTTCCACTTTCTGTTCTTCATACATTGCCTCCCTTGTATCTTAACATTCTCTTGGAATTTTAGTCTGCAGAATAGATCACTTTCTCTGCTTCTTCCATATCCATTTCACCGTTCATTACCATCTGGGCTGCCTGTTCCTGGAGAGAAAGGAAGCCTCTTTCCCTCTGGTAGCGGCGGATCTTTTCTGCTGTTTCTCCATCACGGATCATATTTTTTGTTGTCTCGTTCAGCTCAAACATTTCATAGATCGCCCGCCTGTGGCTGTATCCTGTATTCAGACACTCTTCACAGCCAACTGCCTCCCAGACTTCCTCTGCTTCCTTTCCTGAAACCTCATACAACAGCCGTTTTGTCTGCTGTCCGGCTTTTATCTTCCGCCTGCAGTGAGGACAGAGCACTTTTACCAGTCGTTGCGCCACTACCCCTGTGGTGGCAGCAGCGATCATATAAAAGGGAATCCCCATATTTTGCAGACGGTAGACAGCAGAGACACAGTCGTTTGTATGCAGCGTTGACAGCACCAGATGACCTGTAACAGCGGCTCTTACGCCAATATCTGCTGTTTCTTCATCTCGTATTTCTCCCACCATGATCACATCCGGATCCTGTCTTAAAATAGAACGGAGGGCCGTTGCAAAAGTAAGTCCCGCCTTGGCATTTACCTGAACCTGGGTAACACCATTTATCAGCTTTTCCACCGGGTCTTCAACAGTTACACAGTTAATCTTCTTTTCTGCCAACTGGCTTAAGGCTGCATAAAGGGTGGTAGATTTTCCGCTTCCTGTAGGTCCTGTTACAAGAATGATGCCAAAGGCGCTTTTAACATTCTGCCAAATATTTCTTCCTGCTTTTCATCCATTCCCAGACGGCGCACATCTATCAGGGAACTGTCCCTGTCATTTCCCAGCAGTCGCAGTACTACTTTTTCCCCGTAAACGGAAGGAAGGGTGGAAATTCGCAGATCTGTTGCCATCTCTTCTTTTTCATAGCGGTACTTTCCATCCTGGGGAAGTCTTTTTTCTGCAATGTCCATTTCTCCCATAAGTTTCAGCCTGGTAACCACCGGCCGGTGATAGGACATTTCCATCTTTGTATACATACACAGATCTCCGTCAATACGAAAACGGATGGTCAGAAATTCTTTTCCCGGCTCTATGTGGATATCACTGGCATTTCTCTTATATGCAGATTCGATCAGCGTATTGACCAGGCGGACTGCAGGAGCGCTTTCCACTTTTTCTGCTGTCTTTCCGGTTTCAGCTGCTTTTTTCTTCTCTTCTGTTATAGTTTCCATCCCCGACAGCATCTTCTGGATCTGGTCTGCAGGTGTCAGCACCGGCCGGATCGTCATACCGGAGATTGTCGCCGCTTCCTCTAAAATATCCGGATCTACAGGAAAGGCGCAGGCAACTAAAAGATCCCCTTTTTCAAAACATACAGGTACGATCTCATTGTTCACAATAAAGGACTCCGGAAGCATCTCTATGGCAGCCGGATCTGCGGTCCGTTCCTCTAAATGGATGATCTCCATGTCATCCCGGTCGCTGAAACAGTTCATGATCACATCTTCTGTTGTATATCCCAAAAGAAGCAACATATCTGTCAGGCTTTTATCTTCATGACTTTTCTGGATCTCTTTTACCCGTTCTAGCTGCTGTCTGGAAATAATATCCCGTTCCACCAGCATTTCTTCAATGGTGATCTTCATGGTCTGGTTGCTCCTTTCTTTTCCAGATGTTATACTTTTTTATAGATGATTTTTCAGGAGGTGACAATATGGCTGCAGGAATTTTCTTTCTGTTTATCCTTCTTCTTATCATTGCTGCATGGACAGACCTGAAAGAAGGTTATATCCCTGACTCTGTTTCCATCCTGATCTTTTTGCTGTCTTTCTATTCTCTGTTCATCCGGTCAGGTCCCGGACTTCTATTGCGTATAGAGGGCGCTGTTCTCTGCGGCGGGCTTTTGGAAGGGATCCGTCTTATCAGCGCGGCGGTATTGGTATGGGTGATGTAAAACTGATGACTGCCTGTGGCTTCTTTCTTGGGATCACAACCGGAGCGGTCTCCCTTGTTTTTGCCTATATACTGGCAGGTATGTTCTGTCTGCCCCTTCTCATTTTTAAGAAAGCCTCCCTGAAAACAAGACTTCCCATGGCACCATTCTTTACTGTGTCCATTTTGATCTTTCTCTTTTTTGAAGAAAAGATCTTTACCTGGTATCTGGGCCTATGGGGTATCCTGTAAAGGAACTTCTCCTTCTAAATGCATGGAAAAACCGGATATTTTCGTCCATGTATCCACATAGGCTTTTTCTTCCACAGGTTCTAATTTCAGGCGGATACGCACTTCGCAGGGTTCGCCTTTTTCATCGGTATAACTTCCGGTTCCTTCTGTTATGTATTCCCGGTCTTCTAAATCCAGGTCTGTATCCTGTCTTTCGTCTGCATCCTGTCTTTCATTTGTATCTTGTATTTCATCTGCATCCAGTTTCGTTATCCCGTCTGCCCCGGCACCTTCTGTTTCTGGTATATCTTCGTTTTCATTTTCTTCTGCTTCCTCATCCTCCAGATCTCCTTCATACTGGTTCCACAAAAGCCTAAGGGCATCACTTTCTCCCTTTGAAACTGCTTCGCAGAAAGAATTATGGATCATATGGGTGGTCAGGCGCGCTTCCATGTATGCCCGGTTTTTCAGAGCCATTTTTATATGATATCTGGACACTGCCATAAAACCACAGGCAAATACAGAAAGCAGTGTAATAAAAAAGATCACATACAGCAGACTTCCGCCTTCCCGGCCATCACCATGAAAGCGATCCGTCTTTATTCTCGTTTTCACCTTTCTCATCCTCTCCATCCTCCAAATATCCATAAACAGAAGAAAGCCGGATCGTCCGGGAGTATACTTTCTCTCCTTTATAAAGGACTGTTATCTCAGAAACTGCCTTTTGAGACTGTGTATCAGAAAAATCCAGCCGGACCTCATACTCTTTCTCAGCACCCAATCCTAAGTCTTCTTCTGATATCTGCTCCCATTGTTCTCCTAATTCACCGGATCCCTCGCAGTAATACAAAACAGAACTTTCTTTGGGGTCCACCCGGAAAAGGAAGGCATGATCCAGTCTGGAAGTGATCTGAAAACAGACACGGTCTGCTAATTCCTCTGTCTTAAGGATCTGCGTCTGCTTTTTGTATTCATGCATCTGACTGCCGAAAAAGCCGGCTGCCCAGATCCCTATGACCGCACTGAGTGAAAGAGCAGCTACAAGTTCCAGCAATGTAAATCCATCTCTGTTTCTCATTGGAATCCCCTTTTGTAATAAGTCATAGAGTCTCCTCCTTCACTGGTCACAATGTATTTTCCAAATATTTCGCTTGCGTCTTCCTCTTCTCCTTCAAAGATGATCTCTAATTCTTCTCCGGTCCATTCTCCCTGTCCTTCTTCTGCCAGTTCAGACAGTTCGTATACATTTTGCATCAGGGAATGTTCCCTGGTAAGAAGGACTCCGTTTGCAGCAGTCATGGAAAGAAAGGCTCCTGCTACAGAAAAGAGGATGGCTGTGCTTACGATCACCTCTAAAAGAGAAAAGCCTGCCTGTTTTTCACTGGTCATGACAATAAACCACCTCCATGGTCCCTTTCATCGCAGTTTCATCTTTTTCTAACTGCAACGACTTTATCCACATACCGGCGCCTTCCTGGTTGATCTTTTCCACAAATCCGGCTGCCTGTTCCCTGTCTGTACACACAAATTCCAGTGTAAGAGGTGTATACACATAACCTGCTGTATCCATCTCTTTTGTTTCCCCTGTTTCCACTCCGGAAAGTTGTATCCCAGTTTCTCCTGCAAGCTGCAAAAGCTTTCTGTCCATTTTTTCCGGACTCATATCTGCAAAATAGATCTGTCCGTTTCCGGCTTGTTCCAGTTTTTCTGCCGTCTGTTCCAGGTTCTGTTTTCCCTGGGGACCGCCCCGTTTGATCTGTTCTTCCAGCCTGTTGATCTCCTGTAAGTTGGCAAACAACAGATCTGTTTCCGGCTCGATCCAGAATTTATAAAAACCGGTCCACAACAGTAACAGCGTCAGAACTGCCAGTAAAAAACGTTCCCGCTTACTGAGCCTCATCTTTGGCCCCCTTTCCTATTGTAAAGACCAGGGCAGCGCTTACTTTATCTTCCTGTTGCTGCCAGTGACTCTGCTGTAAAGAAAATCCGGAATTTTCTTCTATTTTTTCGCAAAACAGAGAAACCTGCTCCGGCTTACTGGTGCTTAATTTTAGATGTATGCTGGCATCCTCTGCCTGATATTCTATGGTTTCCAAGTCCATTTCCGGCAAAAGCGCCTGCTCCAGACAGGAAAATACCGCCGGATCCAGTGTGATCTGACCGGCAAGTTCTCTTTTTTCTGCTGTCAGTTTTGCCAGTTCACTGATCTTTCCTTCCAGATCCCTTCGTTCCTGTGTAACATCATTACCCTGCTGGTCTGCACTGATCCGGTCCAGACGTTCCAGCTTTCCGGCTGTATAAAACTGACCGCCAGGCACTCAGAACGATGACTGCAAATGCTACCAGACTGGCGCACACCGGACCTAAAGGAAAACCTGCCTCTGTTATCTTTTCATAGAAGCTTTCTCCTTCCATAAATTCACCTGTATTCCGGTAAAGCAGATTTTTCAGTTCTCCCGCTAATGCCTGCCGTTTCCATATCCCATTTTTTCCCAGAGCCATACAGGGGATCCCCAGCATTTTTGCAAGAACTCCTGCGTCTGATCTGGGTGCTTTCAAACACTCACCCTGGATCAGGACTCCCTGTATCTGAAATTCCCGTCTTTCCTGTTTCATCCTGATCTGAAAACGACGGATCAGAACCGCCACTTCTTCCATTAACGCCTTTTCTTCTCCCAGATAGGCAAACATCCCTGGTTTTAAACTGGAATGTTCCAGATGACGGCAGTGTCCATTTTCCATCTGGTAAAAAACAATGGACTGGTCTGCAAGATGGACAAAGATCACCGTTCCCTTATTCATTCCATAATCGGAAGGTTCCAGAAAAGAGGCCAACAGCGCAGGTCCCGGCAAAATGGAATGGATACGGAAACGTGTGATCAGGCTCCCGTTTCAATGGCCCGGATCCATGCTTCTGATACTGTGTACACAGTTCCTTTTAACATGCCCTGACCATTATTTGGCATAAAATCAGCTGCAAGAAGCGTTCTCCTTCCTCTCCCAGACCAGCAGCTGTTTTTCCGCCATCTGCAAAGCCGTTTTCTTAGAAGAAGCCGGAAGACTCATAAAATGGATCTTTACAGAGGCTTCTATAGCCAGGACGACCGCTCTTCCTTTCAGATTATAAATATCTGCCAGTGATTCCATGGCACCAGTTACAGTTTCTGGTCCGGTTATGGTGCGGGAACCCATAAAACTGTAGCCTCTGGCTCTATTTTCTTTTCGGATGTAATAAAGTTTATCTTCTGTAAGATAAATATAATGTTTCATCGCATCCTCCTTTATAACATTGCTGTATACATACTGAATACCGGCAGCATAATGGATAAAACAATACTTCCCACCACTGCTGCCATGATCAGGATCATACATGGCTCCAGCAGTGTTACCATTCTCACTGCAGACTGTTCTGCTGCTTTTTCATAATAGATCCCGGCCTGTTTTAAAACAGCTTCCAGATGTCCGGACTCTTCTGCCGCAGCCACCATGGAAAGAAATACCGGATGAAAGATTCTCTGACGCTTAATGCCTGGGAAAGACTCTCTCCTTTTTGCAAGCCTACGGCAGCCTCTATCAGCTTCTTTTCGATCCATGTATTTCCCATTACATGTCCCGTTATATCCATACACTCTAAAATTCCCGTTCCGCTTCCATAAAGAACAGAGAACGCCGAAGCAAACCTGGATGTATAAATGGTCTTCATAAGCCCTGAGATCACAGGGATGTAAAGGATCATCTGGTCTCTTCGCAGACGCAGCCATGGAACTGCAAAAAGAGCCATCATAAACAAAAGCAACAAAGGCAGGAAACAGACATACAAAAGCCAGTTATCCTGAAGATAGGCCCCTGCTTTCATCATAAAACGGGTAATAGCCGGAAGTTCATATTCTGCCAGCATAACTCTGAACTGTGGAAGAACCGATGTAAGCAGAAAGGCGGACGCTCCTATGGATGCAAAGAAAAGGATACAGGGATAGATCATCGCTGTCCGTACCTTTCCTGCCATTTCTACTTCTTTTTCATAATAACTGGACATTTTCTCTAAAATATGATCCAGGGTTCCACTGGTCTCTCCTGTCTGGACCATATACACAAGAAGTTTTGGAAAACAGCCATGCATGGACTCCATTGCCTCAAAAAGAGTCTGTCCTTTGTGGACTTTTTCTTCCAGTTCACCAAGAAGCGCCTTCATTTCCCTGTTTGCCGCTGTTTTACAGGCTGTTTTTAAGATCTCCGCCTGAGGAACACCTGCCGCCAGCATGGAACTGACCTGGCTGCACAAAGGAGGAAGCAGCTTTAACGGAACTGTAAAATGCTTCATGGAGGCAGTTCTTTCTTCATTTTTCAAAGAACAGCAGTACAGGCCGTCTTCTAACAGAGCTTTTACCAGTTCTGCTTCACTTCCAGCTTCTTTAACGCCTTTATACTTTCTGTTTTCCCTGTCTCTGGCATTGTATCTGTAAAGAGCCATTTTTCCTCCTTTCTGAAGTTAAAAAGCAAAAACCGGCTTTACCTGATCATGCTTGCTCAGATAAAACCGGCTCTTTTTAGCGAAAACAATTTTGTTCAGGCTCATACTCAAAACCTATGTCAGACAGAGTCTTTTTGATCTGGTCTTCATCCAGATCCATAGCCTGACACAATTCTTCTAAGGAACTGTAGTTATCTCTTAACTGGGTATTTATATAGCTTAACAAAATCATAGGATCTTTGGGTATTGCACTCATAGGATCTTTGGGTATTGCACTCATAGGATCTTTGGGTATTGCACTCATAGGATCTTTTCCTTTCTTGTTAACATAATTATTACAAAAAATTATAACATCTGTTACTTTCCATTTCAACTGTAATCTGTGCATTTAGGTCCTGAAAATCCGCCTGTTTTCTTGCTTTATTCACTTTATGATGCTTATATTATAGGTAAAATAATGTGTATTAAAGCAAAAAAACAGGTCTGCTGCAAGCATTTCTGTTTGCAGCAGACCCGGGTCATCGATCAGAATAAAGAAACCATTATTCTGCTTGCAGTCAGGTGATCTCCCTGTGGATCTACATCGATCACGATCACGGAGCCTTCTCCTACTCCATCTGCAAGGATGATACGTGCAGCCAGAGTTTCCACATTCTTCTGAAGGTAACGCTTCAGAGGACGGGCACCATATACAGGATCATAGCCATGATCTGTGATAAATACCTTGGCAGCATCTGTCAGACGCAGCTTCAACTCTCTGTCAGCCAGACGTTTGTTCACATCTGCTACGCAAAGGTCTACGATACGGCTGATATTGTCCTTGGTCAGAGGCTTAAACAGGATCATTTCATCCAGACGGTTTAAAAACTCCGGTCTGAAGTGGGCTCTCAACTCTCCCATAACCGCATCTCTTGCTTCTTCACGGATATTTCCGTTTTCATCAATTCCCTCTAACAGATACTGGGAACCAATGTTGGAAGTAAGGATGATAATGGTGTTCTTAAAGTCCACGGTACGGCCCTGGGAGTCGGTGATACGGCCATCATCCAGTACCTGTAACAGTACATTAAATACATCCGGATGTGCCTTTTCTACCTCATCAAAGAGGACAACACTGTATGGTTTACGGCGTACTGCTTCTGTCAGCTGACCACCTTCATCATAGCCAACATAGCCTGGAGGCGCTCCGATCAGACGAGCCACCGAATGTTTCTCCATGTACTCACTCATATCAATACGCACCATATTGGACTCATCGTCAAACAGTGACTCCGCCAGTGCCTTTGCAAGTTCTGTTTTACCTACACCGGTAGGTCCTAAGAACAGGAAAGAACCAATTGGCTTTGTAGGATCTTTGATACCGGCCTTGGAACGTATAATGGCATCTGTAACCTTTTCTACTGCCTCGTCCTGTCCTACTACACGTTTGTGAAGGACTTCATCCAGATGTAAGGTCTTGCTGCGCTCACTTTCTGTCAGTTTCGCAACCGGGATACCGGTCCACTTGGATACGATACGGGCGATCTCATCTTCGGTTACACTTTCATGTACCAGGCTGAGGTCTTCATTTTTAACCTTTTCTTCCTCAGCTTCCAGTTCTTTCTGTAACTGAGGCAGTTTACCGTACTGCAGCTCTGCAGCCTTGTTCAGGTCGTATTTCTGCTGTGCATCCTGGATCTGGCGGTTCACAGCTTCAATCTCCTCGACGGAGACTGGATTAATTTATCCTACACTGG
>ENA-OQIG01001378-OQIG01001378.1-human-gut-metagenome-genome-assembly--contig:-NODE-1378-length-10457-cov-4.633882_pt1 | contig 10457 bp, 14 predicted proteins | sample MGYA00242576_ERZ504741 | MGnify/ENA primary metagenome ERZ504741 (study PRJEB26092, sample SAMD00036436) | human gut metagenome | host: Homo sapiens | study: EMG produced TPA metagenomics assembly of... | reverse complement strand
ATAAAAAGGCTTCCCTTTGGAAAAAATGTATTTTTCGGCGTGTCCATTTTACCAATGAGCCTTCATCTGGCGGCTTCTTTATCTTATGATGTTGTGATCCTGGCATTTACAGGATATTTTACAGCAGTGTGCCTGGATCTGGCCTATAAAGCGGACACAGTGAAAGTGAAAGATGTGATCGCTCTGGCTGTGGTCATGGCAGTTATGGGTCCCTGTAAAATGGTATATGGTGCCATTGCAGGCTTCTGTCTGCTGATCCCGGTAAAGAAGTTTGGCAACTGGGGAAAATGGACGGTCTCAGCAGCAGCTGTTCTTGGAAGCTTTTTAGCAGCAATGGCAGTGGTAAATTTAAGGACGGTTGCCATGTATACACAGGAAAGTGACAGCTATGTTGCCTGGGCCGAAGAAGCGGGATATTCCTTTGCAGAATTGCTCCACCAGCCGGTCCGTGTACTGCAGCTGTTTTATAATACAGTTGCATGGCAGGGAGAAAGCCTGTATTCGGGAATGTTAGGAGAGTCCTTAGGCAACCGGGATGCAGTGTTAAATACCCCTTATGTGGTCATTTTATTACTTACAGCATGCCTGGTGATCCTGGTCCTTAAAAAGCCGGGAGAAGAGATCTTTATGAAAATAAAAGAACGGCTCTGGATCTGGTTTATCTGTCTGGTGATCTTCGCAGCACTGATGTTTTCCATGCTTCTTGCATGGACGCCCAAAAGCTCCAACATGGTCCAGGGAGTCCAGGGAAGATACATGCTTCCACTGCTTCCTGTTTTGCTGCTTACCCTTAAAAATCAAAAGGTAGTGCGGACAGGAACAGATGACCGGCTGGTCCTGTATACTATGATGGCTGCAGATGTGTATGTGATCCTGCGTATTTTTGCAGTGGTGTGCCTGAGATTGTAAGGATTTTAACCCTGTACAGCAGATAACATGCGGTGAACATGTTGCCGGCAAGGGGATAAACAGTTGCAGACTTGTTGATAACGTGGTAAAATTTCCAGATGAATGTGGAAAATTTATAATCGATAAATAGAAACACAAAATTAGAAAAATAAAGAAGATAAAGGAGAAACATTATGGGAAAGATTAAAGTAACAACCTGTGATATTGAAGGACTTTATGTGATCGAGCTACTGTATTCAAAGACGAAAGAGGCTACTTCATGGAAACTTACAACCAGAATGATTTTAAGGAAGCTGGTCTGAACATGACTTTTGTTCAGGACAACCAGTCTATGTCTGTAAAGGGCGTTTTAAGAGGACTTCATTTCCAGAAGCAGTATCCACAGGGCAAGCTGGTACGTGCTGTCCGCGGAACTGTATTTGATGTAGCAGTAGACCTGCGTTCCGATTCCAAGACCTATGGAAAGTGGTTTGGTGTAACCTTATCTGCTGAGAATAAAAAGCAGTTTTATATTCCGGAAGGTTTTGCACATGGCTTCTTAGTATTATCTGATGAGGCTGAGTTTGCTTATAAGTGTACTGATTTCTATCATCCAGGCGATGAGGGCGGTCTGTTATGGAGCGATCCTGAGATCGGTGTTGACTGGCCGATCGAACCAGGTATGGAGCTGATCATCTCCGATAAGGACAAAAAGTGGAGCGGTTTAAAGGATACTTTTAAGTTCTAAGACAGTTCTGCCGGGAAAAAAGTATAAGGAAACGAATTTATGAATTATGCATTGTCTCTTTTAAAAGAGATCATTAAAAAAAGAAAACTGGTATGGGATCTGGGAAAAGCAGATTTTCGCAAGCGTTTTGTAGGCTCCTATTTCGGTATTGTGTGGATGTTCATCCAGCCGGTAGTTACCATTGTGATCTATGCAGTTATCTTTGGTATCGGCTTTAAATCACCGCCGCCTGTTCCGGGAGTCAGCTATGTGATCTGGCTGGTACCGGGTATTGTTCCATGGTTTTTCTTCGGAGAAGCCTTAAACGGGATCACGGGGTGTCTTCAGGAATACAGTTATCTGGTGAAAAAGGTAGTCTTTAAAGTAGAGATATTGCCTATGATCAAGCTGATCTCCTGTCTGCTGGTACATGGATTTTTCGTCCTCATTATGATGATCATGTATCTGGTGGCAGGAAGAATGCCTATGCTGTCCTGGATCCAGGTGATCTACTACAGCTTTGCGGCGTCCATGCTGGCACTGGGACTTGGATATTTTACATCCTCTGTAAATGTATTTTTCAAGGATATGTCCCAGATCGTAGGTATCTGCCTTCAGTTCGGTATCTGGATGGCTCCGATCATGTATCATGAGTCCATGTTTACCAACCGCTTACCATGGATCGAACCATTATTTAAGATCAATCCATTTTATTACATTGTAACCGGTTATAAGGACAGTATGATCACAGGCAACTGGTTCTGGGAAAGACCGAAACTGACCATTTATTACTGGGTCTTCACTCTTTTGGTGTTTGGAGTGGGACTTAAGATGTTTAAGAAGCTGCGGCCGCATTTTTCAGATGTGTTGTAGGCTGTAAGCGGAAAATGTGCCTGGTGACAGGCAGAAAAAGGAAGATTATACCCTCAGTACAAAAAGAAATTATATTCATTTTGTGCCGGGGGTATTTTTAAAAATCAAATTTTGCAGAGGGATATGCGTTTTTGTGATATGTTATGTTTGCAGGACAGGAATGAGGTGATAAGGTGGTAAGCAGGATCGAAGTTGCTGGCGCCAGGGAGAAAAAGAGGGAACGATCCCGGTAGATGTGGTATATTCCAAACGGCGGACCATTGGGCTGGAAGTGCAGGCAGATGGAAAAGTGCTGATCCGCGCACCAAAAGGGATCACTAAAAAAGTGCTGATGGATTTTGTAAATGACCGTCAGGAATGGATCGTGGAAAAATGGTTCCTGATCGAGAAGCACCGCCGCAAAAAGGCAGAGGCTCCAAAGCCAGATTATGAGGGAAATCCGGAAGTAGAGGCCTTTTACCGCCGTGCTGCCAGAAAGAAGATCATAGAGCGAACTGCCTGGTATGCAAAGATCATGGGTGTCACCTACGGCCGCATCAGCATCCGCGCTGCAAAAACACGCTGGGGCAGCTGCAGCGGGGAAGGAAACTTAAACTTTCACTGGAAACTGATCCTCATGCCGCCGGAGATCTTAGACTATGTAGTAGTCCACGAACTGGCCCACAGAAAACAGATGAACCATTCGCCCCTTTTCTGGGCAGAAGTAGAAAAAGTGCTGCCAGATTATAAGGCAAGACGGGCATGGTTGAAGGAAAACGGGAGAGACTATTGAGGCGCAGTCTGTATCAGATCCGCCAATGTGATCCCGTCAAAAAATTCATTGATCATATTGTCCAGTTTCTGCCATACCGGATGGGAGGGGCAGATCCCTTTTCTGGGGCAGTCGTGTTCGCCATCATCGGTGCAGGCTACGGGAGCCAGGGAACCTTCGGTGAGCCGGAGTATTTCACCCAGCGTATAATCTTCCGGTGCTTTTGTCAGGCGGTAGCCGCCGCCACGGCCCCGGAGTCCGGTGAGAAGTTTATCCTGTACCAGTACCTTTAATATACTTTCCAGATATTTTTCAGAAATGTCCTGCCGTTCGGCGATCACGTTCAGAGGAACATAGCCGTCTCCCTGATGCTGGGCCAGTTCTACCATGACCCGCAGCATAACGGCCTTTTGTAGAAACGATCATTATCGAATTCTCCTTTATTCAAAATAGTTATTATAGTTATTTATAGTAATTCTTTAAACACATATCTTTCTATCTCTTTGAAGATTACCATATAGTATACACCAGAAAGCATATACTTAGCAAGCTGATATGAAAATTAATACCTATTGACAAACTAGGTTTATAATACTATTATAAATGTGCTAAATAAACCAATTACATGAGTGGGTTTATAAAAATGTCCTCCTGATCATGGGAGAATATGATGAGAAAGGAAGTACGGTCATGGCAAAGGAATTACTGGATGTAAAACAGTTATTTGTAAATGTAGAAGATAAAGAGATCCTTCATGGAGTAGACTTAAAGATTGGAAAAGGAGAGACCCATGTATTAATGGGACCAAATGGTGCAGGTAAGTCCACTTTAGGCTATGCATTAATGGGAAATCCAAGATATCAGCTGACAAATGGTGAGATCTGGTTTCAGGGAAAGAAGATCAACGAGGAGCCGGTAGATAAAAGAGCTAAAGCTGGCATGTTCTTATCCTTCCAGAGCCCACTGGAAGTACCGGGACTGTCATTAAGTTCCTTTATCCGCAGTGCTTTAGAGCAGAGAAGAGGAGAGCGCATCCGTCTCTGGGATTTCAGAAAAGAGCTGGCAAAGGCAATGGAACTTTTGCAGATGGATCCGTCTTATGCAGACCGAGATCTGAATGTGGGTTTTTCCGGCGGTGAGAAGAAAAAGGCTGAGATCCTGCAGATGCTTATGTTAAACCAAATCTGGCAATCTTAGACGAGACAGACTCAGGTCTGGACGTAGATGCAGTCCGCACTGTTTCAAAGGGCGTGGAAGAGTATCAGAAAGACAGAGATGGCTCTTTACTGATCATCACCCACAGCACCCGTATCCTGGAAGCGCTCCATGTAGATTACACTCATGTAATGGTAGATGGAAAGATCGTTAAAACAGGAGACGGCTCTCTGGTAGACCAGATCAATGAGACCGGATTTGAGGAATTTCTTAAGTAAAAGGAAAATGTAAATATGCCCTCAGGCAGTTTGCAAAGCAGATTATAAGTCAGATTATAAACAGTTTCCGGAAAGGAAATCGAAAGCATATGGAAGAAAAAACACAGATCAATGATATAGACAGAAGTATTTATGACATAAAAGATGAAGAAAAAGACGCCTACAGGATCCAGGCAGGTCTGACTCCGGAGATCGTAGAGAAAATTTCCAAGGAAAAACATGATCCGGCATGGATGGAGCTGTTCCGTCTGCAATCTCTTCAGATCTACAATGAAATGAAAGTACCGGACTGGGGCCCTTCTATTGAAGGACTGGATATGTCCAATATCGCCACCTATGTCCGTCCAAATACAAAAATGACTGCAAAATGGTCTGAGGTCCCGCAGGATATTAAGGATACCTTTGAACGTCTGGGAATTCCCCAGGCAGAGCGGAAATCACTGGCTGGCGTAGGAGCCAGTATGACTCTGAGCTGGTTTACCACAATGTTCGTAAAGAAGTGGAAGAGCAGGGCGTTGTATACACTGACATGGAAAGCGCCTTGACCGGTCCTTATGCAGACATGGTAAGAAAACATTTCATGAAGCTGGTAAAGCCAACAGACCATAAATTTGCTGCTCTTCACGGAGCTGTATGGTCCGGCGGATCCTTTGTATATGTACCGCCTCATGTATCTGTTGAGATACCATTGCAGTCCTATTTCCGTTTAAATGCACCAGGCGCCGGACAGTTTGAACATACACTGATCATCGTAGATGAAGGCGCAGACCTTCACTTTATCGAAGGATGTTCCGCACCGAAATACAACGTGGCTAACCTTCATGCAGGCTGCGTGGAGCTGTTTGTTGGAAAAAATGCAAGACTGCGTTATTCCACCATTGAAAACTGGTCCAAGAACATGTACAACCTGAATACCAAGCGTGCACAGGTAGAAGAAGGCGGTGTTATTGAATGGGTATCCGGCTCCTTCGGTTCCCATGTTTCCTATCTGTACCCAATGAGCATTTTAAAGGGCCGTGGCGCAAGAATGGAATTTACAGGCATTACCTTTGCAGGAAAAGGCCAGGACCTGGATACAGGCGCCAAGGTGGTCCATGCAGCACCTGATACATCATCCTTTATGAATACCCGTTCCATTTCCAAGGATGGCGGTGTCAGCACCTTCAGAAGCTCTGTTTCTGTAACAAAAGAGGCAAAAAACAGCAGATCCTCCGTTTCCTGCCAGTCTCTAATGTTAGACTCCATTTCCAGATCCGATACAATCCCGGCTATGGATGTCCGTACCAAAGATGCAGATATCGGCCATGAGGCCGGATCGGACGCATCAGCGATGAAGCAGTCTTTTATCTTATGTCCAGAGGCTTAAGCGAAGAAGATGCCCGTGCCATGATCGTCAGCGGATTTGCAGACAATGTTTCCAAGGAACTTCCTCTGGAGTATGCAGTGGAGATGAACAACCTGATCCGTCTGGAGATGAAGGGAAGCATTGGTTAAGCAAAGGGGTACTGGTTAAAGGAAAGGAGGTCCCATATGAGTCAGGGACTTGATATGACAGTAAACAGCCTTCCTTCCAGAACATGGAACTGGCTGAAAATGAATGAGAGTAAGTTAAAAGAGATAGAAGCAGGAGATACCTGGGATGTAAAAGAAGTAGCCGGAGAGTCCGAAGAAATAGCTGGTCTGACAAAGGGCACAGCTGAAAATCAGGAAGTTTTTTCCCATATCCACACAGGAATGGGTCCGGATATGGACCGTTTAGGAAAAATGGCCGGATCACAGGCAATCATGATAAAAAGCAGTCCAAAGTCTGAGGGAGGATCTGAACCGGTTCGTCTTCATTTTTCCTGTGAAGATAATAAAAAGAGTTTCCAGAAAGTGGAAATCCTGGCAAAAGAGGGAGAAGAAGTAAACGTCCTTATGGACTACACTTCCCCGGAAAAAACATCTTCCGGTCTGGCAGCTATCCAGACAAAGCTTCACATTGAAAAAGGGGCAAAAGTACGTCTGGTTCAGGTGCAGCTGTTAGGGAATGAGTATACATTATTAAATGATATTGGCGCCCAGTGTGAAGATGGGGCCCAGTTTGAAGTGTTACAGCTGTTTTTAGGAAGCAGCAAAACCTATTCCGGCTGTCAGGCAGATCTTTTAGGAAAAGAAAGCCATTTTAAAGCAGATATCGGTTATCAGGGAAAAGGCAGCCAGCGCTATGATATGAACTATGTGGCAGTCCATAAGGGCAAAAAAACCGTCAGTGAAATGAACGCAGACGGCATTCTGGATGATCAGGCATTTAAGCTGTTTCGTGGAACCATTGATTTCAAAAATGGTTCTTCCGGCTCCAAGGGAGACGAAAAGGAAGACGTACTCCTTATGGGGGACTATGTAGTCAACCAGACCATTCCTCTGATCCTTTGTGCAGAGGAAGATGTAGAAGGAAACCACGGTGCTTCTATTGGACAGTTAGATGAAGAAATGCTGTTCTATCTGTCTTCCAGAGGTATGAGCGCAGAAAGCGCCAGCAAGATGATCGCCAGAGCAAGGATGGATGCAGTCTGCCAGAAGATCGGCGATGAGCAGTTAGAAAAGCTGGTACAGGACTATTTAGAGGAGGAATAACATGAGCAGCAACCCATACAGAAAAGATTTTCCTCTTCTGGAAAATAATAAGGTGATCTATCTGGACAATGCAGCCACCTCCCAGAGGCCGGAGGCTGTGATCCAGGCAGAGGCACAGTTTTATGAAAAATACAACGCAAATCCATTAAGAGGCCTTTATGAGCTTAGTGTAGAAGCCACAGACTGCTACGAAGAAGCAAGAGAAACGGTCCGCAAGTTCATTGGCGCAGGAAGCACAGAAGAGATCATTTTCACCAGAAATACTACCGAAGGCTTAAATCTGGTGGCTTACAGCTATGGTTTCAGCCATTTAAAAGCAGGAGATGAAGTGCTGGTAAGCATTATGGAGCATCACAGCAATCTCCTTCCATGGCAGATGGTATGCCGTCAGACCGGTGCAACGCTTAAATTTCTGGAATGTGACCAGACCGGATTTTTAAGTGATGAAACACTGGAAAATGCCATTACAGATAAGACCCGCCTGGTAGCCATTGCCCAGGTATCCAATGTACTGGGACGGACTGCTCCCATTGAAAAGATCGTAAAACTGGCAAGAAAACATGGTGCCGTAGTTGTCATGGATGCAGCACAGAGTGCGCCACATATGCCAATTAATGTAAAAGACCTGGAGGTGGATTTTATGGCATTTTCCGGTCATAAATTAATGGGACCTATGGGCATCGGTGTTCTCTATGGAAAGAAAGAGCTGTTGGAAGAAATGCTCCATTCCTTACAGGCGGAGAGATGATCGACTCCGTCAGCCGTACAGGTGCTGTATTTGCTCCACTTCCTCACAAATTTGAGGCAGGTACCGTTAATGCAGCGGGCGCATGGGGACTGAAAGCAGCCATTGAATATCTGCAGCAGATTGGCTTTGATGAGATAAAGCGCCGGGAAGAGGCGCTGACTTCCAGAGCCTTAGAAGGCCTTAAAGAGATCCCACATGTTCATGTGTTAGGTTCTGAAAAAGCAGAGGAACACTGCGGTATCCTTACATTTACCATAGACGGCGTACATCCCCATGATGTAAGCGCCATTTTAGACGCAGACGGAATTGCCGTTCGTGCCGGACATCACTGCGCACAGCCTCTGATGGAGTATCTGGGCGTTTCTACTACCACAAGAGCCAGCCTTTTCTTCTACAATACAGAAGAAGAGATCGATGCTTTTGTAGAAAGCATGAAGACGGTAAGAAGGAGAATGGGTTATGGAGAGTAGAAATTTTTACAATGAAATATTAACGGACCACAATCTGCATCCGGTCCACAAAGAAGATATCCCGGATGCCAATCTGGTACTGGAAGGCTTAAATCCCAGCTGCGGTGACCACATCTGGTTAAAGTTAAAAGTAGAAGACGGCATCATCAAAGACGGTGGTTTCGTAGGTGATGGCTGCGCCATTTCCCAGGCGTCCGCAGATATCATGCTGGATCTGATCATCGGTAAAAAGAAAGAGGAAGCCGTGAAACTGGCAGAAGTTTCTTAAAGATGATCAAGGGAAACGCAACAGAGGAAGATATGGATGCCCTAGAAGAAGCAGGGGCATTACAGGATATTTCCCATATGCCGGCCAGAGTAAAATGTGCTGTTTTGGGATGGCATACCATGGAAGAACTGTTAAAAGAGGAAAAATAGATAGAATGTATATTTACAGATCCTATTAAATATGGGCTCGCCAGTATATGGCGGGCCCGACAGATGCGTTAAATGTGATCACACCTGTTGTACTGACCGCTCTGGGACTGGTACTTCCTGAGATCGCAAAGAGAGAGCAGAAAAATTAGTTTACTTGTTTAACGCGTTATGGTAAAATAACCAACAACAAATGTTGGTATTAATGTTTATGACAGTGATCAGTACATTGTTTCGTAAACAATGTACCAGGGATTTTTTAGGGACTTACAGAGTATTATGGGAAAGCTTGATTATCGGACTTTAAGGGAAAATGTAGCAGACGAGATAAGGATGAAGATCTTAAACGGTGATATGAAGCCGGGAGATAAGATCATAGAGCAGGAACTGGCATCGGAATTTGGCATCAGCCGTGGCCCGGTGCGGGAAGCACTGCGCCAGTTGGAGCAGGAAGGCATGGTGGAATATTCCAGAAATGTAGGCTGCTCTGTAAAGCATATAGGCATGGATGATGTTTATGAGATATACTACATGCGTGCCAACTATGAAATGATGGCAGTAAGACTGTATAATGCTCCTTTTCCCCAGGAAACCATTGAGAAAATGGAACAGGTTTTAGAGCAGATGAAGCAGCTTCATAAAGAAGAATACCGCAAGGTATTTGAACTGGATAATGAGTTCCATGAAGCGATCCTGGACCTTGTAAGTTTCAAGCGCCTGAAAAAAGCCTGGGAAGACTTAAATTACGGAAATATTGTAACGGGGTACAATATGGAAATAGACAGTGAACAGGTCATCAAACGTCAGTATCTTATCCACGAAAAGCTGTTAAATGCCTGCAAGACCGGCACACCGGCACAGGTAGAACAGGCTATTGCAGATCATTATCTTGGGGGCGTGGAGAAGCTGATACAGAAAGTAAACAAAAAGCGCGAAAAGTAAATAAAGATATATAACGCATTAAAAAAGCAGTGAAACCGGAAAGATCAACATGGTTTTACTGCTTTTTACGTTGATAGAAAAATGAAATACAGCACTGCAAATGGTGACAATTAATATAGATTCTGTTATAATTTTTTTAGTAAGGGGTGGAAAAATTAATTGTCCGTTTAGGCGAGGGAAATAGTGATCATGAAAAAAAGCAATGTGTGGAAAAAAACAGAATGGGCAGGTTGATCTGTATATTTTTTATCCTGATGATTTTGATACGTATGTTATGGAATTCAGGGTCAGATGGAGAAATGGCAGATATCCGCTCTGTCAACAGTGGCTGGTATCAGATGGTAGATGGAAAAGAAAAAGCCCTTGAACTTCCTGCTATGGTTAAGGCAGATCAGGATGGAAAGATCATACTTTATAACTAAAACTTCCCACACCTAAACAGGGCTTCGCACCTTGAAAATTCAATATTTCAGCTAACAAAATAGTGCTTTATGCTATTGCAACCTCTGGATGAAGTGCATTACGCAGATATTCCGGCAATCTTGCCTCAAAATCAACAGTAAAAGCAGTCAGTTGTTTATCGCTGAGCTTTAAG
>ENA-OQIG01001377-OQIG01001377.1-human-gut-metagenome-genome-assembly--contig:-NODE-1377-length-10462-cov-1.579003_pt1 | contig 10462 bp, 9 predicted proteins | sample MGYA00242576_ERZ504741 | MGnify/ENA primary metagenome ERZ504741 (study PRJEB26092, sample SAMD00036436) | human gut metagenome | host: Homo sapiens | study: EMG produced TPA metagenomics assembly of... | reverse complement strand
CTCATGGAGAAGGTGGTGGCGGTACTGGTGTGCAACGGAATATTCGTATCACAAATAACCTGGAATCGAAAAATATTTCTGCTAGTAAGGGAGAGCCTTGTTTATTGGATTTTACCTTTATCAGCCAGGAAAGATATAGCTCTAATGAACCATATGAAGACACAGGAGAACGTGGTATGTGCCAGATTTCGGTCAAGAATAACATTAACTCTGAATATGTTATAGTGAAACAATTGTATATCAATTCTAGTGTTCCGTTCAAAACGGATATTGCCGAGTTTCTGACATCCGGAGCTAATAATGTCATGATCAAAGTTACCGGAGAAGTGACTGAGGTAACAACTCCCGCATTTGTATATGCTGTGCAGCTTACGTCTCTGTCCATTAGCGCAGTAAACTTTAAATGGTGGACGGCATTTAATAATGACATTACAGTTCCGTTCAATATATCAGGGAATGTTTCTAAAAGTCTGTATGTGAACATTTCCGGAACAGATTATTCTGAAGGGTATGAAGTAGCGTTGGGCACGGGAGTTTATGTCGAAACTGCTTACAATTACTCTATTCCACATCCACAAAAGAGCGGAATTTTTAAGATATCGGCTTATGTTTCCAATGCGGACGGTAGTATTCGTACTAAGACCCTATCATTTAATGTGATATGTGCAGTCGCCGGTGAGCAGGCTAAACTGATCGCTATCAATAATGTGGCGGAAAGAATAACCAACTGGAGTGAAAACATCTTGTTTGATTATACGATGTATGATGGTGATAATGTTAGTACTTCTGCCTTGTTTGAGATTACGAAGGGGAATGAAGTAGTATTCAGTTCTACTGAAGAAAGCATTTCTACCTCTACTAAGTATTCATTCTCATTGCCTCTTGAAATAGACACAATAGATAATCAGGATTTCTCTATTATTGCTAATGTCAAAGATAGCGGCGTTCTGCTTACCGATCCATTAGAGTTTCCCGTGAATAACTCGTTGGGATATTCTGCCGTAGCAGGAGCTGTGATGTATATCAACCTAAAACACGTACCAACAGACAAGGAAATAGGGAATGTATGATTAATGAAGTCGACGGAACGCAGATCGAAGCTATATGGAATGGAATAAACTGGGGAAACGACGGATGGACAAACGATAATCTAGGGTATAAAACGCTCCGTCTGCTTGCCGGATCAAGCGTTGATATCAATTACAGTCCGTTTGGAAAAGAGAGTGCCCGGACCGGCAAGACATTTGAAATAGACTATCAAATCTCTAACGTTACTGATTTCTCAAAACCGGTTATCACAGTCTCTACTCCTGCAGGAGATTTATTTGTCGGATTGAATATTTATCCAGACAACGTGATTATGTACTCACAGTCTCTAAAAGATAAGGATGTACAAAGTCTTCACACCTTTGAAGAGAAGCGGACCCGGCTGACACTTACAATCATGCCGGATGCTTATGGAAATAGTGGATTTAATCTCTGCATTCTCTATATAAACGGAATTAAGAACCGTGAGTTTACTTATGAGAATAATGATTATTTTGCTCATAACGGAACGATTGTCATAGGCTCTGATAATGCGGATGTAGATGTATACGGTATTCGTGAATATGATTCGGCATTAACCTCGCAAGGTGTACAAACGAACTATGTCAATTGGCTTTCTACAGCAGAAGAAAAAAATAGTTTCAAAACAGAGAATGACATCCTTGATACAAACGGTTCTGAAATAGACTTCGATAATACGGTTGACCAATATAATGTCATAGTGTTTGACAATACGATTCCAAGTATGGCTGACCAGACGCAACGTATTGGTACCCTTGACGTTTACTTCTACGACCATCCGGAGTGGAATGTATCTATCAGTGATGTCACTGCAAAAGGACAAGGTACTTCATCTATGAAATACTGGATATGGAATACCCGTTATCAACTAGACAAGAATTTGTCTGTCATTACTCATGCTGATGGAAGTACCAGTAAAAAAGTATGGCAGATGGTACCTTGGATTCCGGCAGGACAGAAATTTACAGCAAAAAAGAATTTTGCCTCTTCCATGCAATCTCATAAAATCGGCGCAGTCAATTCTTACACTGATTTATATAAACAAGTAGGTTTGTCGAACGAAGCAATGCAGAGGGAGGGGTATTCGGATGTACGTGTATCAGTATACGAGCTTCCTTTCTTTTGTTTTGAAAAGTCAATTAATGACGACGGAGAACCTGTATATGTTTTCAAGGGTTTATATACTTTCGGACCGGATAAAGGGGATAAATATACGTTCGGCTATGATACGGACTATTTTCCTGATCTTTTGTCTATCGAAGGTTCTGATAACTCGCCTCTTCTGACTTTGTTTCGTGTTCCGTGGAATACTGATAGCGGGAGAGTCGTATACGATGAGGACAAAGAAGCATGGCAGTATAATGGTGCCAACTCTTTCGGTTTTGGAGCTGGAGATATAGCAAATATAGTCAACTGGATTCCAACCTACAATCACGTTTATCAATGTTCCCCCCGTTTGCTTCCATTCGATGGTACTCCCGATGAACTGAATGATGACCTGGATATATATCGTACGCAGCCTTATGAGTTTTGGATTGCAAAAGTTGGTGATTCGCATCGGTTTGATGTCTATTATTATGAGGCGTCGGTAGGTTTGTTTATACCATCGGACATTGGAGAAGGACCAATTAATCTGGTATCTCAACTGGTAGACAAAGATTATGGACTTGCTTCTGCTGATATTGAGAATAAAACAAATGATAGTCTGAATACCCTTTTTATCAATGCCCGTGTGGCTAAGTTCAGAAAGGAAGCCGCTTTGTACTGGGATATCGATGATTGTTTGTACTTTATGAACAATGTAGAGTTTAATGCTGGAACAGACGAACGAGCAAAGAACACCTATCCGTATAGCTTTGGAATCGAAACTTCAAAATGGAGATGGCGTGTTGATGATGCTGATACTCGTTTTGATACAACCAATCGTGGTTTACCGGATAAAGAGTACAGTGTTGAAACTCATGATTTGGATGAGACCGGGGCGGCTGTATGGAACGGAGAAACAAATAATTTTTTTAACTTGATGGAACTTGCTTTCCCGGAGGAGAAGATAATAAGTATGCGCAAATCTATGGCAGCCATGCAATCGCTCGGAGGTTTAAAGAGTGGAAATGACCTTGAAAAGATATACGCGTTTTACAAAAAGTATTTCTTTGACCAAGCGCAGGAATATTTCCCGTCGGACGGTTATAATGCTGATGCTAAGTATTGTTATGAAAATGGTAAATTAGCTTATAATGCAGGTATTTATTCAAATGATACTGATCCGATTACTCAAAGTTTAGGCGATCATTATCTGGCGGAGCAGAGGTGGATTACTAAGCGTATTTTGTATATGATGTCGAAGTATAACTTCGGACTATTCTCGGCTTCTGGAACCGATACAATTACTGTACGTGCTGCAGGTAACACGATTAAATATCAGTTGACACCCGCAATGGATATGTATCCGGCAATTGCGAACGGTACAAGTATCATACAAGGAAAGAGAACGAAAGCTGGAGAAGTGTGTGAAATGGAAATTGAACTTTCGGGCTCCGGTGATCAGCAGAATGCAATACAGGGAGCATCATATCTGCAGGATATAGGTGATTGGTACAATAAGAATGTAACTGGATCTATGATTATTCAAGGAAGAATGCTAAGGGATATACGACTTGGAAGCAAAAATAATCCGGTTATCATTTCAATATCCTCTTTGACATTATCGAATTGTGTGAGCCTTCAGAGATTGCTATTATCGAATATTACCACTTTGTCCGGTACATTGAACTTAACCGCATGCGAGCACTTGCAAGAAATTTATGCAGACGGTACTTCTTTGGCGCAGATTGTGCTGCCGTCGGGTGGAGGACTTCGTGTAGTTGAATACAGCAGATTTAATCAATACTTGTCATTGTCTAATTATCCTCTTCTTACAGATGATGGAATCGGGATTGACTTGTGCAAGACAGTGATCAGTGACTTTTTCATTGTTGATTGCGCACTGGTTCGACCTATGAAATTCTTGTTGATATAATGAATGCACAAATGGAACAAGGAGATAACCATGCATTGAAGAGGATTAGAGCCGTTGGCTTTGAAGAGTCATACAATAACTCGTTCATATTAGACAAATTGGTTGACCTGACAAACGGTACTTATAGTGGATTAAGTAGTGAAGGGCTTTCCGGAGAAGATGAATTACCTGTGTTAGATGGAACTCTCAACATCAATGCGAGTGTTTATGGAGATACTGTAGAAGCGCTCAGAGCAATGTTCACAAGACTAACCTTAAATATCAATGGGGAATTTTATGTTCGTTTTGCAGATGATATTGTAACAATGTTATGCGCAGAAAATTGGGGTGACGGTATAGGAACAAGCAAAAGACAAATGGGAAATATTACTGAACTAGGAATTATTTTTGCAGGAACAGGTATCAAATCGTTTAAAGAGTTATCTTTAAGTAAGATTGAATCATTAACAAATGAATTTACAGGTTGTTCGCAACTTAGTTCTATTGCATTTCCTGAGACACTGCGGATATTGAACACAACGGCATTTAAAGGTTGTACTTCGCTGGAAAGTGTAAATATACCAAAGGGTTTTGCTGACAGTAAATTTCCAAGTAATGTATTTAGAGATTGTATTTCATTAACTTCGCTTATAGAAGTACCTGAAACTGTCACTATAATAGGTATGGCAACATTTAATGGATGTACTTCTTTAGCAGGGGTGAAATTGAAGGGAAATGTCCCTCCATCTCTTGAATACAGTGTGTTTGGTAATTCTACATTCCCTATTTATGTCCCAGAAGCAGCAGTTAATGCTTACAAGTCTGCTTCCGGATGGACTTCATTGGCTTCTAGGATTATGGGATACTAATTTTCTACTCTGATTGTTAGTGTACATTATTGGGGTTAAGATCAAAGTCATACTCTGTAATAGTTCTAAAACTTCCCCAATTGGTCGCAGAAGCATAAACTTCCTTGCATCCAATAGGAACGTATAGATCACAGGTATCAGGATTATCTCCCATCCGTGTTCCAATATTGGTGGAATTGTTGATTTTACATATAATGTATTTAGATTAGAGCCTCTTCTCCAATATCCTCTAATTCTGTATGTTTTAAATGGAAGTACTAATATTGTAACTTGAGTGTTTTCTAGCCACAGATCACCGCCGACGTATAATGGTACATCCCCTCCATCCTCAAACACAATAGAAGTGAGGTTTACACAATTCTTAAACGTTGCAACATCACAAAGACCAACTGACTTGGGAATTAAAATTTTAGAATTTAGTATAGCAAAAACTGAGAGCGATATTAAAAATGTTGGTGGAAGAACAATAGATTTCAAATTTATACAATTCTGGAATGGACTCGAATCAATACGATTGTTATTAGCAGAATCCAAATAACGGCCATTACTATTGGTATAATTGACAAAATATTGAAATTCATCAAAGTTTGTAATTTCCAAGTTCTCTTTGAACTTAGTATAATAATATAAATAAAAATAAGAATGAAAAAAGTGAAAATTATGATTGGAGATAATACTCCTAGCTTCCATCTGATAGCTTCAGAAGGTAAAGTTCTACAAAGAATATCTGACAAACAGATTTTTGGGTATGAAATATACTTAGGGTATACCTACTATATTGGTTCTCAAAAGCTACCCGAACCATTGTTAGAGTTGCCGGAGCATTATTGTGAGATCGATGCTCCTGAAGAATATAAAGATATGCTTTATTAGATTTGATTTTGATTGGAATATGTTTGAGTACAGTATACTATAGGATATATCCATTAACATCATTAATAACAGAATAAAATTGGATAAATATGGGATTAAATGAATGGCTAGCTCTGATTGGCGCTCTAGGCGGATTAGAAGCAATCAAATGGGTAATAAACTTCTATGTGAACAGGAAAACTAATGCACGTAAGGAAGGTGCGGCTGCTGACAGCATGGAGAATGAAAATGAGCGTAAGCAAATAGCTTGGTTGGAGGAACGTATCGCTCAAAGAGATGCAAAGATTGATACTATCTATGTTGAACTCCGTCAGGAGCAAGCTGCCATTAGATGAAATTTACAAAAGACATGGAATTGAATTAAAACAGAAGGAGGCTGAAATGAGGCGTTGTGATATTCGTAAATGTGACAGGCGGCAACCTCCAAGTGGTTATTAATAAAAAAGAATATTGTAACATGAAAATATTGATAGATAACGGGCATGGTGAAAATACTCCTGGCAAATGTTCACCGGATGGGAGATTAAAAGAATGGGCATAATACAAGAGAAATAGCTGATAGAGTGGTAGCGGATTACGTCATAGGGGAGAGGAGGCAGAACGTATTGTGAAGGAGGATGTAGATATACCACTCTCTATACGATGTAGGCGAGTGAACAAAATTTATCAGGAATCTGGAGGAAATGCGATCTTAATTTCTATCCATTGCAATGCAGCAGCTCTTGGTATTGATTGGTTATCTGCGCATGGATGGAGTGTATTTGTTTCGAATAATGCTTCTGCCAATAGTAAATGTTTGGCTACAAGTTTAGCTGAATCTGCTATTATGCAATCTGTTTTTGTCCGTCAGCCAATGCCAGGACAACTGTTTTGGACACAAAATCTCGCCATATGCCGGGATACAATTTGTCCGTCAGTATTAACCGAGAATTTTTTTCAGGATAATAAGGAAGATGTCGAATTCCTTTTATCTCCTGAGGGAAAGCAACAAGTTATACAAATACATATTGATGGGATTCTTAATTATTTGAAAACTATCGAATTATGAGGCATTTAGTATGTATATTGATGCTATCTTTTGTATTGGGAGGATGTTTCTGTTCATGTCGGACTCAATATATCCCGATTGAATCTGTAAAGACAGAATATAATGTTCGTGATAGTATAAGGTATGATAGTATATATCAGCATGATAGTGTATATCTAACGGTAAAGGAGATACGGTATATCAGTATAAATATAAATATCTGTATAAGTACCAATATGTAAATAAGACAGATACTTTGATAAAGACTGATTCAATACAAGTTCCTTATCCAGTAGAGAAACAACTTGCTAAATGGCAGCAGTTTAAACTGGACTTAGGGGGAATTGCTATGCTGATTATTATAGTAATCGTTTTTATTTTACTAGGAAGGACTGTGCATAGATTGAAAATATGAAGGGATAGTGTCGAATATATGGTAGTAAAGTTGATGCGCGTGAACTCGGCTATTTCTCTTAATGTGGATATAGCCGAGTATGTGCAGATTGTATATCATCTGCGTATTGGTTATATATCCTATAAATAAATGAATTTATTTTCTTCTCTCGCCTTTATTATCAACTATTTTGTACCTTTGCCTGTATAGAGCAAAAAATATTGAGATTATGGCAAAAATAACGATTCCTTATGCAGTATCCGATTTTGTAGAGATGCGAGAGCGTGGCTTTTATTATGTTGATAAGACAAGGTACATTTCAGGTCTTGAGGATTATAAAGCTCCTGTATTCCTACGTCCTCGCCGTTTTGGGAAGAGCTTGCTGATTTCTATGCTAGCCTGTTATTACGATCGTACTAAAGCACATCGTTTCGAAGAACTGTTTGGAAACACTTGGATTGGTAGTCATCCCACATCAGAACACAACCGTTATATGATTATCCGCTATGATTTTTCGGCTATGGTAATGGCGGACAATATACAAGGTTTGACACAGAATTTTAATGATTTGAACTGTGGTCCTGTAGAAGTCATGGTAGAACATAACCGTGATTTGTTCGGGGATTTTCAGTTTGTCAATCGGGGGGATGCCGCAAAAATGCTCGAAGAGGCTCTTACTTATATTCGTTCTCATGAATTGCCAAAAGTCTATATTCTGATTGATGAATATGACAACTTCACCAATCAACTCCTTACAGCTTACAATGATCCGCTCTATGAGGAATTACTACTGCCGATAGCTTTCTCCGCACTTTTTTTAAAGTAATAAAGAAAGGTATTGGTGAAGGGAGCATTCGCACTTGTTTTTGCACAGGTGTGCTACCTGTTACTATGGACGATCTGACCAGTGGATATAATATTGCCGAAATACTCACGCTGGAACCGAACTTCCTGAATATGCTCGGCTTTACGTATGAAGAAACAGAAACTTATTTGCGCTATGTGCTTGATAAATATGCTGCTGGACAAGATCGTTATGATGAAATCTGGCAACTCATAGTGAGTAACTACGATGGTTACCGTTTCCGTCCTAATGGGGAACGCCTTTTTAATTCTACCATCCTTACTTATTTTTTCAAAAAGTTCGCTGCTAATGCCGGTAGCATTCCGGATGAGCTGGTTGACGAGAATTTACGTACAGACATTAACTGGATACGTCGTCTTACTTTATCGTTGGATAATGCTAAAAAGATGCTGGACGCATTAGTTATTGACGATGAATTACCATACAATGTAGCTGATCTTTCCAGTAAATTCAATAAGAGAAAGTTCTTTAATAAGGAATTTTATCCGGTTGAGCTTGTTCTATTTGGGGATGACAACGCTTAAAGATAACTATGTGACGACATTGCCTAATATGACGATGCGCAGCGTCTATATGGATTATTATAATCAGTTAAATCAAATAGAGGGAAATGCACAGCGTTATGTTCCTGTATACCGGAAATATGATGCTGACCGTCGTTTGGAACCATTGGTGCAGAATTATTTTGAACAATATTTAGGACAATTCCTGGCACAGGTATTCGACAAAATAAATGAGAATTTTATTCGTTGTTCTTTTTATGAACTTGTTTCCCGTTATTTGAGCAGCTGTTATACGTTTGCTATCGAACAGAACAACTCTGCCGGACGTCGGATTTTGAAATGGCAGGAATTCCCGGTACGGATTACTATACGGATGATAGAGTAGTGGAGTTCAAGTACTAGTCGGGGTAAGGATGCTGAGAGAATGTTATCTCTTAGTGAACCGCTTCCTGAGCACGTGGAGCAGGTAAAAGGCTATGCTGAGGATACAAAAAGGAAATTTCCTAATTACAATGTGCGAACTTATGTGGTGTATATCTGCTCTAACAAAGGGTGGAAATGTTGGGAGGTATATTAAAATAAAATAAGAAAAAACAGTAGACTCAAGCAATAAAGCGTGAACCTACTGTTTCCTTTTTCTGTATTTACTTCTATTTACTATAAGACGCCTTTACAAAAGGAGCATCCAGCAAATAGTCCAGACTCTTCTTGACACTTTCCTCTACAGGACAACTGTACCCTTCTATTTCAGCAACAATATGCTTTACGCCGGCAACCTTTGCATTTCTGAAGATAGCATCGAATCCGACCATACCACTATCTCCGATTTCTTTGTCATCTTTGATATGAAGCACGGTGAAACGTCCCGGATACTTGTTGAAATAGTCCACAGGACTGTGCTGCCCTCTGACAATCCAATATACATCCATCTGAAAAAAGACATACTCAGGATTGGTATTCTCAATCATATAGTCCAACATAACCGCTTGATTTTCTACTTTCTGAAATTCATGCGCATGATTATGATATCCGAATTTCATACCGTTCTGCTGGCATCTTTTGCCTATTTCATTGAAATAGTCGCAATACATCTTCATCTCTTTCATTGTTTTAGGAACACCGATTCCCGGATTTACGATGTATTTCATGCCTGCTGCTTTATGAGCGGCAATGCTTTGATCCCACCATTTCAGTGACTCGGAGAAATCTCCGGAAGCCACTTCCTTGTCCGACAATCCTCTGGAACAATGTGAAGACAGTACTTTCATACCAGCCTTTTCGACAGCATTCTTAAACTCTTCCGGAGTTTTGCCATAGAACTTGCCATTATCATAATTGGCGGCTTCGATGCTGGTGTATCCCATTTGCGCCAGATTCTTCAACACTACGTTGAGGTCGGTTCCATTATTTATGATGTCTCTGACCGAATAGAGTTGTATGGCAATGTCTTTCTTCTTTTTCGCATCTGCTGCCTGCGGAATTGCCAGCAGCAATGCGAACAGCACTAATAAATAGTTCGTTTTCATAATATGATGCATTAGTCAAGAACCTTCACGCGGATATTGCGGAACCAAACGTCATCACCGTGATCCTGCATTCCGATAAATCCTTCGTGGTTTTCGCCACCGCAATTATTCAGCAGTTCGAAAGCCAACGGCCATTTGTCCTGACTGAACTTGCTGGCCTGCAAAAGGTCGGTCCATTGTTTGGTCCACAAGTGATATTCGAGTACATTCTCGTCATTCTGTCCGTGAACAACAGTACCTTTATAAACCATGATCTTAGCCTTGTTCCATTCACCGAAAGGTTTTGCATTCTGAGGAACTGCCGGAATCATGTCATATAAAGAAGCCGACTGACGGTTA
>ENA-OQIG01001376-OQIG01001376.1-human-gut-metagenome-genome-assembly--contig:-NODE-1376-length-10481-cov-1.755553_pt1 | contig 10481 bp, 17 predicted proteins | sample MGYA00242576_ERZ504741 | MGnify/ENA primary metagenome ERZ504741 (study PRJEB26092, sample SAMD00036436) | human gut metagenome | host: Homo sapiens | study: EMG produced TPA metagenomics assembly of... | reverse complement strand
ATCAAAAACACCCCGGGGATCAGGAAGGAGGGCGGCACGAACTGGAGGCAGAAATTCACCACGCTGGTCTTGCCCCCCGATGGCGGCGGCCGCCCCCTGGAACCCGCCGGCCAGCAGGTAGATCAGCACGATCATCATCACCCCGGAATCCCCCATGCCGGAGCAGAAGACTTTTAATTTTTCCTCAATGGGGCCCTTCTTCCACAGCAGGAAGGCCACCAGTGTCCCGGCCAGCAGGCCACGTGACGGGGCAGGAAGCTGAAGGCTTGGGGATCCCCAGCAGGGTAAAGGCCAGCCCGCAGCCAATGTACAGGCACAGGAACACCAGAAGGGGCAAAAAGGCCACGCCCCCCAGATTGCGGCTTTCGTCGTTGTTCATCATATCATCCTTTCAAATAAAAAAGGTGCTGCCGGGCAGCACCTTCCGTGTTCTGATTTATTTGGCTCCTACGGCTTCATCACATCGTTGGTGATGTCCACGCCGCCGTCAACTACGGCACCGGCGCTCAGGACCGTATTGATACCCTTTTCCTTGGCCACTTTGTGGACGGCATCCAGGATCTTCTTCCGGATGGGGTCGAACAGGGACTGTTCTCTCTTGGCGATCCGTTCCGTCAGGGTGTTGTCCAGGGCCGTTTGCCGTTGTCGTCCAGGCTGGGAGCCTTTTCCTGGAATTCCTTCTGGGCGTCTGCTGTTCCAGGCTCATGGCTGCCCGGGCAGAAGCGAAATCAGGATGGTGGGAAAAGACCGTATTTAAATCCACATAACCGATGGTTTCAGCCGCATAGGCCGTAGCCGGTACCAGAGCGCCGGAATACCCGACACACAGCAGGGCCATAACCATAGCCATCAATTGTTTTTTCACGAAAATCATCCTTTCTGTTGAGAAAATCTTCCTAAAGTAAAAGTGAATCTAACAGGAGTCATTATATCATGAGTGGTTTTCGGGTGCAAGAGAAAAAGGGGGTGTGAAAGAATTCACACCCCCCGGTCCCTGACCATCTTTTACGCCAGCTCGTACCCTGCGTCTTCAATGACCTTTTTGAATTCGTCCTGGGAAATTTCCCGGTCCGCGGTCACTTTGGCGGTGCCTTTTTCCAGGTTCACGTCCACGGCGGATACGCCGGCCATGGCGGCCAGGGCATCATGGACATGTTTCTGGCAGTTCACACACATCATTCCATTGACTTTCAGTTCTTTTTCCATTGTTTTTTCCTCCTTCAGGATCACAGGCAAGCGCCATTTTGTCATTTCATCAGTTTCTGCAGGGTTTCGCACAGCTCATCCACTACAGAATCATCCCCGGCCCGGATATCGTTCACCACACAGGACTTGATGTGGTTGGCCAGGAGCTTTTTATTGAAGGCATTGAGTCCGTTGCTGATGGCGCTGACCTGGGTCAGGATGTCCACACAGTACCGGTCCTCTTCCAGCATTTTTTTCACTCCCCGCACCTGGCCTTCGATCCGGTTCAGCCGGGTGATCAGGTCCTGATATTCCTTGCAGTCCTTGTCCCGCACTGTCTTCAGATGTTCCATGGTACTATACCTCCGTTACGTATATTGTAGCCATGAAAGAAGGGATTGTCAAGATGACAATCCCTTTTCCGATAAACGGTCAACGGTCAGCGGACAATGGAAGCCGGGTCACTCCACCGCTTCGCAGCACTTGGCGCAGAGGGTGGGATGCTGGGGATCCTGGCCCACGGTCTTGCTATAGCACCAGCACCGTTCGCATTTCTCCCCTTCGGCGGCTTCCACCAGCACCTTCAGGTCGTCCCGGCCAGTGGCTTCCCCGGCGTCGGTGAGTCCTTCGTGGACTTCAGCCTGGGATACGATCAGCAGGGTGGGCAGATCTTTTTCCACCGCTTTCAGTTCCGCCAGGGCATCCCCGGTGGCGAACAGTTCCACCTTGCATCCAGGGAATGGCCGATGGTCTTGGCCCGGCGGGCCCCTTCCAGCACTTTGGTGATTTCGCCCCGGATGGCGATGAAGGCATCCCATTTGGCCTTCAGGTCTTCCTTCACATATTCCGGATGGGCCTGGGGCCAGGGCAGCATCTGCACGCTCTGGGGGGCGTCAGCCGGCTTGTTCATATATTGGTAGACTTCTTCCATGGTGAAGCTCAGCACCGGCATCAGCATCACCATCAGTTCCCGGAGGATCTGGGTCATGGCGGTCTGGGCAGACCGGCGGGCCTTGCCGTCCTTCCGGCTGGTGTACAGACGGTCCTTGATGATATCCAGGTAGAAGGAGCTCATATCCACGGTGCAGAAATCATGGATGGCATGGAACAGCACATGGAAATCGTAGGTTTCGTAGGCTTCGGTCACGTCCTTCTTCAGGGCTTCGAAGCGCATCAGGGCCCACTGATCCAGTTCTTCCATTTCTGCGAACGCCACCTTCTGGGTTTCGTAGTCGAAATCGTGGGTGTTCCCCAGGATGTACCGGATGGTGTTCCGGACTTTCCGGTAGCTTCCGCCAGCTGTTTCAGGATCACCGGAGAGATTCGCACGTCCTGTTTGTAGTCGGAAGAAGCGGCCCACAGACGGACGATGTCGGCACCATACTGGTCGATGACTTCCTGGGGCACCACCACGTTCCCCAGGGATTTGCTCATCTTCCGGCCTTCCCCGTCCAGCACGTAGCCGTGGGTCAGCACGCTCCGGTAGGGAGCCTTGCCGGTCACGGCCACGGAAGTCAGCAGGGAGCTCTGGAACCAGCCTCTGTGCTGGTCGCTGCCTTCCAGGTACATGTCAGCGGGCCAGCTCAGTTCCGGACGGCGCTTGCAGACCCCACTGTGGAGGAACCGCTGTCGAACCACACATCCATGATGTCCTTTTCTTTCCGGAATGGGTGCCGCCGCATTTGGGGCATTTGGTCCCTTCCGGCAGCAGTTCTTCCGCCGTATGGTTCCACCAGGCATCGCTGCCTTCCTTGTCGAAGATGGTGGCAATCTTTTCCACGGTTTCTTCGTTGATCAGGGGTTCCCCACAGTCTTCGCAGTAGAAGATGGGAATGGGCACGCCCCAGACTCTCTGCCGGGAAATGCACCAGTCATGGCGGTCGGCCACCATGTTGTGGATCCGGGATTCACCCCAGCTGGGGATCCACTGGACATCCTCCGCAATGGCCTTCAGGGCATCGTCCCGGAACCCGTCCACGGAAGCGAACCACTGCTCGGAAGCCCGGAAGATGATGGGGTTCTTGCAGCGCCAGCAGTGGGCGTACTGGTGATGGATGGTCTTTTTGCCCAGGATGGCATTCTGTTCCGCCAGGTGCTTGATCACCAGGCCGTTGCTGTCAAAGACGAACTTGCCTGGAACAGTTCCCCTGCTTCTTCCGTGAAGCAGCCTTTCTGGTCCACCGGGCACAGGATGGCAGATTGTATTTCAGACCGGTGAGATAGTCCACGTCCCCATGGCCGGGAGCTGTATGGACGCAGCCGGAACCGGCTTCCTTGTCCACATAGTCCGCCAGCACCACCAGGGATTTCCGGTGGTTGTATTCCGGGAAGGGATGTTCGCATTCCGCATATTCAAAGGCACGGCCTTTGGTGGTCCCCAGCACCGGCCCGAATTCCACGCCGCATTCCTGGGCCACTTTGTCCACCATATCGGCGGCCATGATCAGCACTTCCCCATTGTATTCCACCCAGGCATAGTCAAAGTCCGGGTTCAGGGCCACAGCCACGTTGGCGGGAATGGTCCAGGGGGTGGTGGTCCAGATCACCATATAGGCTTTTTTGCCTGGGCGGCTTCCGGGGTCAGCCCGTTGTCCTTCACCAGGGGCATCTTCACGAAAATGGTCGGGGTCTTCTGGTCGGCGTATTCGATTTCCGCTTCCGCCAGGGCCGTTTCGCAGTGGGGGCACCAGTATACGGTCTTCTTGCCTTTGTAGATGTAGCCTTTGTTGGCCATGGTGCCGAACACCCGGATCTGTTCCGCTTCGAAATGGGGATCCAGGGTCACATAGGGATGGTCCCAGTCACCCAGCACACCCAGCCGTTTGAAATCCTTCCGCTGGGTATCGATCCACTGGAGGGCATATTCCCGGCACATTTTCCGCAGTTCCACCGGGGACAGCTTGTGACGGTCCACGCCGGTGCCTTCAGGCAGGCATGTTCGATGGGCATGCCGTGGGTATCCCAGCCGGGGACATAGGGGGTGTCATACCCCTGGGCGTATTTGTATTTGATGATGATGTCCTTCAGGACCTTGTTCAGGGCATGGCCCATGTGGATCTTGCCGTTGGCGTAGGGAGGTCCGTCGTGGAGGACGAACTTCTTGTGGCCTGCATGGAGTTTCTGTTTTTCTCCATAGATATCGTTTTTATACCAGAAATCCAGGAAATCCGGTTCCCGTTTGGGCAGGCCGCCCGCATGGGGAATTCAGTTTCCGGCAGGTTCAACGTCGCTGCATACTTGTCGTCTTTCTTGCTCACTGCTTTACACCTCCAAAAAATAAGTCCCGTCCCCCCGAAAGGACGGGACAAAAGGGCCCCGTGGTACCACCCTCATGACAGCTGTGCCGCCACTCTGTATGAGGTAACGGTCATAACCCGGGTCCATCTACTGCTGGTTCGATGACCGGCTCCAGAGTGATCTTCTTCCATCAGCCTCCTCGTCCGGGCCTCCCACCTCCCGGATCGCTGCACCAGCCGGCGGCGTACTGTCTCTGTCATCGCCTGTTGGTATCAAATTCCTGTATATTATACACTTCTTCCACAGGCAGGTCAACTGGAAAAGGCCTGTGCCGCCTCGAACATCACGATTCCCCCGGCCACGGCCACGTTCAGGCTTTCCGCATGGCCGGCATGGGGATCTTCACCTTCTGGTCCGCAGCGGCCAGGATTTCCGGGGATACCCCTTCCGCCTCGCTGCCCAGCACCAGGGCCGTCTTTTCCGGCCAGGTGAGGCTTGTCATGTCCTCCGCCCCTTCCAGTGCCGTGGCCCACAGGGCATACCCGTGCTGCCGGCACCATTCTTCCAGTTCCCCGGTCTTTACCCCGGTGAACACCGGCAGGTGGAACAGGGAGCCATGGTGGACCGGACCACCTTGGATTGTAGAGATCCGCCGTATTTTCCAGCAGCACCACCCCGGCGGCTCCCAGGCATCTGCGGTGCGGATCAGGTTCCCAGGTTCCCCGTCCCGGATCCGGTCCAGCACCAGCACCATTCCCCGTTCCGGGGCAAAGGCGGCCAGTTCTTCCCGGCGCAGTTCCACCAGGGCCGCCACGCTCTGGGGATCTTCCGTGGCCGTGATCTTCTGGAGCACCGGCAGGGGCACTTCATACCAGGGCAGGGAACTGTTTTCCGCCTGCTGTTCCCAGCCTTCCGGCAGCCGGGTGAAGAACAGGGCCCGGATGGTCCAGCCGGAAGCCAGGGCTTCTTCCACCGCCCGTTTCCCTTCCAGCAGGAACAGGCCCTCCTTCTGCCGGTACTTTTTCATTTTCAGGGAAGCCGCCCGCTTCACCAGGTCATTTTTCAACGATGTCAGGGTTGTGATCATATGCCGTCCTCCAGGCTTCCACACTTTTCCGGCTGCCGATGACCACCAGCAGATCCCCCTCCTGGAGGGGCTTGGTGGGTTCCAGGGTCATTTCCGTGGAACCGTCCCTGTGCTTCACCGCCACCACGTTCACCTGGTACTGCCGCCGCACATCCAGTTCCGCCAGGCTCTTCCCGGACATGCTTTGGCTCAGGTTCACTTCCATCAGGCAGATGTTGTCCGACAGTTCCACGAAATCCAGGATGTTGGTGTAGGCCAGGTTGTGTCCCACCCGGCGGCCCATATCCCGTTCCGGATAGATGATTTTGGTGGCCCCCAGCTTCTTCAGCATCTTCCCGTGGATGGGATTGGAGGCCTTGGCCACAATGGTCTTCAGCCCCGCTTCCTTCAGCAGCAGGGTGGCCAGCAGGCTGGGTTCCAGGTTGCCGATGGCCACCACTCCCACATCGAAGTTCCGGATGCCCAAGCTGTTCACCGTCTTCTCATCGATGACGTCGCAGACCACCGCGTGGGTCAGCTTGTCCGCCATGTTTTCCACCACATCTTCATTGTTGTCGATGCCCAGGACCTCGTGGCCCAGCGAAGTGAGGGTTTCCGCCACACTGCTGCCGAACCGGCCCAGGCCCCAGACGATAAATTGCCGTTTGTCTTTCATGGTATACCGAACGCTCCTAACCGATGATGATATTTTCCTTGGGATAATGGATATGGCCGAAGCTTGTTGGCCGCCAGGGCCAGGGCGAAAGTCATGAACCCACCCGGCCTGCATACATGGACAGCATCAGGATGATCTTGCTGGCCGTGCAGATATGCTGCTGAGCCCGGTGGACAGCCCCACCGTGCATAGGCCGAAACCACTTCAAAGGCCGCATACAGGAACGAGGTGTCCTCCAGGCAGGTGAGCATCAGGGTGGCAAAGAACACCCACAAAAGGGACATGCTGGCGATGGCAAAAGCCTGGAACATGGTCTCGCCGGTGATCCGCCGTCCGAAGATCTCACATTCCTCCTTGCCCCGGACCACCTGCCAGATGTTCAGCAGCAGCAGGAAAAAGGTGGTGGTCTTGATCCCGCCCCCGGTGGATGCAGGGGAAGCCCCGATGAACATCAGCATGATCACGAAAATCATGGTGGGCACCCGCAGGCTGTTCAGGTCCAGGGTATTGAACCCGGCAGTACGGGGGCTCACCGACTGCATGAGCTGGCCCAGAAGGCCTCGCTGCCGGTGAGGCTCCCCAGGGTCCCCGGGTTGTCCCGTTCCAGCAGGCCGATAACCGCCGTCCCGCCTGCAATCAGCACCACGGTGCTCACCAGCACCATTTTGCTGTGGAGCTTCAGCTGCCGGAAGTTCCGTTTTTCCATCACATCCCGCATCACCGCAAACCCCAGGCCTCCCAAGATGATCAGCAGGCAGATGCACAGGTTCACCACCGGATCCCCCACATAGGCAGTCAGGCTCTGGTAATGGCCGAACAGGTCGAACCCGGCGTTGCAGAAGGCAGAGACGGAATGCCAGTAGCCGTAATAGATGCCCCGGATCCCATACTGGGATAGAATCGGATGGCCAGGAGGGTGCCGAACACCCCCTCGATCACCGCCGTATACTTGGCGATCCGCAGGCTCATCCGCACCACCCCGTCCAGTTCATTCTGGTTCAGGGACGCCTGGATGTTCAGCCGGGACTGGAGATCGATCCGTTTCCGCATGATCACGGAAAAAAGCGTGGCAAACAGCACCAGACCCAGGCCTCCCAGCTGGATCAGGGCGATGATCACCAGCTGGCCGAACAGGGAAAAATAGGTCCCGGTGTCCACCACCACCAGGCCCGTGACACAGGAAGCGGATGTGGCGGTGAACAGGGCATCCACAAAGGAAAGAGACGACCCGTCCGCGCTGGCACAGGGCAGCATCAGCAGCAGGGCCCCGGCCAGGATCAGCCCCACGAAGGTCAGGGCGATCAGCTGGGAAGGAGAAAACCGTTTGATCTGGTTCAAGATGGTCCACCTTATTTCCGGATCATTTCAGCATTGATGTCCTTGAGAGAAGCGGCACCGCACATTTCCATGGTGTCCGCCAGTTCCGCTCCCAGTTTGTCTGCCAGCAGTCTGGCCCCTTCCCGGCCGCCGCCGTACACCGCATTCACGAAAGGACGGGCGATCAGCACGGCATCGGCTCCCAGGGCCAGTGCCTTGAACACATCCACCCCGCTGCGGATGCCCCCGTCCACCAGGATCTTCATGGTGCCGCCCACGGCCACGGCGATTTCTTCCAGCACTTCCGCCGTTGCCGGGCTCTGGTCCAGCACCCGGCCCCCATGGTTGGACACCACGATGGCGGAAGCGCCCGGCTTCCCGGGCCTTCAGGCGCCCTTGACGCTCATGATTCCCTTGATGATGAAGGGCAGTCCGGCCTCTTTGATGATGGCTTTCATCTCATCCACGGATTTGCTCCCCGCAGGGGCACGAAATTCTTCAGGAAGGGCAGTCCGGCCGCATCCACGTCCATGGCCACCGCAAAGGCACCGGATTGTTTCACCAGTTCCATCTTTTCCGCGATCATCTGGCGTTCCAGGCTTCACCGTGGGAACCCCCACCCCGCCGCAGGCCTTGATGGCGTCCGTGGCCCCCTGCATCACCTGGGGATCCATCCCGTCCCCGGTAAAGGCAGCGATGCCGGCATCCGCACACCCGGGCACCAGTTCCGCATTGTAGGTCACATCATTGTATTTGTCGCTGTAGTGCATGGCCACCGCACCCACCGGACCGGCAAAGATCGGGTATTTGAAGGTGCGGCCGAACAGCTCGATGGACGTATCCACCGGCCGTTTTTCACAGAGGGTATCCATCACCACACGGATGTCCTGCCATTTGGCATAGTTCCGGATGGCCGTATCCCCCACACCCTTGGCCCCAGGGCCGGGAATGGTGTTCCGGCAGGCAATGCCGTTGCAAACCGGGCACCCCTTGCACTTGCCCAGACATTTTCTCGCGTTTTCCATAACTTCCTTAAAATCCATATCTGTCACTCCCCTGTATGGAAGGTACCCCCGGCACCTCCCGGATTCGATACCTATTATACCACATCTTCCCCCCTTGCAATCCCCTCCAGAATACGCTATAATACCCATACCAATTGGATAATCCCTTCCTGCGGATGGCACAGGGGCAGGAAGGATCATGAGGACCTGGCATTGTAAAATGTCCGGTCCTCTTTTTTGGTGTTCCACCTGGCACATTCTACAATGAGGTGATTCTATGTCAAACACAAGTCAAGTCTTTCAGGAACTGTTCGCCGGTGTCATGGGCATGGCTGACTGGACCGTCTGGGTCATGCTGGCCATCGGGTCCTGCTGATCTGGCTGGGGGTCCGCAAGGGCTACGAACCGGTGCTGCTGTTCCCCATGGGGGTGGGCTGCATCCTGGCCAACATCCCCGGCCATTTCGCCGTCATGCCCACCGGAGGCGGTGAGCCCGGATTCCTTACGGTGCTCTACAACCTGGGCATCGCCAACGAGCTGTTCCCGGTGCTGATCTTCATCGGCATCGGTGCCATGTGTGATTTCACCCCCCTGCTCCGGGCGCCTACATGATGCTGTTCGCAGCCGCCGCCCATCTGGGGATCTTCGCCGCCACCCTCTGCGCCGCCCTGGTTGGCTTCCCCTTCAACGAAGCCGCCTCCATCGGGATCATCGGCGCGGCAGACGGCCCCACCACCATCTTCGTGGCCCAGAAATTCGCCACCGAAATGCTGGCGCCCCTGACCGTTACCGCCTTCTGCTACATGTCCCTGGTGCCCATCATCCAGCCTCCGGTGGTGAAACTGCTGACCACCAAAGAAGAACGGCGGATCCGGATGCCCTACCAGGAAGAAAAACCCGTGTCCCAGACCGCCCTGTTCCTGTTCCCCCTGATGGTGACCCTGATCGCCGGGATCATCGCCCCCATCTCCGTACCCCTGATCGGTGCCCTGATGTTCGGGAACCTGCTGAAGGTATCCGGGTGCTGCGACAGCCTGTCCAACTGTGCCCAGAATGAACTGACCAACCTGGTGACCTGCTGCTGGGGATCACCGTAGGGGCCACCATGACCGCCGAAAATATCCTGACGGTCCAGGTGCTGAAGATCCTGGCCCTGGGGGCCGTGGCCTTCATTTTCGATACGGTGGGGGGCCTGCTCTTCGCCAAACTGGCCAACCTGTTCCTGAAGAAAAAGATCAATCCCATGATCGGGCCTGCGGCATCAGCGCCTTCCCCATTTCCGGACGGGTCATCGCCAAAATGGCCCTGAAGGAAGATCCCACCAATTCATCATCCAGCAGGCCATCGGGGTCAACGTGGCCGGACAGGTGGCCAGCGTGGTGGCCGGCGGCCTGGCCATGGCCTGATCCCGGTCCTGATGTAAAGGAGGCAGAAACATGGATCCGTAACCGCATCTCTGGAACTGCTCGTCATCGCCTATCCCCTGGTGTTCGTGGTCATGGCCCTGTTCGCCGGCCTCACCTGGGGCCTGACCAAACTGTTTCCGGCAAAAGAATAAAGGAAGGGGCTGTTGCAAGCGCAACAGCCCCTTTGTCAGCTGTCAGCGGCCGATGGGAATCAATTTTGCAAATTGATTTTGAAAGAAAAAAGACAGACCGTAGGGAGCGCAGGCCCGGCGCCCCGGCCACCGTTTTTTCTATCCGCCTTTACAAGGGCGGGGGTATCCATGCGCAGCATGGGTGGTGGGTTAGCAGCCAAGGGCTGCCTTTCCATTCAGAAACATTTGCCGGGGCAAATGGTATCCTTCGGCGTGAGGCAGATTTGAGGGGCGGGGCAACCGGCCTGCGCCCCTCGTATAATAAAGTTGTACCAGATATTCCCTTTAAAATGAATTACGGTACGATTAGAATGGAGCTGTGGATCGGTTGCGCCCCCTACCGCTTGACGGTTTTCGTAGAGTCCGACCACAGACTTCATTCAATTTGTTAATGAGTTG
>ENA-OQIG01001375-OQIG01001375.1-human-gut-metagenome-genome-assembly--contig:-NODE-1375-length-10491-cov-1.474817_pt1 | contig 10491 bp, 15 predicted proteins | sample MGYA00242576_ERZ504741 | MGnify/ENA primary metagenome ERZ504741 (study PRJEB26092, sample SAMD00036436) | human gut metagenome | host: Homo sapiens | study: EMG produced TPA metagenomics assembly of... | reverse complement strand
AAACTGTTCTTTCTTTTGAATCACAGGTCCTGTTTTCTAATTCGCTGGTAAAAGTACTGCCAATATCAATGACTGGTAAATTTTCAGTTCCCCCAGCCGTGACATCTTACCCGAAGTCATAAAATAGGATTTTGAGGTATGATTCCGTTCTCTTTCAGACGACTCATAAATTCGTCACATAGCTGATTTACAATCTTTCTATACCCTTTGTAAGTGGTATAAAACGATTTTATTAATTTGCAAAGATTGGAAACAGCAGACGGGGAAGTAAATCCGAATAATTGTGCCAGCTTATCCCGAACACCACTTACTATTCTTCCGCCAACTAATGCAATAGGAGAATAAAAAAATAAGATAACGAAAAGAAATTGTCCTTTCTGATCGGTATTCTGTACTCCTGCTTCCTCACAGCAACCGGACAATTCACAATACCATTTATACAGCATGGGTATATACTCCAATTCTGTTAGTAAAGGAGTTGATAATGCCATTTCCCTCTCCATCAATCTGAGCTTCTCTTCATGTATTGATTTCAGTTCTTCAATTTCTAAAAATTCCTGTAACATAGCCTGTCGTTTTTAAGATTATTACTTTATTAACTCTTCTCTTATGTGAGTTTCTTTTTCTTTCTCTTCGATGCGCTTAGTCCACCCCCACATCATAGCAGAGTAAATAGCATTCGTGTACAAAAGAATCTCTCTCCCACTCGTGAGAAACTCTACCTAAACGCTGCATTCCTCGCAACGGTCCGCAAATTCTTTTTATATCCATAAAGACATTCATTTTGGTTGTTCAATTCAATAATACAACTAGATGTTGAGAATATTAATTAGCAGTCAATTAGCATATTATATTTTAAGGTCGTGCCATCTTTTCATCTATTGTATGCATTGTTTGTTGATAATCCGATAAAAATACTATCATTATTAATGTTTGAATAAAATTTACTATACCAAACCATGACATCAAAGACAAAGTCACAAAATAGATTTATTCTCTTGTTAGTCCGGTACTTATTCTTACCTTTGCATCGTCTTAACCGACAAGATGTTTTTACCAATTCATAAGGAAGAGTTAATTGTTTTTCCCACACAAACTAAAAATAATCCCTTATCTTTTAGCAACTTCATCTGTATGAATTAATCTGTTGCACTTGAGCAACCGTCCTGTTATACTTGTGCAATATTCCTGTTACACTTGTCTATCCCGGCTATTACTCAACTGCACCGCAAACAATGGCTATTGAAAGGAGTTATTATGAGCATACTTTACAAAACAACCCGCTTCGCGGATACATTCACAGGAGATAAGGAGACAAATGTCCGGGTACAACTGCTATCATGGGATACACTGGACACCAAAGCATTCGTAGAATAATCTGGCAACCAAATACAACCTATCCAAAGGAGAAGCATACAAAAGCCTCAGCATAGTACTGGAAGGAATGGAAGCCGTACTGAAAGACGGAAACATACTCAATCTGGACGACTTCGGCAGTTTCTCTCTAAACGGAAATTTCTGTGAAGACAAAGAGCCTGACGAAAACCACAGGGCAGAATCCATCCAAGTGAAAAACGTAGTTTTTAAAGCGGACAAGAATCTAAAAAAACGTATTTCAGCTGCCGGATTTGAGAAGTACAATCCAAAGAAACACAATAAACGGAAATATTAATTGCATGGAATACGATCGAATTTACTCCATCCGGAAAGGAGAATACTTTGCGGATGCGCTAAAACGTGCAGGAAAAGATTTTATTCCTACCAATTGCATCATCAACAAACTGCTGCCGGGACTGGGTGCCACGCACTGTGAACTCACAGCACCACGCAAATCCATTATCATCGAACCGAATGTACCGTCATCGAGTCGAAAGCAAAGGTACATAAGAATGCACTTGCTGTCTATAAAGGTGTAAGCATCCGGCAGATCGCCGACTTTCTGGAAGCAAACCGGGAGAAGGATTATAAACTACTGACTACCCCCGAAGGCTTCAACAAGATAAAGGAAGCCATGCAAACGGTGGATATAGATATGTATACCGAATGCTTCATCTTGTTTGATGAATGCGAGAAGCTGGTACAGGACGTGCACTACCGTGACTCTATCCGCGAACCGATGAATGATTTCTTTCGTTTCCAGAACAAGGCACTTGATTTCCGCTACACCTATCGTACCCGAAAAGGACAGTCGTTTTGACGGTTTCATGCGGGTATTGATTCAGCCGGATTATGTCTATCGGCAGAAACTGAAACTGATTACTACCAACAATGTGCTGGAAACCCTGCAGGAAGTGATTGAAGCCAAGAGAGGAACTGTCTGTATTTTCTGTAACAGTATAGATTCGATAGACAGCTTCTACCGGTTGATACCCGAACTAAGCAATGCCTGCACATTCTGTAGCGAAGACGGACAATACAAGCTCTGGAAAGGAAACCGCCGCAAAAAGTCAATGATGATCACCGAACTGGAACGCTACAATTTCTTCACCTCCCGCTTCTACTCGGCGGTAGACATACTCTGCAAAAATCCGCCTCATGTGATTTTCGTCAGTGACTTGTATGGTGCCGCGCAATCCGTTATTGACCCTGCCACCGAGGCAATCCAGATTATCGGACGTTTCCGGGGCGGAGTCAACAGTGTGACACACATCGCTTCTATCCGACCGGAACTGGAATGTATGTCTTCTTCTGAAATCGATCACTGGATTCAGGGAGCTTCCACCATTTTCAACGGCTGGAAAGCGCAACTGGCACGAACTACCAACATAGGCGAACGCACCTTACTACAGGAAGCCATCGGAGAAAACTCTTACCTCCCTTATCTGGACGAAAACGGAAAGCCGGATTCGTTTCTGATAGCCAACTTCTATGAAAAGGAACAAGTGAAACGCTTGTACACCTCTGCCGATCTGCTGCACCTTGCTTACGAGCAGACCGGATATTTTGCTTCTCGCACGAAGAACGCCTGATGCCGGTTTCGGATAATGAACGCATGGCTATCCAGCATCGTCTGGCAAAGAAAAAACGGGCAGAACTGATCGTCCGGAAACTGGAAGAGATGGAAAGATGAGCAAAGCTACCGACAAGAAAATACAGAAAAGGTATCAGCGTATGTTGATGAATCTGATTACTTCTACCGCCGACAGGTATATATACGACTGTTTCTGCCGCTTCGGAGCGGAATTTGTAAGGGAAGCCGATTATAATGAGAATAAATTGCGGACAGCACTAAATGTGAGTAGCGAGCATACGATTAAGAAGTCCGGACAAATGCGGACATATATCCAACGTGCTTTTCCTGTGGGTGCTGAAATATCCGTGCAGGAGCGAAAAGTATGCTCAGACAGGTATAATAAAAAGATGGGATTAAACACGGGACGGGGCATAACGACGAAAGAACTGGAACAATATGCGGAAATAGAAAACAGCAGGAATCGCGAAGCCAGAATGATTAAAATACTGAAACACAAATAAATGAAAGAAAAATGCAGTTTTGATCCGGAAAAAGACAAAAACATCCTATAGTTTTTTGCAAACTTATTTTAAAAACAAGTCATTTTCAGGGGTAAACCACTGATTACAAACGCTGTGACATTTTTGTTTATCCCCGTATAATACTTAGAATAAAGACAAAAATGTCACAAGCGGCTAATTCTATTATTTACCGAATCATGAATACTTTTTCAAACGCCTGCGTGCAAAGAGGGCCAAAGCAAGCACAACACACAAACCCGCTCCCCATATCCATAACAGTAAATCTCCCCCTTCGGTCTTTCCATAAGAGTGCAAGCCGCTCAGGTAGTAGTTTACTCCAAACCAAGTCATGATAATGGAGAGAATGGAGACTACGGACAGCAAATTGTAACACCAAGTTGTTTTACCTTTCAGCAGCGGGATAAAACGGATATGAAGTACCAGTGCATAGACAACAATAGAGATTAAAGCCCATGTTTCTTTCGGGTCCCATCCCCAGTATCTGCCCCATGAGACATTTGCCCAGATGGCACCGAGGAAGGTTCCTGCCGTCATAAAGAATAAGCCGAGAATCATTGCCATTTCATTCAGTAAGGTAAACTCACGGATACGGAAGAGAAGCTTCACCCGATTGGTGGCAGAAAGCAGATTCATCAAGATAAGATTAAACAGTCCCGTCAGCGCACAAAGTGCGAAGAATACATAGCCGATCATGATAATGGCGACATGAGACATCAGCCAATACGACTGAAGCACCGGAACCAAAGGAGTTATTTCCGGATTCAGATGGTTCAGTCCTGCCACGAAAAGCATGATTCCGCCTAACAGTCCGGCAAGCGCAGGGAGAATACGGAAACGCCGGGCAAACAAGAGGCCTCCGCCAACGAGCAGCCAGGAAGTGCAGATCATTGATTCGTAAGCATTCGCCCACGGTGCACGTTCGGAGATATACCAGCGCAGTAAGACACCGGTCGTGTGTGCAAGGAAAGCAGCGATCAGAAGAACAATCAGTATGCTGCTCAGTCTGCTCCCCCATTTGAAATCCGCGATAATCTCTCCGCAGGCTATGAAAAGTAAGATTCCGCCCAAAATCAGGTAAGCCAGACGACACCAGAAGAACAGGTTTAACTGATTATAGAGAAGCTCCGCTTTTACTCTCTGATTGTCAATAGCGGGAGTTTTACTTTTAGCTTGCTGGAAGATATGCATCATATCGACAATCTTGTCCGCTTCTTTCCAGTTATTAGTGCGGACACCATTACCCAATTCGTAGATATACCAATCCATGATTTTAGAAACAAACAGGGAATCCTTATCATGAAAGACGGTTTGTTCGTCACCTGCCGAGTACCATTTTCCCTGAACGTCGTTTTCGTCCGGGAAGAGAGGCAGAAGTTGATGTTGCATAATACGGTAGACAATATTCACCGATTCATCCAGTTTTAACAAATCCGAATCCATTCGTTTCCGTTCTGAAGCGGATTTTGCATAGATGGCATTCACTTCATCGGTCAGCACATAATTGCCGTCGGCATCAAAGACATCCTGCCATGCGATGTATTTGCCGTCTCTTCCGAACCGTTGAAGAATATCTTTATTATCGACCTTGATAAAAGGATAGCCACCCCACTCATCCGGAAAAGCGAGAAGATTCAGAAAGAACTGGTCTGAATTGATGCTGTTCAGCTTGTCCGCTCCGTAAAGTTTGCGCAGAATGGCGGAAGTGTAACTGTTGACAGGTTCAAGGCGACCATTAGGATTGAGCAGTACCAGACTGCCGAATTTCCGGGCGTGCGGGGCAGGAATGCAAGGTAGCTGCGAAGAAGAAAGCGTTTCCTGCGCATATGACGCCTGTGTACCCAAAGCACCGGATAAACCTAAAAAGAGAAGCAGACAGAAAGGAGCATTCTTTTTCATCTCCCCAGTTCCCTGCGCAAACGCGAAACGGGACTTCTTACTGAACAGAGTCAGCACAAAGCCGGCAAACAAGCAGGAAATAGCCGATATAGGTAATCTGCATACCGGGACGGTCATAACTTACGGACAACACCGTTCCCTGCTCATCCGGATCGAACGAAGACTGAAACAAGCGATAACCATCCACTTCAATCACCTTATTCATCCGGACCGTAGCCTGCAAAGGAGCTTCATTCTCCTTCTTTATCACCAGATCGCTTTCATAAGACATCGGACTGTGAGAGCCCGGATAACGCTTTAACCGGAAATCATCGAGAGTGACAGAAAAAGGCAGGGAGGCATTTCCCATCCCTGCCCCTTCATCGCGCATCATGCGGTCCACCGTTTCCCCCTCACGGATGTGCATGATTCCTGTTACTCCTGCATAGTGAGTAACAGCCGCCCCCAACCAAATAAAAACCAAAGCCCCATGAAAGATCAGACTTCCTTTACTGATTCTTTTGAAATAAACCTCCCTGAAGAAACATGGCCAACAGATTGACAGCCTGCAAGAGTTGCAACAAAATAAACCACGGAGCATAATAAAAGTATTCGCGCGCAACGGCCGGACCGGACGAATTTTCCACAAAAGTGGCGATTGCCAGTACCAACGCATAAACTCCCGCTAATACGTACATCAAAATCGGAAGAAGCGATCAATCGAATCAGTTTCATCAGTTTTCTGTTTTTACAAATAAGCAATACCTTCTATTTCTACAAGCAGTTCTTCCCTGCATACATCGGCATAAAGATAGACAATAGGAACATCGGGACAAAGTTTGTCCATATCTTCTTTTACAATCTTCGCATCCTCTTCATGCTTCAGATACACACGGAGAAGTTCCAGCTTGCCGGAATGTTCCGGAAGTTTCTCTCTCCCTTCTTCCAGACCAATCAGATGCTGGATATTCTCCAGTGTGATTTCCGTCTGCACAAGCACGTCGCCCGTCACGATACTTCTTCACCACGAATGGCGCTGTGCCGGATATATAAATCATCTCCTGTTGATGATCGGACAACGATTTGCCTCTTTCAAACTTGGGAGTTCCCTTCTCCGCATCCGTCCGGTGGCTGATCAGGACTTCATCCGAATAGACATGGGCAGCTCTCTGCCAGTCATTATCCAACGGGATAATCTCTATTCCTCCTTTGACGGCATTGAAATCGACTAGTATTCCACCATGCTGCGTCCCGATTCCTGTGGCTGCCGGATATCCGGAAGCCCATTCCGAAGAAGCATAAAACTGCGAACGTATATCATTAAAATCCTGATAACACTGATTGCCGTACACAATATCCGTGATGCGTTCCAGATAATTCCACTGGCGGACAATATCACCGAAGCTCATCTGCTCCGCTTTCAGAATTTCTTCCGCTTTCCCGAACACCTGCTCCGACTGTTCGCGGACAGGAAGAGTCAAATCGTCGGCATAAAGTCCTCCCGCTATTATTTCCCGATAATGACCGGAAGTAACCCGAAGGTAGCGGACGGAAGAAGTCATCTGTTCTTCTACCGTCACTTCCTCACCGGCAGTTGCCGGCAACGAATGGACTTCCATGACCAGTTCTCCCACCAAAGGCTTTTGGGCTACGAGCGAAAGAACCGGACGGGGAGAAACGAAATGATCGTCCACCCATTGTTCCAGAAAAGACCGTTGGAGCTGATATTCCCGATTATCCTCACAGAATGTAAAGAATACAAGACGGACCACTTTTCCCCCATGTTCCTTTCCTTCCCCGCGAACGGCTGACAGAAGTAATTCTTCCGCCATTTCGTTCCCAGCTCTTTCCTGCCGCTTTATAGATTTCACATTTTATCCGATAATATTTCATATTGCAAACTTCAATGTTTTTTTATGCCACAGACATCAATTAATGATACGAAGCTACCCCCGCCGGTTTGTCTGTACTATATACGGAAGACATCGTCTGTAGTTCCGGAGTATTCTCCAGAGAGTAGAGCACATTCTTCTGGCGGTCTACCAGCAGCAGATGTACTTTCTCCTTCGGGTTCACGTGTCCCGTCCAGTTCGTAATCAGGAAACGTCCGTCGGAGAAGTACTGAAAACCTCCGAGAAACTTCAAAGGCTTTCCGGGAATATCCGCATTCGATATTTCCCAGATCGTTTTTCCTTCTGGAGTCACTTCTATCAATCTGGGGTTCTGATCTTTATCGGCAACAGCTATCAGCGTATGTCCGTTAGGCAGACGAGTCAGAGAATGAGGACCGCCGGGAACATCCAGCTTCCACACCACCTTGCCGTTTGCATCATACTCCTTCACACACTGGTCTCCATAATGAGCTACGAGGAAATGACCGTTATCCAGCCGCCGTGCATTACGCATGAATGCGAATCCGCCATCCTTCACACCTTTCGGCAGGATGCAGGTTTCTTTCACAATCTTCTTTGGGGGATATCTCCAGCATCCGTCCTGTAACACATTCGCCAACGAAAAGTATTACCATTTTCAGGCGTTGGCAGGCAAAGACCGGACTTTTGATTCATAATGGAAAATGGTATCGTTCTGACGGGTCATTTCGAGCACTCCGTGTCCGGTGGTGAAGAGGATATTGCCGTTAGGCAATATCCACAAATCATTGGAATCGGGCGCTTTGTGCTTCCACACCATTTGGTTGTTTTCCATCACAAATACGATTCCCTGCGAATAATCGGCTCCGGCAAACGTCTTGGTCTGTGCAAACAGAGAAGAGGCAGAGAGCAGAAGCGACAAAAACGCAACACTACATATCTTTATCATTATTATTCTAAGTATTAATATAAACAGATATCTTCTTTACAAAGACAACACATACTCTTCCAGTTCTTCCAATTCCTTCTCAGTGACAGGCTTATGAGGTCCGTGAACTTTCAGCATATCCTTCATTGAATAGCTGCGCCCGTCATAAAGATAGGGAGCTGTACGCCAGCATTCATTCAGTGCCGGAACATCCATAGACAGTCCCTTGTCCGGACCGTTGTCCAGTCTACCTTATACTGTTTCTGATCTGTATAGTACTCTCCGGAATGGCAGCTCGCACAGTTTTCTTCAAAAATCTTCTTTCCCTTCTTTGCCTTACCGGAAAGTTTACCGTTCACAAGGTATGGGCTTGGCAACGGTTTCAGGGATTTCAGATATTCGTCGATGGATTCGTATATTTCGTCTTCACCTTCCATAAACAGAATATACTTCACACCCGAACGTACCGCTACTTCGGCATTCTTACGGATACCGGTCGCCATACAGGGCGGAGTCTGATGCGAAAGCAAGAGTGTCTTGGTATTCTTCGGATTTCCCATGCCGTCATTCAGCAAGTCCCAGTTAAGTCCGTCCATGCGGGCGTCATTCGGATGACAGGTAGCACAGCTCTGCCAGTTCTGGAAACAAATAGTAGCGTCATGGAAATACATATCACCCTTTCCGACTTTCGTGAAAGCCAGCGGTGCACCCAAAACCTGCTTCTTCAGATTCTTGCCGTTCAAATCCATAGACACCAGTTCCGAAGTATAATAGTTGGCTGTGTAAATCTTATCTCCGGTAGCAACCACCGAACGGGGGCCTTTCCCCTGTGTCGGGATAAAGTCGCGGATACCATATAAGAATCCCGCATCATTCGGAATATTATTCCATGACTTCACGGAAGGAGTCACCATCTCCCCTGCTTTGCCTTCGCCAAACGTTCGTGCAAAGCAATGCGGTCAATACGAACCAGCTCCTGACTTCCGGCAGCAGCTACGATAATCTGTTTATCATCCGGAGTGACAATCACCGACCACGGGTTGGCGGCTCCCTTCTGGGGAGTGTCCAACAATACGGAAGTCAGCAGTTTTCCAGCTTTCAGGTCGATAATGGACAGCGTGTTCGTAGCCATCCATCCGCGGTCCAGCTGATTGGTAGGCAACTGATAACGGGCAATCAAGTGAGTGACATACGCATACGTCTGATTTTTATCTACCGCTACAGACTTCGCATCGGTAGCGCCGTTCGGCAACATGATGCGTCCCGTCACCTTCTTTGAAGGGACATCTACGATATCGAGCTGCACTGCAATAGGATAAGCCGTAGAGGACATTTCCGGCAGATTATTGGCAATCAGCAGGCAAGAGTCGCCCGCAAACGGAGCCATAGCCACCGGTTCACGACCGACCGCAATCTTTGTCTTTACCTTACGGGTTGCCGGATCAATTTCCCACAACTCATTGTTGAAGCGTTGTGTCACCCAAAGCGATTTGGACACCGGACTGTACAAGATATCCGAAGGCGTAGCACCGCTCTTTGTTTTTGACTGCACCGAAGTTTCTTTCCATCCAGTTCGTACATCATGCCGGTGTTTCCGTCGCATACCACCCAAAGGTTGCCGGACGGGTCTTGTGTCATGGCGTTGACGGGCGAGGAAAGGGTCACTTTCTGTTCCGCCTTCTGTCCGTCGGACGACATTTTGATTAATTCATTGCCTGCCCTGTTCGTTACAAACAAGGACTTTCCACTGTCCGCCAGAAACAAACGATCCGGCGAAACCGTCTTTGCATCTTCTTTCCAACTAGCGCAAAGAAGTATAGCTACGATACTAACAGGTATCAATATCTTTTTCATTATTTCTGTTGTTTAGTTTGAAGAGATTGAATGTACTGGCGAATATTCTCCTGTTCCTCCATGCGGGCTTGTTTCCGCTTCTTATCGTAGCGGTCGTAAAACTCCCGATCATGATCCGACCAGTTGTTCGCTTCCCGGTAGTCACCGATCTGAGGAACGAGCAAGTCGATCCAGAGAGAAACTTTACGTATCTCCTGCGGTGTCAGCTTCGTACCTCCATGACCCTCTTCCAGACGCTTGATCAGATTACTCTTGTTGGACCCTGCAAAATAAGGAGGCAACAAAGTAGGCTGGGACAAAGCACTGATCCAGTTTACTTCAGGATGATGGGCATCGCCTCTCCATGCTCTGTCGGGACCATCCGGACGGGCATGCGTCAGACTGAGATATGAGTCCGTATATTTTCTTTTACTCTGTTTGTCCACTACCTTCAGTTCTCCTTTCAAGCTCATCGGGTGTTTCACTCCG
>ENA-OQIG01001373-OQIG01001373.1-human-gut-metagenome-genome-assembly--contig:-NODE-1373-length-10498-cov-2.581911_pt1 | contig 10498 bp, 16 predicted proteins | sample MGYA00242576_ERZ504741 | MGnify/ENA primary metagenome ERZ504741 (study PRJEB26092, sample SAMD00036436) | human gut metagenome | host: Homo sapiens | study: EMG produced TPA metagenomics assembly of... | reverse complement strand
CGCTTCGCCAGAAAAGCATACCGTGGGAAAGGGATTCAATATCATCGAGAATAGTAGCTCCTGTAGTGGTAAACCCGGACATGGTTTCGAAAAAGGCATTGGTTATCGTATCAAGCTTCCGCTAAAATAAAAAGGAAGCATGCCGAAAAAGGTAAAAAACACCCATGAAAGAGTGACCACACAATATCCGTCTCTCCGGCTCATCTTATTCTCCGCTCCCCGTCCGTAGAGCAGTAACAATCCGCCTACCACAGCATTGATGATACAGGTGTAAAGAAAGTATTTATAATCACTTTCCCCGTAACCAGCCGACACTCCGGCACAAAGTAAGAACATCCCCAATTCGATAAATAGCAACATACCCAACACGCGCCCTATCATCTTCCGGTTAATCATGCTATTATTCTTACTCCGAATATACAGACTGTTATCTGAAATGTACTCTTCCATAACTCATGAATCATTTTGTATGTTCCCCTCATAGCCAAGAGTATGCCAAAATGAAAAGGATTCTGATAATTAGCTTGTAATCAATGCAATATTTTTTCATTTTGAATAAGTAATCTCTAAATACCCTACCAAAATGAAGGGTGCTTTTCAAAATAGAAAAAGAAGAAGGTGTATTTTAACAGAATACGCCTGCATTTCTGCATAATCTTCGCTATCTTTGTCATTCCAAAGTGTAAAAAAGAAAGAGATGAAAGCATCACGCATTGCGCACGAAAAGAAAACGGTAGAGTTGATGATCCGCCTCTATTGCCGGAAAAAAGAAAAAATACAATTCTTTGTGCCGACTGTGAAGAGTTGCTCCGCTATGCCCACGCACGTCTCGACCATTGTCCGTTTGGAGAGAAGAAGAGTGCATGCAAGGAATGCACCGTACATTGTTACAAACCCGTCATGCGCGAACGAATGCGACAGGTGATGCGTTTCTCCGGACCGAGGATGTTGCTTTATGCACCCTGGCAGGCCATACGACATTTATTGAACCTATAACTTACTAAAAAAATCAGTAATGAAAAAAGCCATTATCATTGGCGCTACCTCCGGCATCGGACAAGAAGTTGCAAAATGTCTGTTACTGGATGGATGGCAAATCGGAGTAGCCGGCAGACGGCAATCTGCTCTCGAAAACCTACAACGGGCAGCACCGGATCAGATTCAAATTCAAACGTTGGACGTAACCCAGGAAGATGCAGGCGAGAAATTGAATATGCTCATCGACAAGGTGGGCGGCATGGATTTGTTTCTTCTTAGCTCGGGCATCGGTTTCCAGAATACGAATCTGAACATGGAGGTGGAGCTGAACACAGCATACACGAATGTAGAGGGATTTATCCGCATGGTGGATACCGCTTTCATCTATTTCAGGAAAAGCGGAGGCGGCCACCTGGCAGTCATCAGCTCCATCGCGGGAACGAAAGGACTTGGAGTGGCTCCTGCCTACTCTGCCACCAAACGCTTCCAGAACACTTACATAGATGCTCTCGAACAACTTCATATTTACAAAAACTGAATATCCGTTTTACTGATATCCGTCCCGGATTTGTTGCCACCGACTTGCTCAACGACGGGAAACATTATCCGCTATTGATGGATGCAGCGAAAGTGGGACGTCACATCGCCTGGTCACTGGAGCGGAAACAACGGATAGTAGTGATCGACTGGCGCTACCGGATACTGGTCTTTTTCTGGAAAATGATTCCCCGTTGGATGTGGAAACGGCTGCCCGTGAAAACCAATTAACACCAAAAGCAAACCAGGAAAGAAATAAATGAAATAAATAGCAAGACCGGATTACTTCTTTTCCAATATTTCTACTTACATTTGTCTTGTAACATAAACTTATAATCTAACAAAAAAAGATGGAACAAAAATTTGTCAAAGTTGCGGTATGCCGATAGACGACTCAACTTTTGGAAAAGAAGCGGACGGTAGCAAGAACGAAGATTATTGCCACTATTGCTATGCGGACGGACATTTCACGAAAGAGTGTACCATGGACGAGATGATCGAGCTTAATCTGAATTATCTGGATGAGTTCAATAAAGACTCGGAAGTGAAATACACAGTGAGGAAGCACGGAAAACGATGAAGGAGTACTTTCCACAGTTGAAGAGGTGGAAACAGTAATTGAGAAATAAAAGGAGCTTTCAGGCATGAATACATATTCAGACCTGAAAGCTTATCTACTTATTTTCTTTTATAAAATCCGTAAAGTTCGACCAGTCTTCTACACGAAACGCACGAAGATCACGAACTGACGCCTGAAACCAAGGAATACGTTTCAAAGCGTCAATTGCACGAAAAAGATTTGCCATATCAGTTTTCTCTGTTAGATATACACTACCCTGCGTATTATAAAACTCATACTGACGCAACACTTTATTTATTTCAAAATAGGCATTGTTATAAGGCTCTCCATAATTGGCACGTAGGTCTGTAATGACCATATCAAAGGCTATTGCATACATACATTATCCTCATTTACAGGAATAAAATATTTCTGCTCACCAAAGAAAATACGGTTAAATTTATCACGAATCGCTATAACTAAGCCTTTGAACGGATTATGTTCAATATCAATTACTGTACCCTCTATCCATTCATCGAGTCCCGTTAATCTAGGATCCACTTTTACCTTTTCACCTTCTTTTATCATAACACTATTTTTCTTCATTGATTTCCAATTACAAAGATAATATTATTTCCTTTTCCGACGAATCAAAAGCGAGTATTTAACCATTTATTTCCGGGTGTCTTTCCAACCACTTCACTGCATAAGAGCACGTTGCTTTCGGCTTCATCCCGTTAGCTAATGCATAGGCGTAAGCAGCTTTTACCAAAGCAGCGGCAATCCCCCGCCCTTCAATGGGTTGTGGCACAATTGTGTGGATAATATCAAGAGAATCACCTATCAGGCGATATTGTACAAAGGCGGTGCGACCGTCTACTTCTGTCTTGAACAATTTTTGTTCGGGCTGATGAATAATTTCGTAATCCATAATTTCTGTTGTTTTAAAGTTGGTTTATCGTCCGTTAAATACTTTCGCTAAACAATCTTATATTATTTATTAGGTGCGGATTGCATAAACTGATATATGTATATGCCTGCGATCAGAGTTGCTCGATCCACTTCAACTGGCTCGTATCGTATCCACGACGTTCGGCAGCGGTGACGAGTTTCTTCTTGATTTCTTCCGGCAGTTGGGGTGTACGGCTTAGTATCCAGAGATATTTATCAGTACCGCTGCCTACCAGGCATAATTGTAATTCTCTTCATCCAGTTCCAAGACATAATAATCAGAATAGAAACTAAGGAAGAAAGACACTTTCAGTTTGCCCGGCTGTGTGGGATCGGGTATTTTGGCGTGTCCGTTGGCAGTCTTGCAGATGTCGTAAGGAGAATTACGTTTGCATCCCCGGTTCTCCACACGAATCATGCCGTCGGGACGGAGCGTGTAAGTAGCCGTGACGTCTACAAGTCCGTATTCAAAACGATTCTCGTAGCGGGCTATTTCATACCAAAGTCCCATATACCGGTGCAAATCGAGAGAGGTAACCGTACTATGGTCCGTACCTCTGAAAAGACGTCCGACATTGGGAATGGAGAAATGAAATCCCGCCTCCGTAAGACGCGTTGAGCGAACTCTCTGGCCAGCAGTCAGGAAAGATGCCGCTTCACCATATAAGATACGGAAAATTCGTTGCGGAGCTACCATCGTTGTCCATGCCCGATAAGCCTTTCCCATCGCACGGGTGAAAGCATATTGCGAGATCTGCTGCGGAGCAACCAGGTTATATACCATGTGTCTCTTCGTGAGTGATAAAGAACTCCATTGCACGGCAAAGATCCCGTATCGATATCCACGGAAAAACCTGTGTACCGGGACCGATGGCGGTGGCTATCTTGGTGGCTTGCAAAGGGCGAAGCATCTGCTGCATCGCTCCCCCGTCCGGAGAAAGCACTACGCCGAAGCGTGTAATAACGAGCCTTGTAGGTTCGGGACAGTGTTTCGCCTCTTTTTCCCACGCATAGCAAAGATCGGACAGAAAACCTTCTCCACGGGTACGTATATTCGTCCACCTCCGCTTCCGAAGGATAATAACCTACGGCAGAAGCCGAAATCATCAGTTTCGGTTTCGTTTTGACTGCGTTCAAAGCGCGGATAATACGATTGGTTACAACAATACGACTGTTGAAAAGCTCCTGTTTATATTCCGGTGTCCAACGTTTATTGATAGGTGCACCTGCCAGGTTGATGACAACATCACAATGGGTCAGTGTCTGAATCAAATAACCGGACATACCTTCGCGAAACATCGACCTTCCTAGAGGAATGATCCGATGTCCGCCCTTTTCTGTAAGATAATTAGAAAGATGTTTACCTATATATCCGGTAGCTCCGGTCATTGCTATATTCATCTTGATTCGTTGTTTATTTTAACTCTATTAGAAAAACGTATAAAATGCAAGAAAAGTTCTTTGAAAAAAGCAAAATGAGGTTATCTTTGCAAGATAGACGTAAACATTGAAGCATCCAAAAAGGTTATAAAATGAAAAGACAAATGAAAATCAACTATATTCTTACACTTATATTAGTATTTTGCATCGGTGCTTCCATCCCAATATTGACAGGCAGCAGCCAAGTGAACGAACAACATTCCGCCAAATCGGAAGTGCCTTATTGTGTCACTCCGCCTACTGTTCCCGCACAGGTCACCTTCGACGGGGAAACGATCGACCTCCGGCGCTATGACCGCCGCGAACGGATGGACCGCGAGATGATGGCCTTCACCTATATGCACTCCACCACCATGCTATTAATCAAGCGCGCCAACCGTTACTTCCCCATCATCGAACCGATACTGAAAGCAAACGGTATCCCCGACGACTTCAAATACCTGATGGTCATCGAGAGCAATCTGAATAACATCGCACGCTCTCCGGCAGGAGCAGCAGGTCTATGGCAATTTATGCCTGCCACCGGACGGGAATTCGGGCTGGAAGTGAACGATAACGTAGACGAACGCTATCATATTGAAAAAGCAACCGTTGCCGCCTGCAAATACTTCAAACAGGCGTATGCCAAATATGGCGATTGGATGGCTGTCTCCGCCGCCTATAACGCCGGACAGGGACGTATCTCCTCCCAACTTGAAAAGCAGTTGGCAAGTCATGCCATGGACTTATGGCTGGTAGAGGAAACTTCCCGCTACATGTTCCGCCTGCTGGCAGCCAAAGAGATATTCAATAACCCGCAACGTTACGGATTCCTCTTGAAACGGGAACATCTGTATCCGCCTATTCCTTATAAAGAGGTAACCGTCAACACTTCTATCGACGATCTGAACGACTACGCAAAATCACAGGGAATCACCTATGCCCAACTTCGTGATGCCAACCCCTGGCTGCGCGACACTTCATTGAAAAACAAGACCGGAAAGACATACATTCTCTATATTCCTACACAAGAGGGAATGTATTACAACCCGCAAAAGACCGTTGCCTACAATAAACAGTGGGTCATCGACTAAAAAGGCTTTTTCTTTAATTCCGGCCAAACACTATTGATATGAAACTGAAAGAAAGAATCCATCGTTTTTTGCATGACGAGAAACTGAAACGAAAGTTATACGTCATCATCTTCGAATCGGACACCCCTGCCGGGAAATTGTTCGACGTGATTCTTATCGCCTGTATTCTGGTCAGCGTATTGCTCGTCATCATCGAAAGCCTGAAAGGACTTCCCACCTATCTGACGACTCCGTTCGTCATTATGGAATTCCTTTTCACCGGCTTCTTTACTTTCGAATACCTGACGAGAATCTACTGTTCACCCCGTCCCCGGAAATACATATTCAGCTTTTTCGGTATCGTAGACTTACTGGCCACATTGCCTCTTTACATCGGTCTGCTCTTTCCGGGCGCCCGCTATCTACTCATCATCCGTGCCTTCCGCCTGATACGTGTGTTCCGCGTCTTCAAGCTTTTCAACTTTCTGAATGAGGGGGAACGGCTGCTCACTGCCTTGCGTGAAAGTAGTAAGAAGATTGCAGTGTTCTTCCTGTTTGTCGTCATTCTGGTGACTTCCATCGGAACGCTAATGTATATGATTGAAGGAACGCAACCCAACTCCCAGTTCAACAATATCCCGAACAGCATCTATTGGGCTATCGTCACCATGACTACCGTAGGTTATGGAGATATTACTCCCGCCACCGGCCTCGGAAAATTCCTTTCCGCCTGTGTCATGCTGATCGGTTACACGATTATTGCCGTACCCACAGGTATCGTATCTGCCTCCATGATGAAAGAGTATAAACGCAGGAGAGACAAAGAATGTCCCAACTGCCATCGCTCCGGACACGAAGATAATGCAGAGTTTTGCAAATATTGCGGCCACAGCCTAAACCCATCCGAAACCAAAGCGGAAGAGAAATAAATCCTCTACGATCTACGCCGGACGAAATGCTCGAATAAGACAATGAAAACGCATCCCACAGCATAGCAGGCAATATCTCCCCAATCGAACGTAGAACCCAGCACAATTCGGGCTACGCGGTTCGTGACACCCAATGTTTCCACCAGCTGGAAGTATTGCAAGACTTCTACAAAACAGGCAAAAAGAAAGACATAAAACGGCATCCGCGGAATCCCCGTCGGCAGAAAGATACGTACAAAGCTATATACCAGCACTACAACCAGCATATCTCCGACATAGGGACGTATGAAACGGTCGCGCACATACAAAGCTATCAACACCTCCATACAGAAGATCACCAGAAAGCTGATTATATAAAAAATTCTTTTCTTCATTATTTGCTCGGTCGCGGGATTAAACATTTATTTGAATCTGCAATATACGATAAAATGAATTGGATACGTTCAAATATTACTAAATGATTGATACAAAAAGGGGAAATAATTGTATATTTATGGTCCTAAGCATTTTTCCACAAACAATAAAAAACAGAAAGGAGATTGAACACATGATGTTGAATATGGATTTTGTAATCCGTTTATTGGTCGCCGGAATACTGGGAACCATCATTGGACTGGATCGTGAATACCGTGCCAAAGAAGCCGGATACCGCACTCATTTTCTCGTGTCGCTAGGTAGTGCTTTGATTATGATTGTTTCCCAATACGGATTTCAGGAAATTATAAAAGAAAGTAGTGTCACACTCGATCCCAGTCGGGTGGCGGCACAGGTTGTCAGCGGTATCGGATTTATCGGTGCAGGAACCATCATCTTTCAAAAACAGATTGTACGCGGATTGACTACCGCCGCAGGAATCTGGGCAACAGCAGGTATCGGCTTGGCGGTAGGTGCAGGAATGTACACCATCGGTATTGCCGCCACGGTGTTAACCCTCGTCGGACTGGAACTACTTAGCTATCTATTTAAAAGCATCGGAATGAAAAGCTCGATGGTTTCTTTCTCAACTCCCAACAAAGACATACTGAAACAGATAGCGGACAGATTCAACTCTAAAGACTACCTGATAGTCTCTTACGAGATGGAAACGCAACACACGGGTGAAACAGAATATTATCAGGTTACGATGGTTATCAAGTCGAAACGAAATAATGATGAAGGGCATCTGCTTTCGCTGATACAGGAATTTCCGGATGTAACGGTGCAGCGAATTGAATAGTCAGACTTTCGCTCCTCTCCCAAAATGGAAATCTACTTTTGCTTTTCCGTCAGATACTTCCAATAACGTACAGGCATATCCTGCCTGTGCTTCCTCGGATTCATGCGTTCTTTGATACAAATGGCCTTGAAATATGTCTTCCAAAGTTGTTGGAAAAGCTTCTCATCCTTGTCCATCAGACTTTCGTCCAGCATCCCCGTAATCAAATGGGATTCACGACTGTCATCATCAAACGAGATAGTCGTCACCTCCTGCAAGTCATAATAAAATCCGTAACAGCGTTTCATGTCGTAAATAATCCACTTCTGATCGGCAAAACGGTCTTTGAAATGGTGAACCGTCAGCGGGAGCGCATTATACTGCGGTTCGAAAGCGGCAAAGAATGTACCGTCGGCAGCTTTCTGGAAACGGACAAACTGCATCAGGTGCACACGTTCGCCATCCACCTTCTTCCATATTTGCACCAATTGCAAAACGTCCGGATCACCAAAATTGGTTTCAATGGACCGGGGCGCGTCGATCGCTTTACGGATATAACGAAAAATAAGCATCCCTACTTCCGGAAGTTCCGACAGCCAACTTTGCGTGAGGCACCCCAAAGCGGAAGAGGAAACTTTCTTCTGTAATCCCCGCCACACACGCCCGGCCTTTTCTTCATCGGTCACTACCGTATGCAGCTCATCACAAAATAAAGGCAAAGCATCTCCTTCCGACAGCAAAGCATCGGGGAAAGTCTTGCGGAAATAGGCGTCGAACACAGCCGTCAGCAGACCATCAAAGGTTTTATCGTAAATATAAACACTAAACATATTTACTATTAGACAATTTACGATTTACTATTTAAGTTACTATTAGACAATTTACAATTGAATTTACTATTAGACGATTTACGCTTGGTATCACTTTTGAATAGTAAATTGTCTAATCGTAAATTATTCTTATTCGCCAAAATCAAGCAACAACTGGCGTTCATCCACTTTCTTTTTTGGTTTCGGCAACAATAAGCTGCGCACTCGTTGCGGAGAAAGTTCGTTCACCGTCTGCATCTGAAGAGGCAGTTCTTTGCAAGTGATGAAATATTGCGCTTTCTTCATCACCACTCCTATCTTCTTCAGTTCATAAAATCCCAGCCGCGAAAAACGACGGGAAGCAACAATCAGTTTCGCCGACTTCACCCCTACTCCCGGCACACGGAGCAACATTTCGTAGTCCGCCTTATTGATGTCGACAGGAAACTGTTCGGGATGGCGCAAAGCCACGAAAGTTTCGGGTCTATTTCGAGATCGAGATCCGGATAGGAATCATCCACAATTTCATCTACCTTGAATTGATAAAAACGCAATAACCAGTCAGCCTGATAGAGCCGGTTTTCACGTACCAGAGGCGGCTGTTTCAATGCCGGAAGGCGCTTATCATACGTATTCACGGAAACGTAGCCCGAGTAATAGACACGTTTCATGGTGGGGCGCCCATAAAGTGCCGACGAAAGAAAAAGAATATCTTTATCCGATTCGGAGGTAGCTCCCACAATCACCTGGGTACTTTGTCCCGCAGGTGCGAAACGGGGTGCGTGGCGAAACTTCTGCCGTTCTTCTTTGCTCTCCAACACGCCTTGTTGAATGTATTTCATCGGAGCAAATACACTTTTGTGATCTTTCTCCGGCGCCAGAAGTTTCAGGTTTTCTTCTTTGGGAATTTCGACGTTGACACTAAGACGATCGGCATACAACCCGGCTTCATTCACCAATTCGCGACTGGCTCCGGGAATACTCTTGAGATGAATATAACCGTTAAAACGGTACACTTGCCGCAAGTCTTTGGCTACACGCACAAGTCTCTCCATTGTATAGTCCGGATTACGGACCACTCCGGAGCTAAGAAACAGTCCTTCGATATAGTTACGACGGTAGAATTCCATCGTCAGCTCCACCAATTCCGAAACGGAAAAGGTAGCGCGGGGAAGATCATTGCTACGACGGTTGACGCAATAGGCACAATCGTAAATGCAATAATTGGTAAGCATGATTTTCAATAGCGAGATACACCGCCCGTCCTCGGCAAAACTGTGACATATCCCCCATCCCCCACAGTGTTTCCCAGCGTTCCCGGCTTATTGGAACGCACCGTACCACTGGAAGAACAGGAAACATCGTACTTGGCAGATTCCGCAAGTATCTTCAGTTTAGCTAAGACGTTTCGTTCATCATTCCCGATCTTGATTCTTTTCGCAAATATACGATTTAATTTGAGATGCGTATAGAAGAAAAAAAGTTTAGCAAATATATAAATACAAAATTAGTCAATTTTGAAGAAATAAAAGCTACGCTTATAAAGGCAGATAATTAATATGATATTTTATTACATTAGCAATATAATCAAACAAAATAAATTAATTATTTTATCACAACAAATATATTTTCATTTAACTTTGCAAAGTCGACATCAAAGTATTAGTATAAATAAACAATTTTAAATTACAAAAAGATGGATAATTTGAAAGAAATCGAAGAAGAAGTAGAAGAACGAACATGGGTTATCAATGGTTTTAAAACTTTTTCGATCGTGGCACAGGAGTATTTTCCCGAATATGCCAACTCTGACGCAGCAAGCAAAAGAATGCGAAACGAAATTGAATCCGACAAACTGTTATTCAAAGAAATGCAAGCCGCACATTACGTACACGAAACAACACGTCTAAGCCCGAAGCAACAACAGAATTCTTTTCATGATCTGGGGACCGGAGAAAATTATCATACGTTATCACAATCAACCCATAACGTAAAAATCAACCAACCGTCATAACGCACGCCTCCGAAAACACAGAAAAAGTGTGTTG
>ENA-OQIG01001372-OQIG01001372.1-human-gut-metagenome-genome-assembly--contig:-NODE-1372-length-10499-cov-1.549171_pt1 | contig 10499 bp, 12 predicted proteins | sample MGYA00242576_ERZ504741 | MGnify/ENA primary metagenome ERZ504741 (study PRJEB26092, sample SAMD00036436) | human gut metagenome | host: Homo sapiens | study: EMG produced TPA metagenomics assembly of... | reverse complement strand
GTGACGCTTACAAAACTCAGATTTGCTCTCGGGACTTGATAAATACTCACGAATATAAGACATTCGTTCATCATCACTGTAATAGTTGTACTTCTTTTTCGAATATTTCATCTTTATTTTCGATTTTTGAAGTGTCAACTTATTCAGTACACTACAGAAATTAAAGGAAACTGTAAGCCATTCAGATACAATGATATAGGGAAATCATGGTAAGAAATGAACCATCTACGTGTGATTGATGTCGTATTTTATTATAAGGTTAATGCGAGCAAAAAGTCTGTTTTATTAGAGGAAAAGTTTGTATGCCGTAATATAATATCGTACCTTTACAGGAATTAAGCGATAAACAATATTGGTAGATAAACAGACAAAAAAGAATGAAAATAACTTTAATCAGACAAGACAGCGGGAGTGGAAAAGAAGCTCTAAGCATATGCGAAGCAGGTACATTATTCAACAAAATGAAAACGGAGACAAAATCGGGACACATTACGGCTTTGCGAAACCTGATACCGATGCTGGAAGGTACGTACAGCCAGTACGAACATATAGACAAACTGCCATATATCTATTCTGCCGTAGAATGTACCCGCACTAAAGAAGGCGAACGAAAAATGAAACAATATAACGGACTGGTGCAGTTGGAAGTGAACCGGCTGGCAGGCCCGTCCGAAATGGAATATGTGAAACGGCAGGCGGCACTCTTGCCTCAGACTTTCGCCGCATTCTGTGGTTCCAGTGGCCGTAGCGTGAAGATATGGGTGCGTTTTGCCCTGCCGGATGACAGAGGACTGCCCGAAAAAGAAGCGGAAGCGGAATTATTTCATGCTCATGCCTACTGGCTGGCGGTAAAGTGCTACCAGCCGATGCTTCCTTATGATATTAATCTGCAAGCACCGGTGCTGACACAGAAGTGTCGCATGACACTGGACGAATCTCCATATTACAATCCCGATGCAGTGCCGTTCTGTCTGGAACAACCGCTCGCTATGCCCGGTGAAGAAACTTTCCGGCAGCGCAAGCAGGGTGAAAAGAATCTGTTGTTGCGATTGAAACCGGGATATGAGTCTGCAAAAACTTTCACGAAGATTTATGAAGCGGCGTTGAACAGGGCATTTCAGGAAATGGAAGACTGGAAGCGTGGAGATGATTTGCAACCTTTGCTTGTACACCTTGCCGAGCATTGTTTCAAAGCGGGTATCCCCGAAGAAGAAGCGGTCCGGCAGACACTCATTCATTACTATCGGGAAGAGGATGAGCGAATCATACGCTCGACGATTCATAATCTTTATCAGGAATGTAAGGGTTTTGGCAAGAAAAACAGTATCGGAAGGGAGCAGGAGACGGCTTTTCTGCTGGAAGAATTTATGAACCGTCGTTATGAATTTCGTTATAACACCGTGTTAGATGATCTGGAATACCGCCAGCGTGATTCCATCCACTTTTACTTTAAGCCCGTGGACAAACGTGTGCGCAACAGTATCTCTATCTGTGCCTTGAAAGAAGGCATCAATGCCTGGGATCGTGATGTAGACCGTTTTCTGAATTCGGAATATGTTCCTTTGCACAATCCTGTAGAAGAATATCTTTATGATGTCGGCCGTTGGGACGGGAAAGACGTATCCGTGCATTGGCAGGATTGGTTCCTTGTACGAATCCGTACTGGCAGGAGTTGTTTTATCGTTGGTTTCTGAGCATGGTGGCGCATTGGAGAGGGGTGGATCGGCAGCATGGAAACAGTACGTCACCTTTGCTTGTCGGTCCGCAAGGGTATCGTAAGTCAACGTTTTGCCGGATTATTCTGCCGCCTGAGTTGCGTTTCGGCTATACGGACAGTATCGATTTCAAGAGTAAGCAGGAAGCGGAGCGTTATTTAGGACGTTTTTTTCTGATCAACATTGATGAGTTTGATCAGATCAATGTCAGCCAGCAGGGGTTTCTGAAGCATTTGTTGCAAAAGCCTGTTGCTAACTTGCGCAAGCCTCATGGCAATACTATTCGTGAAATGCGTCGTTATGCTTCCTTTATCGGCACCAGCAATCAGAAAGATTTGCTTGCCGATCCCAGTGGCAGCCGTCGTTTTATCTGTATTGAGGTGATAGCTCCTATCAAAACCAATGCTACCATCAATTACAAACAGCTTTATGCTCAGGCGATGGAAGCCATTTATAAGGGTGAGCGTTACTGGCTGGATGATGAGGATGAAAAGATTTTGAAGCAGACGAACCGTGAATTTGAGCAGGCGAGCCCGTTGGAACAGTTGTTCCATTGTTATCTCCGTCCGGCGGAAGAAGAGGAGGGAGGCGAATGGATGACGTCCATGCAGATTCTGAATTATTTGCAGACGAAGACACGGGACAGGTTGGCTATCAATAAGGTAGCTGTGTTCGGCCGTGCGCTTCAGAAGCTGAATATTCCCTGCCGGAAGTCCGGTAAGGGGACACTTTATCATTTGCTGAAAATAGAATAATTGGTAGTAACGTGAGGGCAAACGGTTGCTCTCACGCTGCTACCATTGGATCTCTAATCGCTGTAACTCCGATGAATAGGGGGATTGAGGCGAAAATGAGAGCGTGAGGGCAAAAGTGCTGTCATTTTATATGTGGTTGAATTACTTCTTCCATTCGTTGGAGTTCCCAGCCACGGAATTGCATCACAATGCAATGTAACTTTGTATTCTGTATCAATTGGCGAACTTTCGGTGCGGCTGCATATCCCTTTATCTGCTCAACGGCTTCTTCCCATTGGATTTCGGCTTTCGCATCGGAATCTTTTTCTGAAAGGTATTTTAGCTCTATGATGTAGCTATGATTCACTTCATAATGCAGTAGGTCCGGCATAAGGAACAGGTCACAGTAACCGTGATTCAGTTCCACTTCCGGGGCAGTCAGGTAATAAGCATTTACGCTCAGGTAGGCAGTAAAGAATCCTTGAATATTCCGTTCGCTTCAATCGCACTACGTACTGAGGAGTTTTCCTTGTAGGCATGAGCGATGAACTCTAAAGATTTTTGCCAGTGACCGTCGAATGCCATGTCATCAAATAAATCTCTTAAGCCATTCAAGTCAATATGCCGTTTCTCTTGATATTCCTCTAACAGAAAATCGTAATACTGCTTGCGTACATTATTGTTGGGAATACCCAGTATCAGGCGGACTCCTCGTGTACCGGTAATGGTCAGCATGCCATAATAAAAGAGCAGGCTGGGAAAGATTTCCGGATTGGCTATTTCGCTGGCGGGGAAGGTTGTCACTAAGTTGGTGATGACTTCTCCTTCTTCGGTGATTTTGCGCAACACACCTTTACGATTTCCGTCGAGCTTGTCCAATCGGATCAGTTTTTTCATTTTATTGTAATCCGTGCGGGTATTAGGGTCAATCATTTGTTCGGGAGATTTCCCCAACGTTATGTAATGACGCAGATAATAAAGTACCATGTCGCAGTTGAACATCTTCGGATCACGTTCCAGACTTCTTTGGCAAAGCAATAATTGTCATACCACGGTTTTATTTCCCGAATCAGTGCATCTATGTCTGTATCTGCCGGCAGTTGTCCGGCGTCTTTATAGTACTGAAACATGGTCCGCACATCTGTCTCACTGAATCCCAGCATCATATTGAATTGGAAATCGGTGCTGATGTTCCAGCCGATATTGAATCCGCTGGTGAGATCATCCAATGTAACGGGGCTGACACCTGTCATGAAGATGCGTTCGAACATTCCTTTAAACTTTTTGAAAATCTCCCGGTAGAATCCGCTGGCGTGAGTCAGGGCATGATAGATTCATTACCTTGTTCGTTCAGAACCACGTTGGTGAAGTTGTCATATTCGTCAATAATCAGATAGAGATGGGAACCATTGTTGCGGGCTTTTCGATCCAGAAATTCAGCTTATTGGTGGAACCTTCCAGTTGCTTCATTTCTAATGCAAATCCCGGATAATAGTATGGTTCATAAATGGATGCGAAGTCATCCAATCCACCGCAGCATAATCGTCAAAGTTCTGTGCCAATGTACCGTCGATTCCGCCTATGCGTGAGAAATCAAGAAAAAGTATCTGAAAAGTTCCCTGTAGGGGAGTTGGCTGACTGCCTATCCACAAATTACCAAAGCGTTTCTGAAACTTTTCTTTTTGCGAAATATCATAATAGGTGCGAAGCATGCTCAGGAAGATACTTTTGCCGAAACGCCGGGGGCGGATAAAGAATAGACTGTTGGGCTGCTGTTCCAGCAGAGGCAGATACATGGTCTTATCTACATAATATTGATTCTGCTCTACCACTTCCACGAAATTGGAAACTCCATATGGGATTCTTTTCACATCTTCTATCATATTTCCTGTTATTTTAGTTCATTGCTCACGGAATAAGACAAAAGTAATCTATTCCGGCTGAAAGAAACAAAGAAAAGGGGAGGAAAGTTGGAACTTAGTCTTTATTCACAGTCGCCTCAACCAGACTATCCATATCAAAATCAATATTATAATCCTTTTCTATTTTAATCCTTCTTATTTGATTGACCAATGAATGCGGTTTCACCCTTCGGGTCATCTCTATTTCCAGCAACCTTTCGGGAAAGCGTTTACGGATTTCATCTATATTTCTCATGAAAAGTGAATCTTTATTTTCGTAGAGAGAATTGGCAGCTTCTGCCAGAATAAAAGCTCCCAAGCTGTCGGGATATTGTTTTAGTACTGCTTGAAGGAAGACCTTGCTTTTTCCAAAACTTTCGTGAGCTTCAGCGTGCATATCTTTGGCAGCTTGAAGTAGTCCCAGTTGGAACAGATACTCACCGGTAATTGCGTTTTTCTCCATAGCAAGTGTTTGTATGTATAGGGCGGAGTCCAGTTCTCCCATTTCAGATAAAAGTTTGGCTTTCATGCGTAATAGTCGGGATTTAAACTGTCGATTGCCAAAGCTTTGTCCAGAAAGCGGATGCATTTTCGGGTGGAGTCTACATCGCAAGAAGATTCCATTAATGTCATTGCTTGCCGGTAGAGGCTGTCTGCCTGAAGATTGATACAATGAGGAGTGATGTCTACTTTAGACTCTTGCTGGGAATGGCAACCTGTAGCTGCAATAATCATTGGCAAGATAGTTAATAAGAGGCTTAATTTCTTGGGTTTCATATTCATAATTCTTATCATCCAATTTTATAAAAAAGTAAGACTGGCGAAGAACTCGATAAGAAAATGTGTCTAATCTGATCTTATTTTGTTCTTCGTCAGTCTTTTCTTGTTTTACTTAAATGCCTAGCTGTTCTCTTGCCCAGGTTCATCATGTCTTATTCTGTAAAGGTATATTTCGGACATATTCCACCATGCACTGCCTGCGACAGTATAATCCAATGGATCTTTGTCACGGCGAGCCGTAGGAGTAAATCGGATATAGTTGTAAGCTTGCTTTCCACTCACATTGTTTTTAGCTGTGGCATGGCCACCGTTTGTTGTCGGCAGATTGAATTCTTCATTACCCATACTTTCAAAGAACTCACCGTTCATACTTCCATATATTGTTGCGGCTTTTACGTCACCTCCGTTATTCACTCCGCTTTGACGTGCATCATATTCAAAACAAAGGTCCTTTAATGGTTTGTTCAGTTTGATCTGGACATAATGTGCTTCTGTTGTAACAGGAGCATTCCACTTGGTATGATAATAAGTATTCACCTTCCCGTCAATCAATGCCGGTAAACCGCCTCCGTCTCCGACATGATTAGCATTGTCGGAAAGCATATCGATAGTAAGAGTAACACGTTCCATTTCGGAAGCTTCGCCGGAAATGCCTGTTATTGTTACCGGACTATCTGTCTCCATACCAGTCGGACCATAGGTGTTGATAGTAAATGAGTATTCACCTGCACATTGGTAAGTATCATCTATGATATAGGATGTTGTCTTATAGTCATTTATTAAGATCTCTTTATTTTCTTTCGTGACTTTATCGTAATAGGTAATCTTTATCTTGTTGAAGTCTACATCTTCAGGTATCTCCCATTGCAGCTGAATACTTCCGGCTCCCGGAGTAGCAGTAGCATTGATCACATTTAAAGGAGGTGTCGCGATAAATCCGGCCTGTTTTACTGTGACTACGAACTGACTTGGTACTTTGTCGGTGCTATTGGTACTCTTGAAGGTTATCTTTCCTTCACGAGGTTGATTCTCAACTTCAGTGTTGGCTTTAATGATAAAGCTTTCGGAGACATCACGCAGTGCTCTTGAAGCGGGTAATGATACTGGAGTGATCCAGGATTGGGCGGATTCTTCGACTTCATAGGTATATGACACTTCACCGGCAGGAGAATTTACTTTGAAAGGAATAGTGATTGTTTCTCCCATTGCTTTCACTTCATAGATCTTCTTGTCTTCATCGATTTCGACTATATAACCTCTGGGTTGTTGCTTTATCAGGAAAGAAGCTGTATAGCTGTAATTCTGGGAAGACTGGAGGATAATCGTACAATAACGTACGTCAGTCTCGGTGCTTTTATCCAGCGTAAATTTCAGTTCCTGTTTGTTTACGTCTTCCGCTGCACGCGTCTTTGCATCAAATGTGGCAGGTTGCTCTGCCAGACGTATCCAGTTGCAAGTGTCTGGTATAATGATATTATCCAGATTCAGGTTGGTCGCTACAGGAATTGTCAATGTTTCTCTTTCTGCATCTATTATTTCTACATATCCTTCCTGTTGTAGCTTGTCACCTATAAGGATGGCCGGTTCTTTACCAAACTGCGAGACAGTGATGGAATAGCTTTGATGACCATAGCTACAGTGATTTCTGCCCGGCGTTGTTTGTATATATTGTTTGCACTGGCAGATACGACTACTTGCCTCGTGTTGTACTACCTTGCACCATTCTGCATTGGACTGGGCACTCCATCTGTCGAGTGGTACATTGGTCTGCACTTCAATTTCATGTTCTCCTCCAGAAGTGGGAAAGTGATAGGTGCCTGACTTTTATCAGGAACTACGAGCGTTTTCTACTTTAAACTCGGTTTCGTAATCGGGCGAACAAGAGATAAGTCCGGAAGCAATTCCGAATATGCTTGCGAGCCCGATGATTAATATATTTTTTTTCATACTCATTTGATTTGATTACAAGTTATCTACTCTTGGGTTAAATTCATATCGTAGTTTGGCTTTCACTTCCCGGTAAGGGGCGGTGGATTCCAGGCGATATTTATAATGCAGACGGAACTCTTTGTAATAAGTGGCACGTCCGTCGGGAGTACGGATAGCGTTTAACAGGAATGTGTTGTCGTAATCATCGATTGGAGTAAGTTGTACTACATCGACCGGATCCACTTCCACATCATTAACTCTGTCATGCGCTCTGATGGTAAGTTCTCTGGCCTGAGGATTCTCCGGTTGCTGCTCGCCAATTTCCAGAATGATACTCTTAGATACAATTCTGCTTCTTGCTGTCTTATAATCGCCAAGATCTTCATCACCTGCCATCATGCGTACCGAATTGGCACCGATCGGGAATACTTGATTGGCATTTGTCGGTCTACGGACTTCGGGACTACCACTGGGGTTAGGAATTACAATCGTACTGCTTGTATAATTGTAGTAGGTAGAAGTCTTTGTCGTTGCGTAATAGTTTTCTTTATAGATACGCAATAATACATGACTTTTATCCGGATTATAATTAGGTGTTTTTTCCGGATCTATCTTGTAATCCAGAAAATAAATGGAATCCGGTGAAATCCTTCCAGATTTTTCAGATAGATCGGAAACATTACTTTGGAAGTGCCTGCCTGAATATCCAGTTCCTTATTGGGAAAATCATAGCATTCATCGGGAAGCAGTTTGGCAAATTTTTCTTTTTCTATATCAAAGTTGGATTTGTTGTATGCTTTCAGCAAAGAGTCCGATTCCAGAAGAGCTACATGGTGTGTGTTAGGGCTTATTTGTGAGCCGCTAACCGTGGCAACCAGATAGATCGTATCTTTTTCTTGTCCTACATTAGCCACCTGCCGGTCGTAGATCAGACTCGAATTACTGAGTAAGCCTACTTCGTTCCGGTATTGTTCCTGGTCGAAATCGTATTCATTGCAAGCACTCAATACACCTATAAGGGTGCAGAGCATTATATTAAATTTCTTTTTCATATTCAGTCTGTTATTCATGTTTTGATATTATCTGTCCCATCCGAAATTCTGGTCGGCATTGGGACCTTCAGCAATTCATCATGGCGGATCGGTAAGAATACCATTTTAGGCAGTGCAATGCGGTCTCGCACATTTTGTGTATTGATCGTCACAATATTCCAGAATCCTTCATTACCGTTGGCATTTGTACGGTCTTTTGTCACATCCAGTCCCCGCCAGTTGGAGCTGTTGGCATCTTCGTCCAGATAGGTTCCCCATCTGCGCGTATCGAAATATCGGTATCCTTCGTTAAAGAGCTCTACCTGACGTTCATTGCGGATGATTTTTTCAAAATTGTCTGCTTCTGCCATGTCGTTGGCATCTACTCCCGGCAAGCCGACGCGATAACGTATCATGTTGAAATATTTAGCCATTTCTGCCGGATCACGGCTAACGGTTTCCTCAATAAGTGTACCTGTATTGTCGGATACTTCTACGGTCACTGTACCTTCTACACGGTTCAATGCTTCTACATATTCCAGTAGCACTTCACCATAACGAATGATAGGGAACGGTTTAGGCTGGTGACGAATGCGCCTTTACACTCCCTTGCCGTTAGCCCATGAGTCGTCCGGATGAATGTATTTGACGGGAACATAACCGCTGACACTGTAGTCGTTTACGTTATTTCCGGCACCGGCAATTCCGGCATTGGTATCATCGTGAGAATACCAGAATTGCTGATTGACGTAGGAGGCGTCGGTAGAAGCTGAACTCATCGGCCAGTAGCGACCCGGAAAACCTATCGAGGCATAGAAGCGTGCCGAACGATTGGCGTACATCATAGGTACGTTTTCCCTCAGTAGGTATGTCCCCAGTTTTTTGGATTCGCCGGTGAGTCTGCTGAAGTCCGGTTCATATGGATATTCTGCCGATGAATTATGAATAGTCCGCCCATCTGCCATCAGATAGCAATCAATTACCCTCTGCGGCACAGACATTGAACCCCATCCGCCAAACTTGACAGGGAATGAGTGATGGGTATAGTTAGTGACGTTACTGGATTCCATCGCCCAGATGAATTCTTTATTAGTCTGTATGATACCTTCTCCTGTGAACATGTCGGAGTAAGAGTGATAAGGATCGATATTGCCTGCTCCGTCAGGGAAGTTAGCAGTAGGGACATTGGAGGCCAGAGGATATGGGTTCTGGGCATCTGCTTCCACTGTATGTAGCTCGTATCCCATTTTGGTCAGCTGTTTGGCGGCAGCTGCTGCAACGGCCCAGCGTCTCGGGTCATACTCTTGATTGACATAGTAGGCTCCGTCGCTTTTACGTTTCCAGGTCCCGAAACATTTACGGGCTGCAGCTCCGCCATTGAAAAGCGGTGAAGCCTGGAAGAGGCGCAAACGGGCGATGAGTGCCATGGCTGCTCCTTTGGTCGGACGTTGATAATAGTTGACGCTTTGCTCATCCGCCGAATAGATGCCTTGAGTTGCCAGGCGGAATTCATCGCATATATAATCTACAGACTCATCATAGGTAGCCCGTTCGCGATTATAATATTCGGCAGGTTCGGAGGTGCTCAGTTCTTCATCGCCCACGATAATCAACGGTCCCCAGTTCATCAAAAGATGATAATAAGCGTACCCACGCATAAAGTGAACATATCCGATATAACGTCTTCTGTCCATTTCGTTCATATCAGGTACATTGTAGACTTCTTTAAGCATTTTGTTACATCTTGCTACAATGACATACATGTCGTACCATTGGTTTTGGATAGGCAGATTTCTGCTGTTGATGGTACCTACGGAAAATTGTAGTCCCCAAAATTCATTTGTCTGATATTTAAGTGTTATTTCGTCCGAAGCAGATTCCCCCGGATTCCAGGAATTTCCCCAGATAGCCCCTGCGTCGGGAAAACCTTTCGGAGTGTTCCAGAGATAACCTTCAGCATTTTTCTTGCTGTGAAGATGGAGTCTTCTTTGAAAGTAGCTTCGAAGTATGGGTCTACATCCAGAAAATTGCAGGAACTGAGTAGTAGTGTACTTCCTACTGTTGCTCCCAATATTATTTTGAATAACTTTTTCATGAGTGTTCTATATTATTTTTAGAATTTAAGATAAACCTGGAACGTGTAAGTTGCCGGTATCGGATAAGCGGCCCCGTTTGCAGATGCCTGTTCCGGATCAAAATACTTCACTTTGTCGATAGTAAAAAGGTTGTTGGCAACAAACTCCAGATCGACAGAAGATAGTCCTGTCTTTTTTATCCATGGAGTCTTCAGGTTGTACTTCAGACTGAGTTCCTGAAAGCGCAGGAAAGAACCGTTCCGTCTCCAGAAAGAAGAAAGCTGGGAGTTGTTCGTATTGCCTCCGTAGGAGAGACGTGGGAATTCTGCATGGG
>ENA-OQIG01001371-OQIG01001371.1-human-gut-metagenome-genome-assembly--contig:-NODE-1371-length-10502-cov-3.910265_pt1 | contig 10502 bp, 15 predicted proteins | sample MGYA00242576_ERZ504741 | MGnify/ENA primary metagenome ERZ504741 (study PRJEB26092, sample SAMD00036436) | human gut metagenome | host: Homo sapiens | study: EMG produced TPA metagenomics assembly of... | reverse complement strand
CACCGAAGAACTGGCGGAATTACAGCGTCGCGTTAACGATAAAGAGCTGATGATAACCGCCGCATTGCCGGGCAGTGGCGAATGGGGAACTCAGCGTGAAGCGCTGGCATTCGAACAAGCAGCTGTCGCCGCAGAAACTGAATTACAAGCTTTACTGGTGCGCGAAAAAGTTGAAGCCGCGCGCAGAGCGATGCTGCTGTATCCGCAACAATTAAGCTGGAATTGGTGGGATGACGTCACCGTAGAGATCCGTTTCTGGCTTCCGGCGGGTAGTTTTGCAACCAGCGTTGTCAGGGAACTTATCAACACAACAGGTGATTATGCGCATATTGCTGAGTAATGATGACGGGGTACATGCACCCGGTATACAAACGCTGGCGAAAGCCTTGCGTGAGTTTGCTGACGTTCAGGTGGTCGCCCCCGATCGTAACCGCAGCGGCGCTTCAAATTCTCTGACACTGGAATCCTCCTGCGCACGTTTACCTTTGAAAATGGTGATATTGCTGTGCAAATGGGAACCCCGACCGATTGCGTCTATCTTGGCGTGAATGCTCTGATGCGTCCGCGCCCGGACATTGTTGTGTCCGGAATTAACGCCGGGCCGAATCTGGGGGATGATGTTATTTATTCCGGTACGGTAGCCGCCGCGATGGAAGGCCGTCATTTAGGTTTTCCGGCGCTTGCCGTCTCGCTTGACGGGCATAAACATTACGACACTGCCGCGGCGGTAACCTGTTCAATTTTGCGCGCACTGTGTAAAGAGCCGCTGCGCACCGGGCGTATTCTTAATATTAACGTTCCGGATTTACCCTTGGATCAAATCAAAGGTATTCGCGTGACGCGCTGCGGTACACGACATCCGGCAGATCAGGTGATCCCGCAGCAAGATCCGCGCGGCAATACGCTGTACTGGATTGGCCCGCCGGGCGGTAAATGTGATGCCGGTCCGGGGACCGATTTTGCTGCGGTAGATGAGGGCTATGTCTCCATCACGCCGCTGCATGTGGATTTAACTGCGCATAGCGCGCAAGATGTGGTTTCAGACTGGTTAAACAGCGTGGGAGTTGGCACGCAATGGTAAGCAGACGCGTACAAGCACTTCTGGATCAATTACGTGCGCAAGGTATTCAGGATGAGCAGGTGCTGAATGCACTTGCCGCCGTGCCGCGTGAAAAATTCGTTGATGAAGCGTTTGAACAAAAAGCCTGGGACAATATCGCTTTGCCGATAGGTCAGGGGCAGACAATTTCGCAGCCATATATGGTGGCGCGAATGACCGAATTACTCGAGCTGACGCCGCAGTCGCGGGTGCTGGAAATTGGCACCGGTTCGGGATATCAAACGGCAATCCTGGCGCATCTTGTCCAGCATGTTTGCTCGGTTGAACGGATTAAAGGCTTGCAGTGGCAGGCGCGTCGCCGCCTGAAAAATCTTGATTTACATAATGTTTCAACCCGTCATGGCGATGGATGGCAAGGTTGGCAGGCACGTGCGCCGTTTGACGCTATCATTGTTACGGCGGCACCGCCGGAAATTCCAACTGCGCTAATGACGCAGCTGGACGAAGGCGGGATTCTCGTCTTACCCGTAGAGGAGCACCAGTATTTGAAACGGGTGCGTCGTCGGGGAGGCGAATTTATTATCGATACCGTGGAGGCCGTGCGCTTTGTCCCTTTAGTGAAGGGTGAGCTGGCTTAAAACGTGAGGAAATACCTGGATTTTTCCTGGTTATTTTGCCGCAGGTCAGCGTATCGTGAACATCTTTTCCAGTGTTCAGTAGGGTGCCTTGCACGGTAATTATGTCACTGGTTATTAACCAATTTTTCCTGGGGGATAAATGAGCGCGGGAAGCCCAAAATTCACCGTTCGCCGCATTGCGGCTTTGTCACTGGTTTCGCTATGGCTGGCAGGCTGTTCTGACACTTCAAATCCACCGGCACCGGTCAGCTCCGTTAATGGCAATGCGCCTGCAAATACTAATTCTGGTATGTTGATTACGCCGCCGCCGAAAATGGGGACGACGTCTACAGCGCAGCAACCGCAAATTCAGCCGGTACAGCAGCCACAAATTCAGGCTACTCAACAACCGCAAATCCAGCCAGTGCAGCCAGTAGCTCAGCAGCCGGTACAGATGGAAAACGGACGCATCGTCTATAACCGTCAGTATGGGAACATTCCGAAAGGCAGTTATAGCGGCAGTACCTATACCGTGAAAAAAGGCGACACACTTTTCTATATCGCCTGGATTACTGGCAACGATTTCCGTGACCTTGCTCAGCGCAACAATATTCAGGCACCATACGCGCTGAACGTTGGTCAGACCTTGCAGGTGGGTAATGCTTCCGGTACGCCAATCACTGGCGGAAATGCCATTACCCAGGCCGACGCAGCAGAGCAAGGAGTTGTGATCAAGCCTGCACAAAATTCCACCGTTGCTGTTGCGTCGCAACCGACAATTACGTATTCTGAATCTTCGGGTGAACAGAGTGCTAACAAAATGTTGCCGAACAACAAGCCAGCTGCGACCACGGTCACAGCGCCTGTAACGGTACCAACAGCAAGCACAACCGAGCCAACTGTCAGCAGTACATCAACCAGTACGCCTATCTCCACCTGGCGCTGGCCGACTGAGGCAAAGTGATCGAAACCTTTGGCGCTTCTGAGGGGGGCAACAAGGGGATTGATATCGCAGGCAGCAAAGGACAGGCAATTATCGCGACCGCAGATGGCCGCGTTGTTTATGCTGGTAACGCGCTGCGCGGCTACGGTAATCTGATTATCATCAAACATAATGATGATTACCTGAGTGCCTACGCCCATAACGACACAATGCTGGTCCGGGAACAACAAGAAGTGAAGGCGGGGCAAAAAATAGCAACCATGGGTAGCACCGGAACCAGTTCAACACGCTTGCATTTTGAAATTCGTTACAAGGGGAAATCCGTAAACCCGCTGCGTTATTTGCCGCAGCGATAAATCGGCGGAACCAGGCTTTTGCTTGAATGTTCCGTCAAGGGATCACGGGTAGGAGCCACCTTATGAGTCAGAATACGCTGAAAGTTCATGATTTAAATGAAGATGCGGAATTTGATGAGAACGGAGTTGAGGTTTTTGACGAAAAGGCCTTAGTAGAAGAGGAACCCAGTGATAACGATTTGGCCGAAGAGGAACTGTTATCGCAGGGAGCCACACAGCGTGTGTTGGACGCGACTCAGCTTTACCTTGGTGAGATTGGTTATTCACCACTGTTAACGGCCGAAGAAGAAGTTTATTTTGCGCGTCGCGCACTGCGTGGAGATGTCGCCTCTCGCCGCCGGATGATCGAGAGTAACTTGCGTCTGGTGGTAAAAATTGCCCGCCGTTATGGCAATCGTGGTCTGGCGTTGCTGGACCTTATCGAAGAGGGCAACCTGGGGCTGATCCGCGCGGTAGAGAAGTTTGACCCGGAACGTGGTTTCCGCTTCTCAACATACGCAACCTGGTGGATTCGCCAGACGATTGAACGGGCGATTATGAACCAAACCCGTACTATTCGTTTGCCGATTCACATCGTAAAGGAGCTGAACGTTTACCTGCGAACCGCACGTGAGTTGTCCCATAAGCTGGACCATGAACCAAGTGCGGAAGAGATCGCAGAGCAACTGGATAAGCCAGTTGATGACGTCAGCCGTATGCTTCGTCTTAACGAGCGCATTACCTCGGTAGACACCCCGCTGGGTGGTGATTCCGAAAAAGCGTTGCTGGACATCCTGGCCGATGAAAAAGAGAACGGTCCGGAAGATACCACGCAAGATGACGATATGAAGCAGAGCATCGTCAAATGGCTGTTCGAGCTGAACGCCAAACAGCGTGAAGTACTGGCACGTCGATTCGGTTTGCTGGGGTACGAAGCGGCAACACTGGAAGATGTAGGTCGTGAAATTGGCCTCACCCGTGAACGTGTTCGCCAGATTCAGGTTGAAGGCCTGCGCCGTTTGCGTGAAATCCTGCAAACGCAGGGGCTGAATATCGAAGCGCTGTTCCGCGAGTAAGTAAGCATCTGTCAGAAAGGCCAGTCTCAAGCGAGGCTGGCCTTTTCTGTGCACAATAAAAGGTCCGATGCCCATCGGACCTTTTTATTAAGGTCAAATTACCGCCCATACGCACCAGGTAATTAAGAATCCGGTAAAACCGAGAATGGTCGTTAACACTGTCCAGGTTTTCAGACCGTCTGCTACCGACAACCCCAGATATTTGGTCACAATCCAGAACCCTGAGTCATTAATATGTGACGCGCCAAGCCCACCAAAGCAGGCTGCCAGCGTCACCAATACGCACTGAATCGGATTCAATCCCATCACCGCTTCTGAGAGTAACCCGCCGGTTGTCAGGATTGCTACGGTTGCTGACCCCTGCGATGCACGCAGCGCCAGTGAAATAATAAATGCGGCTGGTAACAGAGGCAGGTCAATCATTTGTAGCATGTTGCAAGGCTTTGCCGACGCCCGATTCCACCAGCACTTTGCCAAATACCCCTCCAGCACCAGTAACCAAAATCACTACCGCCGCAGTGGGAAGGGCTGAGCCCATAATGTCGCTGGTGTGTTGTAAGCTCCAGCCGCGACGTAAAGCCAATAACCAGAATGCCAGCACCAGCGCAATCATTAGAGCTACCATTGGTGAGCCGATCAGCTGTAGCGTACCAAGCAGGGGATGCGAAGGCGGCATCAGTGTTGCGGAAACCGTACCCGCCATGATAATCGCGATAGGAATAACAATTAGCGAGGTGACCAGCGCGACGCCCGGTGGATTTATTTTATCGCTTAATTTTGTCGCGCCTTCCTCACTGGCCGGAGCCAGTTGCATCTGTTCCAGTACTTCCACCGACATCGCATATTGGTGCTTATTGATTATTTTCGCTGCAAAGTAGCCAACAATCTACGGGAATAGAAATCGCAATACCGATGATGGTTAGCCAGCCGATGTCTGCGTGGAGTAACCCCGCTGCGGCGACAGGGCCTGGATGCGGCGGTACCGCCACATGTACAGTTAGCATGATCCCAGCGACAGGCAGGCCAAATTTGAGTGGCGATATTTTGGCAACCTTGGCAAAACCGTAAATGATTGGCGCAAGAATAATAAAGCCGACATCAAAGAAGACGGGAATACCGAGGAAGAACGCTGCCAGAGTCAGCGCAGCGATAGTTCGTTTGTCACCTAACTTGCGACTGAAATAATTAGCCAGTGACTCTGCACCACCAGAGTGTTCGATCATACGCCCCAGCATAGCGCCCAGACCAATAATAATAGTGACGGAACCAAGCACACCGCCCATCCCGGCGATCATCACTTTACCCACTTCGCCCGCCGGTATACCCGCCGCAAGTGCGACTAACAGGCTGACGAGGAGCAGAGCAACGAATGGTTGTACCTTTGCCTTGATGACCAGCAGCAACAGCATGATTACGCCAGCTAACGCAATGCATAACAATGTAATTGTGGACATGGGAAACCCTGTCTGAAAGTTATAGTTAACCTACCCCATCCGTAGATGGGGGGATGTATGGGTACGTTGTAATTAGGGATTTAACGAATTAGCGCCAGGCGTCAAACCAGCCAAGCCCTTCTTCGGTGAGGCCACGAGGTTTATATTCACAACCGATCCAGCCTGATATCCCACCTCATCGAACAGGCGGAACAGCCACGGATAGTTGATTTCTCCATCGTCCGGTTCATGTCGATCAGGTAGTCCGGCAATTTGTACGTGCGCATATTTCCCAGCGTAGTCGCGGATTAAATGCGTCAGGTTGCCATCTACTTTTTGCGCATGAAAAGTATCTAGTTGAATAAACACGTTATCTCGCGCAACCTCTTCAACAATAGCCAGTGCCTGATACTGGCTGGAGAAGAGATAATGAGCTTAACGTCGGGGCTGAGTGCTTCAACTAATATTCGCTTGCCGTGTAGCGCAAAGCGGTCGGCAGCGTAGCGGAGATTATCGATAAATACTGCCCGGTACCGTTCAGCGTCTTCGCCAGCGGGCACGACGCCTGCCATCACATGGACTTGTTCACAATTGAGCGCCAATGCATATTCCAGTGCCAGGTCGATGTCTGCGTGTGCTTCGTGCTCACGTCCGGGAAGGGCGGATAATCCCCATTCCCCCGCATTAATATCTCCGGGAGCGGTATTGAACAGCGCCAGTGTCAGATGGTTTTGCTCCAGTTGCTTTTGGATTTGCAGGGTGGAGTAGTCATAGGGAAACAGAAATTCCACAGCATCGAACCCGGCTTTTCGCGCTGCGGCGAAGCGTTCAATAAAAGGCACTTCGGTGAACATCATGGATAAATTAGCTGCAAAACGAGGCATTGCATTAACTCCTTAATTCCGCAATTTCACCTGCGGTCAGATAACGGATCGGGCGGTCACCGAGAATAAAAATCAGCTTTGCCGTTTCCTCCAGCTCTTCCATATTGTTGGCGGCTTCTTGCAGGCTTTCACCGCAAACCACTGGGCCATGATTTGCCAGTAAAAAAGCCTGATTGTCTGCTGCCAGTTCCGCCAGATCCTGTGCGATGCGTTTATCGCCCGGTCGGTAATAAGGCACCAGCGGGACATTTCCCATCCGCATCACCACGTATGGTGTGAACGGACGAATAACGTTGCTGCTGTCCAGCCCTTGCAGGCAGGAAAGCGCCGTCGACCATGTGCTGTGCAAATGCACCACGCTTTACAACGCGGATTGTTGCGATACAGCGCCAGATGAAAGAGCACCTCTTTCGAGGGTTTGTCACCACTTAACCATTCGCCATCCGCGGCGACTTTGGAAAGCCGCTGCGGATCGAGATTGCCCAGCATGACTGTCGGTGTCGCCAGTAAATTCCCGTCAGGTAAAAGCAGCGACAGATTGCCAGCCGAACCGGTTGCATAGCCGCGCTGAAAGAATGAACTGGCAATCCGCGTCATCTCCTCTCGCAAAGACTGCTCTACTTTTGCGAAATCGCTCATGATAAAAACTCTCTTTGGGCTCGTGAAAAAAAGGCTTCATCACCGAAGTTGCCAGATTTAAGGGCGAGTGAGACAGGCTTATCCAGTGCGTTTACCCACGGCACGCCGGGGGAAATGGTTGGGCCAATATGAAACCCTTTTATGCCCAGGCTCTGTGTGACTACGCCGGAGGTCTCACCGCCTGCGACAATAAAGCGTGCCACGCCTTCCGCCGCTAACCGCGCCGCTAGTTGAGAAAACAGTGTTTCTACTGCCTGACTGGCTTTTTGTGCACCGTATTGCTGTTGAATTGCTGCCAATGCGTCAGTGCTGGCGGTGGCAAAAACCAGTGGAGCAAGTACACTTCCTGGCCCAGAACCACTCTGCCAGTTCGTGTGCATAAGTGGCCAGAGCTTCAGTTGAGAGGCAGCGTGCCACATCAACTTCACGGGCTGGTGCAATTTGACGGTAATGTGCTACCTGGCGGTTGGTCATTTGAGAGCATGAACCGGAGAGCACTACGCCGCGCCCAGCGAGCGGATGCCCTGCTTCGCGAGCCTGGTTACCGTTTTCTTGCGTCCACTGCCGGGCCAGGCCAATCGCCAGACCAGAACTGCCCGTTACCAGTGGGGCATCGCGCAAGGCTTCTCCCTGAATTTCCAGATGGTGTTCGGTCAGCGCATCAAGCACCGCGTAGCGGTAGCCCTCTTGCTGTAAGCGAGCCAGCTCTTGACGAACGGCATCCACACCTTGTTCGAAAACATGTGCCGAAACGACGCCGCAGCGCCCTGTGGATTGCGCTTCAACCAGGCGGGGAAGATAGCTGTCGGTCATGGGATTTACCGGGTGATGGCGCATCCCGGACTCGGCCAGCAGTTGATTCATTACGAACAAATACCCCTGATAAACCGTACGTCCGTTGACCGGCAGGGCCGGAGAGAAGACCGTAAACGGCGTGTCGAGAGCATCCATTAATGCATCGGTAACCGGGCCGATATTACCTTTAGCCGTACTGTCGAAAGTAGAGCAGTATTTGAAATAGATCTGTTTGCAACCTTGCTGTTGCAACCAGCTCAGAGCCGCCAGCGATTGCTGTGTGGCTTCAACCACCGGACAGGAACGCGTTTTCAGGCTGATCACCAGTGCGTCGATTGCTTCCGGCATTTTACCTGTTGGAACACCGTTAATTTGTACCGTTGGTAGACCATTTTCCACCAGAAAACTGGCGATATCCGTCGCGCCGGTAAAATCATCGGCGATAACGCCAATCTTGATCATGATTTCGCTCCCGGTAGAGTGATGCCAGAGAAAATCTTGATAACTGCGCTATCGTCTTCTTTCCCGTAACCCGCGTTACTGGCGCTGGTGAACATATTCAATGCTGTTGAGGCCAATGGCAGCGGGAAGTGCAGGGCTTTGGCTGTATCGGCAACCAGACCAAGATCCTTAACAAAAATATCGACGGCTGAATGCGGGGTGTAATCGCCATCCACCACATGACGCATCCGGTTTTCGAACATCCAGGAATTTCCGGCGGCATTGGTCACGACGTCATACATCACATCCAGCGGGATCCCCGCACGGGCTGCAAGTGCCATCGCTTCGGCTCCGGCAGCAATATGTACGCCCGCTAACAACTGGTGAATAATTTTTACGGTCGAACCTAGTCCCGGTTCTGCAGCTATGCGATAAACTTTTCCGGCAACGCTTCCAGCACGGGTGCCAGTCGTTCAAAGGCAATATCGCTACCGGAAGCCATGACAGTCATTTCACCGTTAGCGGCTTTTACTGCACCACCAGAAACTGGCGCATCCAGCATTTCCAGATCGAATCCAGCCAGAGCGGTAGCAATTTCTTGCGCATCAGCACTAGCGATAGTGGAAGAAACCATTACTGCCGTACCGGGTTTCAGATGTTGTGCAACGCCTGTTTCACCAAACAGCACCTGTTTAACCTGGGCCGCATTGACCACCAGCACCAGCAGAGCGTCCAGTTTTTCGGCAAACGTCGCGGCGTTATCAGAAACCCCGCAAGCACCTGCCTCTTTCAACGTAGCGCAGGCATTGCTGTTCAGTCTGCGCCCCAGGTAGAAAGACCTGCGCGGACACATGACAGTGCTGCTCCCATTCCCATTGACCCTAAGCCAACGATACCGACATGAAACTCAGATCCCGTTTTCATCTGCTCTCCTTGTTAATTTAAGTGATATTTTGTTTGATATTGTGAATATAAGCGCTGGAAGATAACGATATGGTGAGCTGATTCACATAAATTAACATTGTGTGTTATTTTATGTGAACTAAGCGTTAGTTGCGCCGCGCACGTTTCGCAGGCAAATAGCGTAGAATGTCAGCAGGACAAAGGAAGGAGCAAAAGTTGATACCCGTAGAGCGTCGCCAAATCATCCTTGAGATGGTAGCTGAAAAAGGCATTGTCAGTATTGCTGAACTAACGGACAGAATGAATGTGTCACATATGACCATTCGTCGGGATTTACAAAAACTGGAGCAGCAGGGAGCCGTTGTGCTGGTGTCCGGAGGCGTCCAGTCTCCGGGACGCGTGGCGCATGAACCTTCTCATCAGGTAAAAACTGCGCTGGCAATGACGCAAAAAGCGGCTATTGGCAAGCTGGCGGCAAGTCTTGTTCAGCCGGGAAGTTGTATCTATCTGGATGCGGGAACGACCACGTTAGCGATAGCACAGCATCTGATTCACATGGAGTCACTGACTGTGGTCACAAACGATTTCGTTATTGCGGACTACTTGCTCGACAACAGTAATTGCACAATTATTCACACTGGCGGTGCAGTGTGTCGGGAAAACCGTTCCTGTGTCGGGGAAGCCGCTGCGACCATGCTGCGCAGCCTGATGATTGATCAGGCTTTTATTTCTGCATCGTCATGGAGTGTGCGGGGGATTTCTACGCCAGCGGAAGATAAAGTCACGGTGAAACGGGCGATTGCCAGTGCCAGCCGCCAGCGAGTTTTGGTCTGTGATGCGACGAAATATGGTCAGGTGGCGACATGGCTGGCGTTACCATTAAGCGAGTTTGATCAGATTATTACAGACGACGGTTTGCCGGAGAGTGCCAGTCGCGCGCTGGTGAAGCAGGATCTCTCTTTGCTGGTAGCGAAAAATGAATAATGGCCTGCAATAACACCGGGTTACTCATGCTTCACAGAAGAAGCATGAGACGGTGATGCTGCAACTTACTGATTTAGTGTATGATGGTGTTTTTGAGGTGCTCCAGTGGCTTCTGTTTCTATCAGCTGTCCTCCTGTTCAGCTACTGACGGGTGGTGCGTAACGGCAAAAGCACGCCGGACATCAGCGCTATCTCTGCTCTCACTGCCGTAAAACATGGCAACTGCAGTTCACTTACACCGCTTCTCAACCCGGTACGCACCAGAAAATCATTGATATGGCCATGAATGGCGTTGGATGCCGGGCAACTGCCCGCATTATGGGCGTTGGCCTCAACACGATTTTACGTCACTTAAAAAACTCAGGCCGCAGTCGGTAACCTCGCGCATACAG
>ENA-OQIG01001370-OQIG01001370.1-human-gut-metagenome-genome-assembly--contig:-NODE-1370-length-10504-cov-1.651826_pt1 | contig 10504 bp, 14 predicted proteins | sample MGYA00242576_ERZ504741 | MGnify/ENA primary metagenome ERZ504741 (study PRJEB26092, sample SAMD00036436) | human gut metagenome | host: Homo sapiens | study: EMG produced TPA metagenomics assembly of... | reverse complement strand
TTTTTTCGTAAAATGTACATAAAGAGAGGTATTAAAAACAGAACTGAAATGTATAAGGAAGAGAAATGCGGGCATACTGACAGATAGAACAGAGTAGCAAGCGAAAAAAGTTGGGGGTAATCAGTATGTTAAATTTTTTATGTGGGATGTGGGCCGGAAGTACGATCGGAGTGTTGGTGATGTGTCTGATTCAAGGAGGCAAAGAGGGAGAAGTGAGAGAAGACAAAGAAAAGTAAGAAGAAGGGGAAGAACATTTTTTAGAAAAAATGTAGAAATTAGTAACAAAAATATAAGAAAAAATAGCTTGCATCAGAGGGAATCGAAAGGTATAATGTGTTTACATCATTTCAAATTCATTTCAATCAAATCAATTTTCGCAGGTACGGGTCGTACCAATATCCGACAGGATGTTATTTCATGGACTTTCTGATTATAAAAGAAAGGAAAGAGTATGAATTATCAACAATTTATTGAAGAAGTAGAAAGACGAGTAAAAGAAAAAATCAAGGGAAATGAGACGATTACCGTCTATATCCACACAGCAGTTAAGAATAATGGAAAAGAACGAAAAGGGATTACTGTGTCAGAGAAAGGAATCCATATTTCGCCTACCATTTATTTAGAAGAATATTTTCAGCAGTTTCAGGAAGGGAAGCCGATTGAGAAAATTGTGGAGAAGATTCTTCAACTTTATGAGGAAGTTAAGTGCAGTCATCCATGCGAGGAGAGTCTTTTGCAGAATTATGAAGAGCTGAAGGGGAAATTTGCATGCAAATTGATTCATCGGGGAAAAAATGAAAAGCTACTGAATGACATCCCTTATGTTCCGTGGATGGATCTGGCAATAGTAGTGTTTGTCCTTTTGGAAGTCAGTCCATATGGAACGGCGACAGTTCTTGTCCGGAAGGAACACTTGGAAATATGGGGACTGACAGAAGCACAACTTTTCGATGAGGCGAAAAAAATACGCCGATTCTGCTTCCGTACCAGTTTTGCCCGATGCGGAAACTGCTTCGGGAAATCTGCCCATATGCAGTGGATGAGGGAGAAGAGGAAGAAGAAAGTCTATATGTACTTTCCAACAAGCTGAGAAGTTTTGGAGCAGCAAGTATGCTCTATGAGGGGATCCTTGAGAAGGTGGGGCAGAAGCTGGGAGAGAATTATTATATTCTTCCGAGCAGCATCCATGAGGTGATCGTTGTCCCGGAGAGCAAAAGTCCGGTGAAGCAGGACCTGGAAGAAATGGTCAGAGAGATCAATGAAACGCAGGTGGAAGAGGAGGAAGTGCTTTCAGACAGAGTATATTATTTCAGTCGAAAGGAAAATCGATTGTTTTTATAGTTGGGCTTTACTTTTGAAAAAAAGTATGTTATTATAAGAAAGCGGTTTACGAAGTAAATGCGCCATATACACCTATAGCTCAGGGGATAGAGCACCGCCCTCCGGAGGCGGGTGCGGCGGTTCGAATCCGCTAGGTGTGTATACCAATAGGAGGTAATTATGAAGCGGTCGAAGCGGTCGAAGCGGACGGCGAATTCTTTCAGGAGGTATATCAGGCGTTACTTAAAAGCAATGTGTAGAAAGAGAAGAAATCAGAAGAAGCATCGAAGTGTGAGGTGTCAAAGAGCACAAGTGCTGTTTCGCATGAGTTTTATCCTGATTATCGCCAGTATTCTTTTTACCAATGAAAAATCACAGAAGATCACATCAGAGAAATCAAAGTCAGTTCAGACATCTGAGCATTATCTATTAGAGAACAATCCATTAGAAAAAAATAAATATCAGCCATTGAATTACCTTGTCGTGGATTATTTTACAAAACTATCTTCAGGAGATTTGGATGGAATTTGCAAACTATATGAGTCATTTAGTGAAGAATCTTTCGAAAAGATAAAGACCGGACAGAATCTGGCTGAATGGTATCAGGGAATTGATATTTACACAAAGAAGGCGAAAGAGCCACATGCCTATGTTGCCTTTGTCAGCTATCATATGAAACTTCGCGGTGCAGACCTACTTTTGCCTGGACTTGAGACGATGTATGTCAGAGAAGAGAAAGATGGAACTTTTCATCTTGTGGACAAACCTTATGAGCCGGAAGTTGAGCAGGAAATTAGAGCACTAGCCAAAGAAAGAGCAGTCAGAGAACTTCTCTGTCAGGTGGAAAATCAGTATGCATATGCGAGCAGAGACAAAGAAGCATTGCAGAGCGCTTTGGCGTGGCAACAAGGCAGTGATGAGTAGAGAGAACACAGAAATAGGTATAAGAAAAAGATGCCCGCAGGGAAACGAACTGAGGTAACCACTCAATTTGTACCGATGGGCATCTTTTTGCTGCTCAAAAATTTTTTCAAAATCTAATTTAAATTGATCTTCTTCGTACAAAATATAGTGAGTGATCACATAGCAATCACTGCCTGCACAATGGCGAGTATGAGAGAGTTCTTCGTAATAGAAAGAAAATATTCTGTCTGAGAATAAGATTCCGTGAAGAATCGGGTTGTCTCCGAACCGAACCCGATAGTATTTGGAAGTGTCCCTGAGAGAACACTTGTCAGTAAAACAATCACTGAAACAAGGGCGGTAAGACCTAAATAAGTCAGCAGTGCCATTAAAATCCGATGTTTGGAGAAAAGCTGTCCGACTGCAATGCAGAAGTAGATTAAAATAATCCCTGTGAATGCAGAGATGCAGTTTAATAAGAACATCAGGATAAAAAAGGCGTTGGAGTCCATTCCCAGTTCTTTTGTCAGAGCTTCAGATAGTTCCGGCCAGTGGGCGGAAACTTCTGGAACCATGACAAGAATGATAAAAGAAGCAAAGATAATGACAGTATCGATCAGCGCCCAAAGACCGCCAACCAGTGTACGGGCAAGCAGATGCTGTCCAGGCGTCACCGGCAAGGTAAAAGCCAGGTATCCTTCATCACTAAACAAACTCTGATAGAACCGGACAGAGATAAACAGTTGTGTACCGGTACTGATACCCACAAGCGAAAACAAGTAGAGCGTGATTAATATGATAAAGACAACAGTTGGAACCCGTTCGTAAACTTTTCCTGTAATAAAAAAGCGTCCGAGAATACTTGCAAGCAGAAGCAGAGCATGAAGTGGAAGCAACAGCCGTGACTGCGAGCGCATTTCATATTTCATTAATCGACTTAACATTGGAACACCTCCCGGAATAATGCATCGATGGATTTCTTCTGCTGAAAGCGAATCTCATCTACCGAATGGTTTAAAATCAGTTGTCCATTCTGAAGAAAGAGAACGCGATCGAGTATATTCTCAATCTCTGCGATCAAGTGCGTAGAGAGCAGAATCGTCGCATTTTCGTTGTAATTAGAGAGAATGGTACTCAGAATATACTGTCGGGCAGCAGGATCGACACCGCCGATCGGCTCATCCAAAATATAGAGATCGGCATCCCGGCTCATGACAAGGATGAGCTGCACTTTTTCCCGGGAACCTTTTGACAATGTGCGGAGTCTGGCGTCCGGACTGATCCCGAGCGCTCCAGCATTTCCAGTGCACGTTCTTTGACAAAGTTCGCGTAGAATCATCAAAATAAGCGATGATTTCACGCACTTTCATCCAGTCGTTCAGATAGGTGCGCTCAGGGAGATAAGAAACAATCTCCTTTGTTCGTGTGCAAGGCGCCATTCCATCGATCAGGACTTTCCGGAAGTAGGAGTGAGAAGTCCGTTGATCAGCTTGATCAGTGTAGATTTCCACTTCCACTTGGCCCGAGAAGCCCTACAATCTGTCCGCGCTCCAGTGTAAGTGAAAAATCAGAAAGTGCAGGAAAATGATTGTATTCTTTTGTTAAAGACTGACATTGTAATATTGGATCCATCTAGTTCTCCCCCTCTGCTGCTTTTGTTACTAAAGTAAGCAGCTCTGCACGTGAAAAGCCGAGCTGCTCCATCTTCTGAAAAAAATTCTTGAATATGTTCTGTTGCAAGTTCCTTTTTCATTTGTGTCAACATCTCTGTGTCTTCTGTGATAAATCTCCCGCTTGTCCGCTGTGAGTACACAAGACCGCTGCGTTCGAGCTCCGACAATGCTTTTTGCATTGTGTTCGGGTTGACAGCAGCTTCCAGTGCAAGATCCCGGACAGAGGGCAATTTATCTCCAGGCTGATAGACTCCCGCGATAATATCCCTTTGAATACGCTCCATGAGCTGAAGGTAAATTGGGCGGTCATTGTCCAGTGTCCATGACATAATTTTATCACCTCGTTTGTATTATTGATATAATACAATTATTTTAAAGAGAAATGGAAGAAAAGTCAAGAGAATGGAGAAAAGGATTATTCATTTGCAGAGATAATCTGGTCCGCAAGGTCTGGATAAAAGGTCTGGCGGCGAAGCATCTCCATCTCGTATTTATATGGTGCGTAGGATTTCTTCTCTTTTGTCGGAGAAGGAATATAAGGGGTCTCAAGGATTTTCGGGACATCTGTAAAATCCGGGTGATGTACGATATAGGAGAGTGCATCAAATCCAATTTCTCCAATCCGATATTGGCGTGCCGGTCTTTGGCGGCTCCAGAAGGATTCTTACTGTCGTTGACATGGAACGACTGCAATCTGATCCTTTCCGATCAGACGGTCAAACTTTTCGATGACACCGTCAAAGTCATGGATGATATCGTAACCGCTGTCGCTTGTGTGACAGGTGTCGAAGCAGACGCGCAGTTTGTCGCTGTGAATGACACCGTCATAGATCTGTGCGAGTTCTTCGAAGCTGCGTCCGATCTCAGATCCCTTTCCCGCCATGGTCTCCAGTGCAATGTTACAAGGGGTATCAGCTGTGAGTACCTCGTTGAGTCCTTTGATAATCTGTGCAATTCCAGCTTCGGTTCCTGCTCCGACATGGGCGCCTGGATGCAGAATCAATGTTTGACTTTTGCAGGCGGCAGTCCGTTCAATCTCGAGCTGAAGAAATTGTACTGCAAGCTCGAAAGTCTCAGGCTTTACAGAGTTTCCGAGATTGATGATGTAGGGAGCGTGGACGATGATTTCTTCAATCTGATGTTGGGACAGATAGTCCCATGCGGCATCAATATTTAATTCGCTGATAGACTTTCTTCTTGTATTTTGGGGTGCCCCGGTATAGAACATAAATGTATCTGCACCGTAGGAAACCGCTTCTTTTGCGGAGCCAAGCAGCATTTCCTTGCCGCTCATTCCAACATGTGAACCTAATTTCATAGATAGACCTCATTTCTGTAAAGTCCCCCGCAGGGGGGACTATTTTTTGATGAATTTTTCTTTTGGCATTTTGCAAAGTGGGCAGGTAAAGGAGTCTGGAAGTTCCTCAAAAGGAGTTTCTCCGTCATAGACATATCCACATACCGAACATACCCATGTTTCCTTTTTTGTCAGAGTTTCTGTTTTTCAGTTTCCTCTTCCGAAAGATAGGTCGGAGCATTTTTAGGACTCTTTCCTTTGATGACTTTGTGGTAGTAAGCATAAGTCATAGCAGGATCTGTCCCTTTGCTATCGCCATCGATCACTTCCCCAAGGAAGACGGTGTGTGTGTTTGTCTCCATCTGATCAATGATCTTACAGACGATATATCCGCAGCAGTCAGTGAGTACAGGCAAATGTTCCTGCTCCTCATAAGAAACTCCGGCAAACTTATCTGTGTCGCGACCTGACTGAAAGCCAAACTGACCAATCAGTGAGGGATCAGACTTTTCGGATAAGATAGAAACAGCAAAAACACCGGCACGTTTCATACAGTCGTTTGTATGATTATCATGATTCATACTTACTGCGATGGTAGCCGGAGAGGATGTGATCTGCATAACACTGTTGGCGACACATCCGGTTGGACGGCTTCCATCCAGGGTAGTAACGACGTAGACTCCGTAAGACAAATTGCGAAAAACATTTGTGTTCATAAAAAAATCCTCCTTTATCTTTGATAATAGTAATTGTTACTGAAATTATATCACAAATGAATGCCAGTTACAACTAGTATACGGAAGAAAAGCAGATAGATACAAATGTTTTTAAAATAGGTAGTTGTTGCTCTATCTTTCTTGTGCTAAAATAATGTATTAGCAATCGATGCACAGAATCATCAAAAGATGAAGATGGAGGTATTATGAAGAAAATTTTTGAATTTATACAGGAAGAATTGGAAAATGCATTTGAAGCGGCAGGGTATGATCGCGGACTGGGAAAGGTTACGTTATCAAACAGACCGGATCTATGTGAATATCAGTGTAATGGAGCAATGGCAGGCGCTAAGACGTATAGAAAAGCACCGATCATGATCGCAAACGATGTTGTGGAGAAACTTCAGGAGAGTACATGTATTCAGGAAGCAGAGGCAGTTGCTCCTGGATTTATCAATCTGAAGCTTGACAGAGAGTTCCTTGCAGGTTACTTAAATCAAATGAGCGAAGATGCACATCTTGGATTTGAAACTGCAAAAGAGCCAAAGACAATTATTGTTGATTACGGTGGAGCGAATGTGGCGAAACCACTTCATGTTGGTCATCTGCGCTCAGCGATTATTGGAGAGAGCATCAAGCGGATCGGAAAATTTGCAGGGCATCATGTGATCGGTGACGTTCACCTTGGTGACTGGGGATATCAGATGGGACTTGTGATCACAGAGTTAAAGAAGAGAAAACCAGAACTTCCGTATTTTGATGAAAACTTTGCGGGGGAATATCCGGAAGAAGCTCCGTTTACAATCGGGGAGTTGGAAGAAATCTATCCGACTGCAAGTGCTTATGCAAAAGAACATGAAGACTATAAAGAAGAAGCGCTTCAAGCGACTTTTCTGTTACAGAACGGACACCGTGGCTATCGTGCAGTGTGGAAACATATCATGAATGTGTCTGTTGCTGACTTGAAGAAGAACTATGGCAACCTGAATGTGGACTTCGATCTCTGGAAGGGAGAGGCGGATGCACAGGAGTATATCCCGGATATGGTAGAATACATGAAGAAAGAAGGATATGCACATATCGACAATGGGGCTCTTGTTGTAGATGTAAAAGAAGAGACAGATACAAAGGAAATTCCGCCATGTATGATCCTAAAATCAGACGGTGCAGCGCTCTATGATACGACAGATCTTGCCACTTTGATCGAACGTGAAAAATTATACCAGCCGGATGAAGTGATCTATGTTGTTGACAAACGTCAGGAGCTTCATTTTGTACAGGTATTTCGCTGTGCGAGAAAGACAAAGATCGTGAATGAGAAAACAGATCTTCAGTTTGTCGGATTTGGCACGATGAATGGAAAGGACGGGAAGCCGTTCAAGACAAGAGATGGCGGTGTGATGCGTCTGGAAAATCTGATTCGTGAGATCAATGAGGAGATGTACAAAAAAATTACTGATAACCGCACCGTATCAGAAGAAGAGGCGAGAAAGACAGCACAGATCGTTGGACTTTCTGCAATTAAGTACGGAGATCTCTCCAACCAGGCATCAAAAGATTATGTGTTTGATGTAGACAGATTTACTTCCTTTGAGGGGAATACAGGACCATATATCCTTTATACGATCGTGAGAATCAAATCAATCCTTGCAAGATATGCAGAGATGGAAGGAAGTAAGACAGATGTAAAACTCCTCTCAGCATGTTCAGACAGCGAAAAAGCATTGATGTTAGAGGCTGCAAATTCAACAGTGTGATTGAAAATACGCTGGAAGAACTGGCTCCGCATAAAATCTGTGCATACATTTATGATCTGGCAAATACATTCAATCGCTTTTATCATGAGACAAAGATTCTTGCAGAAGAAGACAAGGAGCGTCAGGTAAGCTTTATTGCACTGCTGACAGTGACAAAGAAAGTACTTGAGACATGCATTGATCTGCTTGGATTTGAAGCGCCGGAGAGAATGTAGGAAGGATAAGCGGTACAGATGACAGAAAAATTATTTTATCAGGATAGTCATAGAAGTACATTTACGGCCATCGTGCAGGAAGTAAGACCGTCGGGGAACGGGTATGAGATTATTCTTGATCGGACTGCTTTTTTCCCGGAAGGCGGTGGGCAAAGCTCAGATACCGGAAGTCTCGGAGGTGTTTCAGTGAGTGATGTGCAGGAGATAGATGGGAAAATCATTCACTACACGGATGGGCCTCTTGTGGAAGGAACGGAAGTAGAAGGATGTATTGACTGGACAGAACGTTTTTCGAAAATGCAGCAGCATACTGGGGAGCATATTGTTTCGGGGCTGATTCATAAGATATATGGATATCATAATGTAGGGTTTCATCTCGGGACAGACAGTGTGACACTTGATTTTAACGGAGTTGTTCCGAAAGAAAAACTGCATGAAATAGAGCAGCTTGCCAATGAGGCAGTTGCAAAAAATCTCCCAGTGCAAGTATTGTATCCGACGGATGAGGAACTTTCAAAGATCAGTTACCGGAGTAAGATTGAGATTGAAGGGCAGGTACGGATTGTTGTGATTGATGGATATGATGTCTGTGCCTGCTGTGCACCACATGTGAAGCAGACGGGAGAAATCGGTTTGATCAAACTTGTCGGCATGCAAAATTACAAGGGCGGTGTGCGCATCTCGATGCTCTGTGGATTTCGTGCGCTGGAAGATTACTATCAGAAAAGAAAAAAATAACCGGGAAATCGCAGTGATGCTTTCGGCAAAAGAATATGAGACAGCGGTGGAAGTGGAAAGACTTCAGGAAGAACTTGCGATGAAGAAGGCAAAAATTGCAGAACTGGAACAGAAGTTTTTGGAACAGAAAGTAGAGACGCTTGATGTTTCCGGTGAAATTGTCTGCCTGTTTGAAGAGACAGATCCGGTTATGACGCGTGAAATGGTAAATCTTCTCTTGAAAAAAGGAGCAAAGATGGCAGCTGTCTTTTCTGGAAATGAGAGAGAGGGTTACCGATATGTGCTCGGAAGCCGTAGCCTGGATGTCAGGAAAATGGAAAGCTTCTCAACGAAGCGTTTCATGGACGCGGGGGAGGAAAGCCGGAGATGGTGCAGGGAACTGTACAAGGAAAGAGAAGAAATTGAGGCGTTCCTGAATTGTAGATAGCAATAGAGAAGAAAAATATCTGCTAAAACAGATGGACGAGAGACAGAAAAGCAGAAAGAAGAGAGGAGACTGGATGAAGCAGAGAAGTATTTTAGGGCGAGTGGCTGTTCCGCTTTTGATCTATTATGGAATATCGCTCGTCATTACGATGTTTGCAAGCGCCATTGTTGCCGGACTGAAGATGCCACAGTATCTGAATGGTCAGGTCGAGTATGCACAGATGGTAACCGAGATGACCAATGAGATTTTAAAGTATACGACTATCATCACTGGAGTGACAGCGCTTGTAGCGATACCGATATTTTGGTGGATGTTCCACAAAGATAACCGGATCAGAAGACAGATGGGGATGGCTGAACCAGCGAAAGCCTCACCGGTAAAATATGTCTGGATTGTTATACTTGGTGTGGCGGCTTGTGTGGCGCTGAACAATATTCTTACGTTGAGCAATCTTGCGATGATTAGCTCTTACGAAGAAACTGGGGCAAATTTTTATAAGGTGAACATTGTGGCACAGATTATCTGTCTGGGGATTCTGACGCCGATTGCAGAAGAACTTGCTTTTCGCGGTTTGATTTTTAAACGTTTGCGGGAAGTAATGAACATGAAACGAGCTATTTTGATCAGTGCACTGATTTTTGGAATTTATCATGGCAATCTTGTTCAGGCAGTTTACGGAGGTGTGTTGGGTGCCCTGCTTTCATATGCTTATGAAAAATACGGATCAATCAAAGCGCCGATACTTGCACATATGGTATTAAATCTGACCTCTGTGATCTTGTCAGAAATCGGTGGATTTAGTTGGATGTTTGAACAGCCGATGCGAATGGGAATTGCAACAGTTGCATGTGCAGCAATCTCTGCGACAATGTATGTTATGATTCAGAGAATCGGGCAGGGAGAAGCAGACAAAACATCATCAGAACAGCAATAAAGATTGAAAAAACAGAAATTAAAAAATGATCCTGACGGGAATCGGTAGATTTCCAGCAGGACATTTTCATAGAGAGAAGAGAATCGGAACTATTTTGCAGGAACAATTTCCAACCAGTATCCATCAGGATCTTCAATAAAGTAGATTCCCATTGCTTCGTTTTCGAAACAGACACATCCCATTTCTTTATGTTTTGCGAGAGATTCTTCGTAACAGTCTGTCTCAAAAGCAAGGTGAAATTCGTTGTCACCAAGATTGTATGGTCGGTCCCAGTCACGAAGCCATGTAAGTTCTAACTGGTGAGAGGTTTTGCTGTCGCCAAGATACACCAGGGTAAAACTTCCGTCTTCTGCATGATGTTCGCGGACAACGTCAAGTCCGAGCGCTTCCTTATAAAAGGCAAGAGATTTTTCCAGATCTCTTACATTAAAATTATTGTGTACAAATTTAAAACTCATAGTCAGCCTCCTGAAATTTTTCTTTGAGTATAACTTGTCGGAGAAAAAATGTAAAGAAGTTTTCCG
>ENA-OQIG01001366-OQIG01001366.1-human-gut-metagenome-genome-assembly--contig:-NODE-1366-length-10517-cov-1.850818_pt1 | contig 10517 bp, 6 predicted proteins | sample MGYA00242576_ERZ504741 | MGnify/ENA primary metagenome ERZ504741 (study PRJEB26092, sample SAMD00036436) | human gut metagenome | host: Homo sapiens | study: EMG produced TPA metagenomics assembly of... | reverse complement strand
GGATTACGATAATCAAAGTAATAAATATTCAGCTTATCAAATAAGGTGAATGCAATCTTCCATACGTGACAGGAACTTGTCGTAGTCTTTGACTGTCGGTTGCGGACCAAGCTGATTCTGCCAGTGCGCAGAGGCGGGGAAAGATCATGAAATCTACCCGATCTTTAGTATGCATTAGTTCCGTCCATGTATTGGCCTGTATGCCTTTGACATGTGAGAGGTCAGAGGCTGACACTCCCCATTCGGCAAACCATTTGTCGGGGAAAGCATATACATCTTCTATTGGGCAGAATCCGTCCCAGATTCGTCCCCATTTGTGGTCTTTATATTGTACGAAGTCAAAATAAAGCGGTTTGCGCGGACACATGATAGTCGAATATCCTTTGGTCAGTGATTTGCGCAGGTAATCGGGTTTATCATGTCTCCACCACATAATGATAGTATTATCTTGCTTTACATTCAAGTCGAGAAGTTCATCCCAACCGACTAAAGTTTTACCTAGTGAGTTTACTACATCTGTCATTCTATGCATAAAGTAGCGTTCTGCTTCCTTTACAGTTTGTAACCCTTCGCGTTTCAATAGTGCTTGTACATGTGGGTCTGTTTCCCATGCCTTGATTCCGTAAGCTACTTCGTCGCCTCCGATATGTAAATATGGAGAAGGGAATAAGGCAGCTATTTCTTTTAGTATATTAGTCAGATAAGTATAAGTTTCTTCTTTGCCGACGTTAAAAGTGAATTCCGGATGTTCTTCCGTTCCTCCGCCTGAGTATTCCGGGTAAGCTTTATTGGCTGCTGTGGCATGTCCGGGCATGTCTATTTCGGGTATAATTTCAATATGACGTTCTTTGGCATATGCTATGATATCACGGATCTGCTCTTGTGTATAATATTGTGCCGGTGTATCCGGATCACTATGCAACCTTCTCCTCCTATAGTTGCCAGTTTAGGGTATTGTTTAATTTCGATTCTCCATCCTTGTGCGTCTGTCAGATGCCAATGGAAGCGATTCATCTTATAATATGCCATCAGGTCAAGGATTTGTTTTACCCTTTTTTCGCCGGAAAAGTGACGTGCTTCATCAAGCATATATCCTCTCCATTCATAACGCGGGGCGTCTTCTATCGTTCCACATCTTAGATCTCCGTTGGTTAACTGCTGTAATAGCGTTTGAATACCATAGAAAACTCCAGCTGGACTTCCTCCTTTGATTAGGACCTGTTTGGGGGCGATAATCAGCTGATAGCCTCTTTGTTTTGCAGTCTATTGTTTAATGATAAGTTGATTCCTTTCACAGCTTTTTTGTCCGGGGATTACTTTCATTTTATAGTTTAAATCAGCGAGTTTCTTTTCAAGGAATGCTGCTTCTTTATATAAACTGGCATCCAGATAGTGGATTTTCTGACCCGATTTGAGTTTACACGTTTCTGCTTGCATGGTGACTTCAGCAGGATAGGGGATAACCCGTACCTGTTCTTGTGCTTGCAGGCTCATGAACAAACTTAGATAGACTATTGCCAAGGTTGTAAGTAATAGTTTCATGTTTCTTGGTTTTATTAGTTATTTAATAATAATTATAGGATTTTCTCCATGTAAATCCTCTATGGATACTGTCGCAGTGATGGTACGGGTCTCATTAGGGAACAATGAAATGAAGTTATCACTCCAGAATACCGGATTTACGACTTCTTTTGTTTTTTCTCTTTGTATCATTAAGTGGTTGAAAAAGGATAATTTATCAGAGTCATTCGTTAAAGTAAGCGTGATCTGATACTCTTTTTCTTGTTTTTGAAGTTTTAAATCTTGCTTTAATGTAACTTTAGGCATATTTACCAGCCAATAGAAATTTTGATGTTGCGAGTAACGCCAATATAAGTTTTCAGAAATAAGATTTCTGTTTAAGTCTTCTAATTCCAGCTTTATATAATATATGGCAGAAAGGTCACCTCGTTGAGGTACGGTTTCTAATTCTTTATATTGGTCGGCGCCCACGGATATGGTATCTGTGTATGCCAGCATTCTTTCATCGAATAGTCTATGATTCTGGCTTTGGTATAACAGATTAAATTCTTGATGAGTAGCGTTTATTCACAGAAATCCGGTTCGTATTTGCATTCATTTGAATATGAATGGGTTCCATTGCTTTCTTAGAGAAATAGTAAGAAGCATTGGGTGACAGATACCAATCATAAATTTGCCAGCAGACATCGGGCCAACAAGAGTTTAGTTTCCAGATCATTATCCCTGTTGTGATATCCCACATCCGGTGGTTGGCTGCCTCAAACATGGCACGATACCCTTCTGAACTTACTAGCTGGCCTTTATATGCATAATCCTCGCTACTGACTGGGTCGCTATAGAAGGTTCGGATTGCATTGTCGTATGCACGATAGCAGAAGTTATTGGTGTCCCATGCTCCGTGTTCCGCCCATATACTGTCTAATGGATAAATCGGATTTCTCCGGTCGAGTGGCTTATCAATGGTAGGTATAAACTTTTTCAAACTTTCGTATACAGGTACGGAAGGCATGCCTAATTCGTTTCTGAACATTTGCAGATAAACCTCTTCTACTTTGTCGAAGTAGTAATCGGAGGGTGCCCAGTTATAGTCGGGAGCGCCATCATCGGTAGTACCGGTTGGTAAGTCCGGTTTTAAATAAGGAGTTAGTTTGTCTACGTCCCAACTGATACTGGTAGTCGGTATGTAGGGGCGTGTCGTGTCGAGGCTTAATACGGCTTCTTTGGTCGGATGATACAATTCTTCATCTACCAACACTTCATTAACTCGAACCATGCAATGATACAGGATGATTACGGTATCTTTTGACCATGTCTTTCACGCAAGCGATAGCTAAGTCATTGTTGAGAGGATTATGCTGGTTGTCACGTCCCGGGAACATTCGGTAGCATTGATAAAATACATGCCAGTTCATCAGTCCGTATTTATCCCAGCTATCTAGCCAATCTTCGGAAGGGGAAGGCATATCTTCACTGCCGATCAAAGTAATGTTGGCATTTGCATTAATCGTGCCTGGTCATAAATTCGTTTGGGTGAGTCGTCGAGAAGTACATCCGGTTGTATCCATCCCCCTTTACAGAAGATGCGTTTGCCATTGATAAAGAATACACGACCATATTCTTCCCCGTTTTTCATTAATTCCGAAGTTACTTCGCGAATTCCGAAGTTTACCTTCTCCCGATCGACGATTTCCCATTATTCATGTCGAATGATAAATCGAGACTGTGCATATATTGCTCTCCATATCCGTTTGGGTACCATAAGTATGGGTTCTGTATAGATAAGACGGAAAACTTCTGGGGAGATAATATTATTTCTTTACTTTCATTGGGGAGCATTGTGACAGGCAGAGTTACGCTTATCGGTTTCATGCTTCCAGCCAGTTTACGTGTGTAACTCGGATAAACTAATTCGTTGATAAGGCGAATTGTTGCTTTAACTTTACCGCTTATCATCTTATCCGAATGATTGTGTACAGTCGCTTTGATTGTAATGTCAGCAACTGTTGTATCTTTTTGGGGTAGAGTAGTGATAATATATGGGTCTTCAATAGTGACCTGGCTGGTTGCTTCCAGGGTGACGGACTGATAAATACCCATATTCCGGTCACGCACTACAGGGGCGCAATCCCAACCACCTGTGAATTTTAATGTTTCATCTTTGAACAAATCGGAAGCCGTACCACGGTTAGGCCAAAGGCTATAAATTGTGTTCCGGGGTTAGGAGTTCGGGATGGTCCACTTGATATATTTTTATAGCAATACAGTTCTGTGTGGGCTGGATATAATCGGTTATATCGAATTTGAAGCGGCGGAACATGCTACTACATCTTCTTTTTTCCCTATTTGATGTCCATTAATCCATACGTCTGCACGATAGTTAATTCCATTGAGGTTCAGCCATATTTTTTTGTTTTTATATTGCTTAGGCAAAGTGAAGGTCGTGCGATACCAATAAGGTTCCTGCCAAGGATTTTTTCCATTGCCCAGGTAACTGTATTTAGCTAAGTCCATTTTTTTATTAAACTCATCAGAGACATCAGGAATTAGAAAGTTGTTCATGCCGATTCTGGGATCAGGATAAACGTTCTGTTTCACTAATGCATTCAAAACAGTAGTCGGTACTGTGGCTTCATACCAGTCGGTAGCTTGGAATGAAGGCATAGATACTTTTTCCGCATTTTCGCTTATTTCGGTTGTACTTTTTATTTCCCAATTGGTTAATTTCAACTGGTTATCTGCTTTGCTTATCAAGCAAAACAATAGAAACGGATAGAGTATAAGTAATTTTTTCATAACAATTTATTCTACAAACATTAAAGCTGCTGCACCCATAAATCCGGCATTATCTTTTAAACCTGCTGGCTTTAACTGGATGCTTGCAGCAGTTTGCGGACAAATGTACTTTTTAAATAAAGATACCATTGAATCCCAAAATATATCTGATGAATGCATAACTGAGCCTCCGATAATTACGACTTCCGGATCAACGATATTAACAGTCCAGGAAGGGGCATAAGCTAATGCTGGGTAAACTCTTTCCATGCTTTTAATGCGTTGATGTCTCCTTCCCGGGCTAATTTACTGATTTCTTCTCCTGAAATCTTTCTTTTTGTAATTCTCTGATATAAATTTGATATTCCAGTTCCCGATACATAATCTTCTATCATTCCTTCTTTGTATGGAGACAGCCAGATTTCTCCGGCACAACCGGTAGCTCCACGAATAATTTTTCTGTTTACCACTATAGCTGCTCCTAAGCCTGTGCCAAGAGTGATTCCAAAGGTTGAATTTAGGTTTCTTCCGGCTCCCCATAGGGCTTCTCCTAACATCATTGCATTTTGCATCATTATCCAGTTTGACCGGAAGTCCGAAAGTTGATTCTATTTTTTTGTGTAAAGGGTAATTGTGTAACGTTGGAAGGTTATTGCATTCGAGAATGATGCCTTTGTTGATATCTAATGGACCGGTAGAACCGATGCCGATGCCGATTAATTCTGCTCCATCGGCTTGTTGTATCATTCTTCGGATTAATAGAGTCAATTGCTCAATAATCATTTCACCGGGTTCGTGCGCTAAAGTCCGGATAGATTCGGGGATACCGATTATCTGTCCGTTAATATCGACAAGTCCGGCTTTTATTTTAGTCCCGCCAATATCGACTCCAATTGCAATTTTCTTTGGATACACAATTCTCATAGTTTATTCGATTGATGTTATTTTGGCACCATGTGTAAATTCTCCTGGTATTATTCCGCATTTGGTTGCCCATGTATTTATAAGAAGTTGTACAGGAACTATACAGGGGATTGTAAATAACTCAGCATTAGTGCTTGGGATAGTAATGGCACATAAATTATCATTTTCAAACACTAAGTTTGAATCGGTGATAAAGATAACTTTTCCTTCATATTTAAGGATATCTTTTACTAAAGATAGTGATTGTTCGTAGGTTTCTGATTGCGAGTGTGCAAATAGAATGGCTATGAATCCTTTCTTTACCATTTCTAACGGGCCATGCCTGAATTCACCACCTAATAAAGCTGATGCAGGCGTATGCGCTGCTTCCATGAACATCAATGCACTCTGGCTGGCAGCTGCAAAAACTGGTCCCCGTCCTATTAATTGCACAAAAGTGGAGCCGTCTATCAGTTCAATAGCTTTCGACATCCATGGAGTATTTCCATTGACCATGTTCTCAATAATTTTACTGAGTTTATGCCATTGGGTGCTGTCGATTTCTTGATTGCATAACTTCATTGCCAGTAAATATGCTACTTGATAACAGGTTATGAATGTTTTTGTTGACGTTTTTTCTTCCTTTCCAGCTTTGCACAATAGGCTATAGCGAGAGAATTTGACTAAACTGCTATCTTTTTCATTACAAATAGAAAGAACTGTGATGTTTGAAGATAACTTTTCTATTAGTTTGATTACTTCATAGCTTTCTCCTGATTGCGAAATACATATAATCAACGATTCTGGACTAATTAATGAAATTTGATAATGCAATAATTCTCCTGCGTTCAGAGCATATGCCGGGATTTTATATGAATTAAGTAGAGAAGCAGTTGCGTTAGCGATGAAGTAAGAACTGCCCATACCGGTTAACAGAATATTTCTATATTTGCCGGAACACCATAATTCTGAAATTTGTGACAAAACGGATTTTCCTTCTACGCTTTTGTAGAAGTTTGCCGTCTGCAGAAGTGCTTGCGGTTGCTCTTGTATTTCTTGGAAAAATTGTACCATCGGATTTTTTTAATTATAATCTAGTGACTTTAATAACTACTTAGCAACAGTTGTGCAATTATTCATATGTAATTGCCAACTGTTACTGAGTAGTTTATAGATGATCTTAAATGATATTTAAATTTTCATTTATAAATTGAATCTGGTAATTTCATAAGCAAATAGTCCCTGATCCGTAGTCAACATATAGACCTGAACGGCATTGCCATCAGCACTTCGACCGAATACAACATCTCCTGTTTCATCAACGTTGGTACCAAGTACCTGTTTGCCAGAAACGAACGAGGCTGAAGATGTCATACCAGTTACCGCATACCCCGTTCCGGGGATACTGCCTGTTCCTGTTGTACTTCCTTCACGTGAATCGAAGATAAAGCCATTAGCCATTGCTGAAGTTCCGGGATTATTCGTGATGTTGGATACATATAGGCGGTGGGACCAAACCCCATTGCTTGACAGACCATTTTGAACGCCTAACAAACATGTACCGTTAAATTCAACATATCCTATTCCCCGGACATTCTTATCATATGTAGCGCTACCGGACCACCAATGTGATGTTGGAAGTGAGAAATCTATGGCGCGTGCGCTGTGCCTATAGGAGTGTAATTAATTGCTTGCCGGAAGTTGGCACTGGCCCAAATATATCCTAGTGGAGAAGTATTTGTCAATGGAATGACTTTAGTTGCGTTCCACATGGAGACTGATGCTCCTCCGCCCCATTCTACATAAGCGTTGCCTTGCATTGCACCATCTTTGAACATAAGGAAAACCGCACGTGGTACATTTTTGGTTGATGTGGCAATAATTGCATCCCCTGAAGTCAGATCACCTTTGACGCAGATTGTGCGTCCAAGCTCTAGTTTTTTGACTCCATTAATGCCTACAGGAGCATTGGCGAATGTACTCCCATTAATATTTGCATAAACGATGCTCTTAGGTGCATTCTCGATGCCGTTAGGCCAAACCCAGGCACGTACGTTTGTCGGTAACATTGGCGTCTAAGTACTAGTGTATGCCATAGCTACTAAATGTCCAGCATCATCACTGGTAATAGCATGGATGGAGCGGCCTGCATCAATACCTGTAGTGTTGACTTTTACATCAAGTACTTTGCCGTTATAACGATCCATTACAATCATTTTATTGTAATCAGTGCTATTACTGATAATTAGATAGTCGTCAATAACAGCCATTGTACGGTTCGCTCCAACCTCAAATCCATGTGTGTCATCTGTATAGATTTGGAAACCAAATAATGAAGCTGTATAGCCCACTCCCTGAGGTAATAGATCCGGGAGTTCCAGACTAGTCTGATAGACTGTTTTGTCTGTTTCATTTTGTGCAATAACGGTTATAGTCGGTTGGTTACTTAAATCTATAATGCCGGTTGCCGGATCCAATGATGATGATTCGATAGTAGCCCATGGAGAGACTGTTAATGCCGCAGACTTCAAGGCTGCATCAATAGCTGAAGAGGTTTTATAGATGATGATTTTTCCTGTACCACCCGTACTCTCAGGTTCGACGATACGTATTGTTGCACGTGAATAGTCTGTCAGTTCTACTTTACTAATACTGGCTAATTTTGATTTCACATAAGCAGCCTTAAATGTATAAGTAATTTTGCTTCCATCTTCTTTGACTAATGTTGATTGGAAACCACTGACCAGATCACGAATGCCGGAAATGCTGGGGGAGAATTTTGCTCCTACAGGCAGGCTGGCTGAAACTTTCATTTGTGTCAGGTCACCTTGTATTTTTTCCGTATCTGAAATATAATAAGGAACTTGTATGGTAATTGTATTACTTGCCTCGTCTACGATAGCACTATATGTGGTACTTTCATCAGAAGCTAAGCATCCGGTTATGGTTAGTCCTGTAACATTTTCGCTGCCTGTCCTTGCCAGATCGTCCGGGTCCTCGCAGCTCATGAAGCTAGCATTGATATTAGTACCCCGGTGAATAGATATTTTATTTTCATAATTTTTCTCTTATTAAATAATTATTATTTCCACAGTTCATTTTGTTCACAGAGTGTGTTGTCTTGAAGTTCTGTGTATGGAATAGGGAAAATTGTATATTTTTCAGGGAATAAACGGTCTTGTGTATCGCATTCTACTCGTGCGTAACTGAAACTGCCACCGGCCTGTGTTATCTTAACGCCGTGCAGACGTTTATGATCAAGTGTTCTTACGGCGATTCCCCAACGGATCAGGTCGAAATATCGGTGTCCTTCCATTCCAAGTTCACAAATACGTTCTTTAGACAGATCTTCCAGATAATCACTCCAATTATTTTGTTGGGCGAGTTCCGGCAGTCCGACGCGGTCACGGATCGTTTTCAGATCAGCATAGGCTTTTCCAAACTCGTTTTGTCGTGCATATGCTTCCGAACGAATCAAGTAAATTTCAGCTAAACGCATTTCTATCCAGTATTGTCCACTCAAAATGCTGCTAAAGTTGATATTGGTATCATCAGAAGCGAACTTACGAATCAGATAACCTGTTGTTGATTTGTGCACATTATCTTGTCCGGTTGTAGCAAAATCCATATATCCGTCATTTCCATCTACATACAACTGGAGAGTACGTCCTTTCCATGTTGCTCCATTATAAAGAATGGAGGCGTAAAAACGTGGTTCGCGATTGGTAAATGGAGCATTGTTGTAGGAACTGAGATTACTCCAGTCAAAAGATTGGTAGCTACCGTTTACTTTGATATCGAAAGAGGAAGCGTATTCATCAGATGGAGTGACTGCCGCACCTACACTTCCTTCTGTAACACCGGCTGCTTTCCAGTCGTATGGTGGACACACGTAGATGTCAAAAGAATGTTGCTTGGCGTTCTTTCCCTGTTGGAAGTAAACCGGAAGGATTAGCTCACTATTATTGACTGAGGTGAATATTTTGTAGTAATCATTGGCAGTCGTTCCTTGCAATAAACTGTAATTCAATTTTAATACTTCATTGCAGGCATCTATCGCATCCCCCCAGCGTTTAGCATAAAGGGCCGCACGTGCTTTCATTCCGTAAGCGGCTCCTTTGGTAATACGCCCCACATTGGTACCTGTCCAGTTTTCCGGAAGGTCTTGTACTGCCTGGGTGTATTCGTTGATAATGAAATCCCAGCAATCTGATTCAGATGAACGTGCTTTAGCTCTTTCGTCAGGTCCGTCTACATAATCTTCATCAGTACGCAGGATAACTCCGCCATGACGGAGCACCAGTTCCTGGTAAGCAAATGCACGTAAGAAACGAACCTCTGCTGTACGCTTTTTCATTTCATCCTGATCTAAGTTATCTCCATAACCTTTGCTTCGGTCATAGAAATATTCGTTGAGTTGACGGATACGGGTATACATACCACTCCAGTTGGAGCGGAAGTTGCTCGTTTCGGTGACATAATTCGTCTGATAAAAGAATTTATTCATGGCACCTCCGTTCACTCCATACCAAGAGTATTTTAACAGATCTGTAGCTCCATCGTCCATTAAGCAGTAAGAATCTATATTGATAGTAGCATTATCATATAGCACGCTATATAGCCCTTTGACGTAAAGGTCTACATTTTCCAGTGAGGAATATGCTACATTCTCGCTGTACCAGCCAGTAGGATCTACGTCCAGTACATCACATTGTGTCAAGCAAATGCTAGCTGCTATGCCTATAATGTATTTTTTTATATTTTTCATATTAACTATTTGTTTTAAAATCTAACATCTATACCAAACTGAATGTACGTTGTTGTGGATAATATCCTGTTGCTACATTTGTACTTTCCGGGTCGATATACTTGAAATCGGTAAATGTCAGTAGGTTAGTCCCGTTAGCATAAACTCTGATGTTTGACAATCCCATCTTGTTGGTCCAGGCTTTAGGAAGCGTATATCCTAAAGTCACGTTCTTCAAACGTAAATACGCACCATTCTTTTCCAGAAATCCGATTGTTGGGCATTGTTTGAATGAGATACACTGCTGACAGTCAGACGAGGATATTCCGCATTTGTATGATCGGGTCGCCAACTGTTTTCTACCAGATAAAGAGGAGCGTTGTCCCAATTTGCATACCAGGGTCTTGTCATAGGGGTCATATCTGTTGCGCCATTTAAGTCTTGCCATGAGTATTGAAGCATTTTATCACAAAGTGCCGCTCCTTGAAACTGAACAGATAAATCGAAGCCTTTGTAATTAGCGTCAGCCATTAGTGCAAACATCATTTCCGGGCGGATGCCACGTGATATTTTG
>ENA-OQIG01001365-OQIG01001365.1-human-gut-metagenome-genome-assembly--contig:-NODE-1365-length-10521-cov-2.438811_pt1 | contig 10521 bp, 13 predicted proteins | sample MGYA00242576_ERZ504741 | MGnify/ENA primary metagenome ERZ504741 (study PRJEB26092, sample SAMD00036436) | human gut metagenome | host: Homo sapiens | study: EMG produced TPA metagenomics assembly of... | reverse complement strand
GAGTACGAAAATGGTTCATGATTTTAAAACTACACTTTTTTCCCTTCATTTTCTTTATAGATCTCGAAATTAAGATTCCTTATCAATCCTCAACCGGACTCTATCCTCCCTTTTCTGTCCTGCCAGATTCACAAACAGATTGAAATACAGTTGGCTGAAAGAAAGGTTGGAACGATCATAAGTAATATCAAATGTCCAGGTTCTACGAAAAGAATCGAACGTTGCATACGATTGCTCACCCCCTTTACACATAAACACTTCCGGGAAAGACGTAGGAGGATAAGGCTGGAATAAACCCGCTAATTGAGCATAAATATAGTCAATCATCCATTCGTCTCCTGTTAAAGTCAATTCTCCCTTTAAACGAAGTTTAATGGCATAACTGGCAGTCACGTCGGACGAAGTATAAACAGGAACCTGGCTTTCTGCCGGATAGTTGCCGTCTTTATATCCAAGACTCATCGTTAGTCTGGATAGACCGACACCATTAAAGCCACTCACCTCCTGATCTGCCAACCGGTTTTTCAGACTGACCATGAATGTCAGTTTACCAAGCGTCGGATCACCCGGATATTGCGCAAGCGTGTCCAGCACATAATCTTCGGTATTGTAACTACGGGTTATTAAATCACCCTTTCCAGCCTCCAAAGCCGGACCGCCTCTTTCCACATCTACGTTGCCAACCGGATAATAAATAGCATCATTATCCCTTACGCAACCACTCAAACAGAACAGCAACACTGCCAAGCCTATTATCTTATTCATTATCATCTTACCTCTTGATTTTGCGGACAAAGATACATCTTTTTTATACCACACTTGATTTATGTCAACCGTTTTTAGTATTTTTGCACACATCAAGACAGAAAAGACATGGATACATTATTAAGAGAGACTGTAAATGCTGTTGTAAATTCCCGCTTTCCGGAAATGAGTATAGAAGGAAGACGACAGATAGAAAGTATACTGATTCGTGAAGAATTTCCCAAAGGAGCAATAGCGCTGAATGAAGGAGAAGTAGCTCATGAAATCGTATTTGTCGGCAAAGGGATGCTTAGGCAGTACTATTACAAGAATGGGAAAGACGTGACCGAACATTTCTCATACGAAGGATGTATCGTGATGTGCATTGAGAGTTTTCTGAAACAAGTACCCACCCGGCTAATCGTGGAAACCCTCGAACCTTCCATTATCTACCTGTTCCCTCGCGACATGATACAAAAATTGGCAAAAGAGAACTGGGAAATCAATATGTTCTACCAAAAGATACTGGAATACTCCTTGATTGTGTCACAGATTAAAGCAGACTCCTGGCGCTTTGAATCCGCCCGCGAACGCTATAACCTCCTGCTCGAAACACATCCGGAAATTATCAAACGTGCACCTCTGGCACACATTGCCTCTTATCTTTTGATGACACCGGAAACACTAAGCCGTGTGCGCTCCGGTGTTCTATGATTTTAGCGGCTTTTCCGGTATTCTTTAGGAGACATACCAGTGTAATGCTTGAAATACTTTCCAAAGAACGACTGGTTGGCAAAATTCAGCCGATCGGCAATCTCTTGTATATTCATACTTGAAGAATTCAGAAGTGCTTTCGCTTCCAGAATCACCAGTTCGTCTATCCACTCCCCCACCGTTTTTCCGCTGACCTCTTTTACTACTCCCGAAAGATGCTTCGGCGTCAGACACAACTGGTCAGCATAGAATTTCACGCTCCGTTCAGACTGGTAAGACTCCACTAAAGACTCATAAAAACGTTCGAAAATATATTCTTTCCGGCTTTTATTTTTCATGGTAGTAGCATTGGCTGGCACATGATTGGTAAAGATATTACAAAGTTCAAAAAAGAACCCTTGCATCAAGCCCATTACCACTTCTTTACGATATAAAGCCTCCTTATTCTTCAACCGTTTTCTGATAAATGCATGATATTCCTTCACAGTCTCCTGCTCCTGCGGTGTAAGATTGAAACACGGGTAATCTTTCAGATAAAAGAATAAGGAAAGCACATTACTGATCTTAGGCAATGTCTCCAACAAGTTCTTCGACACAGCAAAGAATATCGCTTTAAAGTCGGAACTGAAACACCGCTGTTCGACAATCTGATTAGGCAGCGCGATCACCATTAATCCGGGGAACAGTTGGAACTCACGTAAACTAATATTAAAAGTACCAGTACCTTCCAGGCAAAGACCTACCGTCAACACCTCCAGTTTAGTCGGTCCATTATACAACGATATAACGCTCTCCGTATCGAAGAGCGCTATATCATTATCAACAACATCAATGTTGCCAGAATCTATATGTTTAGAATGAACTACCGAAGAAATACCTACTTGGGAACATTTTGAATATACATACTCTCTCTTTTTTGCGACAAATATACCAGCATTTAATCAGATATACAAGCCGTTCAAGAGTATTATCAGACATAATGAACACTTTTAGTTACTTATTGAACAGACCGGAATAAATATACAGAATCACGTTGGCAGCCGGCACTGTCCATTTCTCCGGAACAAACTTCCACTGATTCAGGCTTTGGGGTTCATCGTACCTTTCTTTTCGATATAATTCATCAAATAGAAACGAAGATCTTTATCTGTAGAGAAAATTATGCGGTCCTTCAAATCCTCCTGCGGAATACCCGATCCTTTCGTCAACAGTTCTCCACCACCATTACCACGATAAGAATTTAAGGCCACTTTATATATCTTATCCATACGGAAAGGAGAACCGTCCGCCATGCTCGTAATCGTAATCTTTTCTCCCTTCGGTTTTGTCACGTCCACCGTATAAATAATGCCGGAAGCCGAGTCGAAATTAAAACTGAAGTTCTGGAAAGAAGCCCTGTCTTCCGCACCTTCCCGAGGTTTCTTCTTGAACCAGAGCAGATGATTTTCCGGTGACTTCATCTGGTTCGTCCACATATAATAAGACATCTCCAGAAAATCCTTAATCTCCTTTCCGGACAACGTCATCACATACAGCATATTCTCATACTTATACAAGTTGAACATATCACTGACAAACACATCCCCTTTCTTTATCTCCGCATCAAACGAAAGCGGAGCGGCAAAAGAGATGTCAGCTCCGGGTTAATATCGTAGCTGTAAGTATGTATCAAATCAATAAAAGCAGAAGGACCGAAGAAAGCAGGATGAGTAGAGATACTCTCGGTAAAAGTGCCGATCTTCTTGGATACAAACTTCTGCACCGTCTCATATTGCGGAGCAAAACGCTTCATGAAATCCTCGCTGATTCCGTAAGCTTCCGTTTCTGTCAACTCCCCTTTGACGTCCTTGCTCTGCACCTTTCCATCTTTCAGTTTCAAGGTCACATCGACATTAGACAATACAATTCCATTGCTGGCCGGATCGATAATCAACACCGAATCTCCGGCTACATTCATCACCTTCTTACATTCGCGGGCATGATCGTGCCCCATTAACACGATATCGAATCCCGGCACATTCTTCGCTACGTTAAGAGAAGCATTCTCATTGTATTTGCCCGACATTTTGAAAGCCTCCTGTCCGGCATGAAACAACCCGATCACCAAATCCGGATTCTCTTTTTCACGGATAATCCTCATCCATTTGCGTGCCGTCTCTTCCATATCGTCGAAACGCAAGCCTTTCCACAGATTTTCAGAAAGCCATGCAGGGATGGCAGGAGTAATCATACCCAATACCACAATCTTCACGCCATCACGTTCCAACACCTTATAAGGAGCCAGATGGGGTTTTCCCGTAGACGTATCAATGATGTTGGCACCCAACACAGGGAAGTCACAAGTGGCTATCCAACGGTCGAACACAGCACGTCCCGTTTCCACATCATGGTTCCCCATATTACCGGCATCATATTTCATGAAATTCATCATTTCCGAACAAAGATGAGGAGACACCGTATCTATATAATTATAGTAATAGGCAGTAGGCTGTCCCTGCAAAATATCACCATTATCCAGCAATATCAGATTCTCTTTATACTGTTCACGCTCTTTCTGCACGAAAGAATAAATACGTGCCAGACTACCTTCCACTCGTGGCGGGTTATAAAATTGTAAGGATAATAATTACCATGTACGTCACTCGTTTCCACAATCTTCAGCTTCACCACCTTTCCTGCGCCGCAACAGACAGTACGAGACAGAAAAGCAAGCCATAAATAAATCCTATTCGTTTCATTCTTTTTCTATATTTAGCGGATGCGAAAATACGAACCGTGCCCCACCGGTATAGTCAGGATCGATCCATATACTTCCTCTCCATTTATGCACAATCAATTTACAGATAGACAATCCCAATCCGGTTCCCTGGGCGTACTCATTCAGCTTTTCAAAACGCTCGAACACAAGTCCCTGTTTTTCTTTCGGGATACCGCATCCGGTATCCGTTACCGAGAAAATAGCCATTTGCTTTTCCTCATTCACAGAAAAGTCCAAGGTAATCTTCCCGCGTTTCGTAAATTTGTCGGCGTTGGACAGCAGATTAATGATTACCTGTTGCATACGCTGCACATCCGTCACCATCCGGAAAGTTTCAAAAGAAGTGGAAAACAAGAACTGATTGTCCGACGACTGCCGTGAAAAACTAACAGAGGCAACCACCTGACTACACAACTGCACCACATCACATTCCTCCCACGTCAAAGTCACCCGGTTCGCCTCCAGACGTGAAAGATCGAGAATATCATTAATCAGACGAAGCAACAAATCCGAATTGGTTTTGATAATCTTATAATAAGACTGCTGTTCATCCTCCGTGCTACCGCCCATTGCCAGTACATCCGAAAAGCCGACAATCGAGTTCAACGGCGTCCGTATCTCATGACTCATATTGGCAAGGAAAGCACTCTTCAGACGATTAGACTCTTCCGCCTGTCTTTCGCTACACGCAAATCCTTCTCCGATTTCAGAAGCTCGTCTTTCAAACGTTTCGTACGGAAATAATAGAAAGAGAGATACATAAGCCAAGTACCAGAATCACGAACAAAGCACAAGCAGACCATATCTGATAAGTATATTGCTGATAGAACGAAACCGGTTGGTTGACAAGCTGCACTTTAAAAGGCAACACGCTTGGGTGCAGCCCCCACTCTTTCACCTTCCGGCTATCCAATACCGCTTTAGAGCCAATGATCGAAAGATGCTTCCCCGTATCCTCCGGGTGCTGATCCATCCGTATGGACTCCATAGCCATTTCTCCTCCCACTTTCCGATAATCGGGCAGCACTCCTCCTATCGCCCAATATCCAAGGCTCACCGATGAAGGAGTAAAAGCCGGATGGTAGGAGTAGCTCCATCATGGCATACGTCGCATTCCGCATGAAATACCCCTCGTTCATATCCACACGCCACGTTCCCACCAGAATAACCGTATTTTCGGGCAGCTGTCTCAATTCCTCAACGATGGTATAAATAGAATGTCTCCGGCCGTCCATCAAAATCAAATCCAGATCGGGGAACTTCTTCATTTCTTTTCGTACCAACGCTTGCATAGTCACTCCGCCATAAGTGTTGTCCGAGATAAAGGCAATGTGTTTTGTTTTCGGATAGAAAGCTTGAATCATGGAGATATTACCTTCTATATTATATTGATTGATAAATCCCGATTCCAGTTCGGGAATATCCAGATGATCTTCAAAGATATCGACAGATTCGGGCATCCAGCAATCAAGGTTTTCCACCGTATCTTTTGGCAATATCACCACATTACTACTGGCCAGACTGCACATCACCGGCACTTTCACCTGCATTTCATCCCTCTGCGACAAATAGGCAGCCCACGCTTCCTGTCCTAATAAAATAATTTGTGCCGGATGCTTTTCTCCCTGATATTTAGCCAGAATCTGCGCCATCATCGCGCTCCATAACGGAGCCTCCGAGCAACTTTTACAGTTCATGTTTTCGATGACAATGTCGCGCTGTCCTCCCAACTTACTATATTCATCCATATAATCGGAAATAGTGACCGAAGTTTGGTGTGCTGCCGGATTATAAGAGCAAATAATCAGAATAGGTTTCTTATCTTTAGAGACAGCCAATACTTCCGTTGACTGCAGAAGCCAAAGGAAACAGATAAAAAGATATCCAAGACGTCCCAGCATAATTATGCAGTTTTGATGTGTTAATTCATTAATTGAGTTGCAAATATAGTAAAACTTGTCGGGTTTAGCAGATTTATATGTATTTTTGTCGCTCATTTACTCTCAAAAAATACAAATTATGGAATTATTTCACAAGATGATTTCCGGTTTTCTGGGTATACCGGAAAGACAAATAAGTAGTACGCTCCATCTTTTGGGTGAAGGTGCTACGATTCCCTTCATCAGTCGTTACCGTAAAGAAGCCACCGGCGGACTGGATGAAGTGCAGATAGAGCAAATAAAAGAGCAACACGATAAGTTGTGCGACATAGCCAAACGGAAAGAAACGATTCTCGGCACCATCAACGAGCAGGGAAAACTGACTGCCGAACTGGAGAAACGTATCAACGACACCTGGAATCCGACGGAACTGGAAGACATTTATCTTCCTTATAAACCCAAGCGGAAGACACGTGCTGAAGTAGCCCGCCAGAAAGGGTTGGAACCGCTTGCCACCATCCTGATGTTGCAAAGGGAAAAAAACCTTAGCGCCAAAGCTGCCGCCTTCGTGAAAGGAGACGTAAAAGATGTAGAAGATGCCCTGAAAGCGCCCGTGACATCATTGCAGAGCAGGTAAACGAGGACGAACGTGCCCGCAACGCGGTACGTAATCAGTTCAGCCGCCAGGCAGAGATTAGTGCCAAAGTAGTGAAAGGAAAAGAGGAAGAAGCAGCGAAATACCGGGATTATTTCGATTTTTCCGAAGCACTGAAACGTTGCACGTCCCACCGCCTGTTGGCCATCCGCCGGGCAGAGTCGGAAGGCCTGCTGAAAGTATCTATCAATCCCGACGACGAGGCATGTATCGAACGCCTGGAACGTCAGTTCGTACGTGGTAACAACGAGTGTAGCCAGCAGGTGGACGAAGCCACAGTCGATGCCTACAAGCGTCTGCTCAAGCCCTCCATCGAAACAGAATTTGCCGCTCAATCCAAAGAGAAAGCCGACGAGGAAGCCATCCGGGTATTCACCGAGAACCTCCGCCAACTTCTTCTCGCCCCTCCATTGGGACAAAAACGGGTGCTCGCCATCGACCCCGGATTCCGTACGGGATGTAAGTTGTCTGCCTCGATGCGCAAGGTAATCTGTTGCATAATGAGAATATCTATCCGCATCCTCCGGTGAACAAAACAGGAGAAGCTGCTTCCAAACTCCGTAAGATGATTGAGGCCTATCAGATAGAAGCCATTTCCATCGGCAACGGAACGGCAAGCCGTGAGACAGAAGATTTCATCAACAGCCAAAGCTTCGACCGTCAGATACCCGTGTTTGTAGTCAGTGAGCAGGGAGCTTCCATTTATTCGGCTTCGAAGATTGCCCGCGACGAGTTTCCCGATTATGACGTAACGGTGCGGGGAGCAGTCTCCATCGGCCGCCGCCTGATGGACCGTTGGCAGAATTGGTGAAGATAGATCCTAAATCCATCGGTGTAGGTCAATACCAGCACGATGTAGACCAGACAAAACTGAAAAAAGCGCTCGATCAGACAGTAGAGAATTGCGTGAACCTGGTCGGTGTAAACCTGAATACGGCAAGCAGCCATCTATTGACTTATATCTCCGGACTGGGACCGCAACTGGCTCAAAACATCGTCAACTACCGGGCGGAAAACGGAGCTTTCGGTTCACGGAAAGAGTTGATGAAAGTTCCTCGCATGGGTGCCAAGGCTTTCGAACAGTGTGCCGGATTCCTCCGCATCCCCGGAGCCAAGAATCCGCTGGACAACACCGCCGTGCATCCGGAAAGCTACCACATCGTAGAGCAAATGGCCAAAGACCTGAAATGTACCATCGACGAACTGATAGCCGACAAGGAACTCCGCCGGAAGATTAACATCTCCGCCTACATCACCCCTACCGTCGGTCTGCCCACCTTACAGGACATTCTGCAGGAACTCGACAAGCCGGGACGTGACCCGCGTAAGGCTATCAAAGTCTTCGAATTCGACAAGAACGTGCGCACCATAGCCGATTTGCGCGAAGGAATGATTCTTCCGGGCATTGTAGGCAACATCACCAATTTCGGGGCGTTTGTCGATATAGGTATTAAGGAGAACGGACTGGTGCACCTCTCGCAATTAGCGGAACGGTTCATTTCCGATCCGACGGAAGTGGTATCCATCCATCAACACGTCATGGTCAGAGTGATGAATGTAGATTATGACCGGAAACGGATTCAGCTTAGTATGATCGGGGTACAGCAAGACTGATTGCTTCCCTTTTTTCTCCCCACCATACGATCAGAATCGTAAAAACAATCATAAGTACTGTGCAAATGAGCGAGCCTTCAAAACCGAAGGCTCCGCCATTCAGTACGTTTTCTTCGGGCATACGCAAAGTCAGCATGCCCGTCGTGAAATTATTTCCGCTCACCTGATAACCTAGAATCGGACCTTGAATCCAATTCCAGAAAAGATGAAGAGAGATAGGGAAACACAGATTCCGGGTATAAAGATAGGAAGCCCCCAGCAACATACCGGCAAGCAAGAGATTAAGCATCGGCAGGAAAGCTATTTCCGGATTAAAGATATGCATAAACGCGAATAATGCCGACGAGATGAAGAGCGCCAGGAATTTATTCATATTAGTATGAAGCAGACGTCCGAGGATATAGCCGCGCATCAGAATTTCTTCAAACAACGCCACTAACAGGAAAAACACCCACGACCCCAATAAATCCAACGGCTTAAACTGAAAACCGGTGACTTCTATTTCTCCCAAAACAACAGAGATTCCGAAACCCAGCAAATAGAGCAAGATTGCCATCAGAAGTCCATACCACAGTCCACTGGCATGTCCTTTTAAAGAAAGTCCCAAATCAGAAAACGGACGACGTTCGAGACGAAGCAAGATTACGGCAGCAGTAAGAACAGCCAAAAGCATACTGGCCTCCACGAAAATATACCCTACTACTCCCGGATGACGAGCCTCCACTCCAAGAACCAACGACAAGCCTCCGCTGACCAGTGTCCCATACAATCCAATAAATATGAAAAGTACCACAATAAACAGCGGGATACATGCCCACACAGGAAGTCTTTTGGGTTCTTTCTTCCCATCTATGTTGTCTGCCTCCATTTTTACAATTTGTTAATCCGGCTACAAAATTAGATATAAAACATAAAAAAACATCATGTATTCTCTATTTTTCCTATATTTGTCAGAACAAATCTACAAAATTATGAAAATTAAACTACTATTGATAAGTTTCTTACTGGCCGCTAATGCATTAGGAGCCGCCGCCCAAGTGAGTAAGACGTATTATGTGAGTAAGCCCGGTACGCTGATTTCCATGATGACTGAAGAGGAAGCCAACAGTGTCACCCACCTCACACTGACCGGAAAACTGAATGCAGAGGACTTCCGGCATCTCCGTGACGAATTTGCCAATCTGAAAGTATTGGATATTTCGAACGCAGAAATCAAAATGTACAGCGGAAAAGCCGGTACTTATCCCAATGGAAAATTCTACATTTATATGCCGAACTTCATCCTGCCTATGCTTTCTCGAATGTGGTAGGCGGAGTGACCAAAGGTAAAGCCACACTGGAAAAAGTGATCCTCTCCGAGAAAACGAAGAATATCGAAGATGCTGCTTTCAAAGGCTGTGAGAATCTGAAAATCTGTCAGATCCGGAAAAAGACAGCTCCCAACCTGCTGCCGGAAGCATTGGCAGACAGCGTTACCGCCATCTTCGTCCCTCTGGGCAGCAGCGACGCTTACCGCTACAAAGACAGATGGCAGAACTTTGCATTCATCGAAGGTGAACCGGTAGAGACAACTCTGCAAGTGGGGGCCATGGGCAAACTGGAAGAAGAGATTCTGAAAGCGGGACTGCAACCCAGAGACATCAACTTCCTGACCGTTGAAGGGAAACTGGATAACGCCGACTTCAAACTGATCCGTGATTATATGCCGAACCTCGTTTCTGTCGATATTTCCAGAACGAACGCAACGGCTATCCCCGACTTCACTTTCGCACAAAAGAAGTATCTGCTGAATATGAAATTACCTCATAACCTGAAATCAATCGGACAGCGTGTATTTAGTAATTGCGGTCGCTTGTGCGGCACGCTGGAATTACCGGCCAGTGTAACGGCTATCGAGTTCGGTGCTTTTATGGGATGCGATAATCTCCGCTATGTGTTGGCTACCGGAAATAAGATTACGACGCTGGGTGATAATTTGTTCGGGGAGGGAGTTCCGAGCAAGTTGGTTTATAAGAAATAAAAGAATTGAGGGCTGTCTAAAACTTCAACTTACTAAAAACAGCCCTTTTCTTATTTAAAAGAAACATGCTTTTGGCCAATTTTAAGCAGAATGAATATATTCATGATTATTTCACATATAGATTGTTTCCTCTTCC
>ENA-OQIG01001364-OQIG01001364.1-human-gut-metagenome-genome-assembly--contig:-NODE-1364-length-10524-cov-3.335770_pt1 | contig 10524 bp, 13 predicted proteins | sample MGYA00242576_ERZ504741 | MGnify/ENA primary metagenome ERZ504741 (study PRJEB26092, sample SAMD00036436) | human gut metagenome | host: Homo sapiens | study: EMG produced TPA metagenomics assembly of... | reverse complement strand
TCGAGACCATCCTGTCACAAAATAAAACTAGGGACAACAAATATTAACTATGATCAATTGTTGTTGTGATTATATTTTGGAGGTGAACAAACATGGAAAATCAAACTTTTACTAACGTCCGGAAACTTACAACTTCCGGCATTGTGATCGCGCTTTATGTTGTTATTTTATTTATGACACAAAGTTTTTCTTTCGGGGCTTATCAGATCCGTATTGTAACTTCTTTATATGCCCTTTCTTATCTTTTTCCGTTCCTGGTTATCCCGCTTGGTCTCGCTAATTTCATCGCAAATATGCTTGGAGGTTTCGGCATCATTGACATGGTCGGAGGTTTTATCGTCGGCATTGTAACATCTGGTATTGTCATGCTGATCAAAAAATTCCACCTGCCGCGTTTTATGATCTTTTTCCCGATCACGCTTGTACCGGGCCTTGGTGTCGCACTATGGCTGTCACCTATGGTCCACATGCCTTATGGGGCACTGGCACTTAGCCTGTGTATCGGGCAAACAGTACCTGCTGTATGCGGCGTAGCACTGTCCAAGGCACTTGAACAGGTATTTTACCCAAAACATTCTATAAGCAACGCATAGGGGGATATGAAAATGACTGGAAGAAACGAAAAAGAACTGGAAGGCGTCAGCCTTTTGGGAAACCAAACCAATGTATACAGGGCAGACTATGCTCCGGAAGTCCTGGAAACTTTTCCCAATAAACACCCAGAAAATGATTATTTTGTAAAGTTTAACTGTCCTGAATTTACCAGCCTTTGTCCAAAAACCGGACAGCCTGATTTTGCCACGATCTATATTTCATACGTTCCCGGTGAACGCATGGTGGAGAGTAAATCCTTGAAATTGTATCTGTTCAGTTTCCGCAATCATGGTGACTTTCATGAAGATTGTGTCAATATTATTATGAAAGACCTGATCCGCCTGATGGACCCAAAATATATTGAAGTCTGGGGAAAATTCACCCCTCGCGGCGGTATATCCATTGATCCCTACTGTAACTATGGAAAAAAGATACATTATGGGAAAAAGTAGCTTTTGACCGGCTGACACACCACGATATGTATCCGGAAAAGATCGATAATCGTTAGCCCTCTCCCCCACTCCGCAAAGGAAGGCTTTCCGATACACATAAACTGCCATACCCCACCCGCGCATTTGGCCAGATATCATATCCCGGTAAATGTCTGGCACCGCGGATGAGGCAGGCTTTTACTTTTTCACCGTATAGAAACGGATCGTTTCCGTTGATGATCCCCCATTGCATCAAAAGGGCTGCCGCTCCGGTAACAAAGGGCGCTGCGAAAGATGTTCCTGTAACAGCTTCGTAGCCGCCCCCTGTTTCCGGCTGTGATAATATTCACCCCCGGAGCCACCAGATCTGGTTTTACCTGATTGGTCTGCCGGGTAAAACCACGGCCTGAGAAGTCAGCATAAGCTCTTGTGCGAAAGTCATAGGCGCCTGCAGAAATAATTTTTCTGGCTGTAGAGGGAATAGTCAGTGTAGTTTCCGGGGTACTTTTTAAAAAGCGGGTATCATTATTTAATGCAGCTTTGGAAGGAAGCCATAAATCAAACTGACCGGTAATGATCCTTTCCGGTGTCAGGATAAACTGCCAGATGCCGCTGTCTATATAATCTCCTGCTGGTATAAAATCAAAATATACCTCCTGCGCCATGCTGTAAGGAGAAGGTTTTCCATAATAACTCAGGATCTCTGTATTTTCACTTCTAAAACGCTGTTTCTCCAGATTTTCCTGTAAAGTTCCCATAATAGCACCTGAAGGCGATCTTAGGGAAATAGAAAATATATCTGCATAGGATTTCCACAACTGCACCCCAAAACTATTTTCAAAGGCTGATACAGACAGCTCTATGACCTGCTCTCTTCCCATTTCCAGCAGACCGCCTGTATGACCTGCTCCGGCTCCTCATTTCCGGTCCCCGCTACGATCACATTTCTGCCATATCCTGTCATATCATCTAAAAAGGTTTCTAAAAGACTGGTTCCGTCGTGAGAACCGTATGTATTTCCAAAGCTTAAATTTACTGCCACCGGCCGTCCCAGCTGTCTGGCTGTGCGAAGAACGAAATCTACTGCTTCCATTAACTGGGTAGTTCTGGGAAAATTATCTGCAAGAGGGATACCCAGTTTTACCACCATCAGCTCACTTCACAGGCTACACCACGGTATAGCCGCTGCTTCCTCTGCCATTTCCTGCTGCAATAGCAGCTACTGCCGTTCCATGGCCACTTGTATCCGCAGAAGGAACAATCTGCAGTGCCGCAGCCCTGTTTCGCCCCCCAGAACCTTCCCGGTATGCTGACAGAGCCTCATTTATCTCCTCTTTCGTGTATACAATATCCCGGCCCTGATCCCATAGATACAGGATGCGGCTGGTGCCGTCTGGATTTTGAAAATCCGGATGAAGGTAATCAATACCGGAATCGATAATAGCAATGAGAACGCCTTTTCCAGTCAGATCCGTTGGCAGCTTAGTCTCTGCTGATACTCTTTCCGTCACAGTGCCCCCGTCCATACCAAATATATTTTCTAAAGGGTCTGAATTTGCATTTTCTCCACCAATCCCTTGCTGCACGTCCAATAAACAAGAGGCCGCTCTTGCCTGATTTACAGCAAAGAACAGCCTCTTAGGTTTTTCTATATATTCAATTTCCGGTAAGTTTGTAACAAAGTCCACCAGATATTCCGGCACCTTCAGTATACCATAACCACTTAACAATTCCCGTACCTGGATGCCCCGTTCCCGCAATCCACTAAGATCACCAAAATACTTAACAATCAGCTCCCAGGTCCGTTCTTCACGGTCAAAGCCGGTTTCCAGACTTTCAGAACGCATCCTCTCTTCTTCTGATACACTTAAAGACAGATTTAAAAGGTTTTCCCTCTTCTGGTCTGTATTGGCTGCAATTGCCATATCTGTTATATTTTCCTGCTTTCTTACGCCCTTTCCCTAATACTTATGCATCAAAACATAGTTAATATGACATTTTCAGATCTGTCTTACTTCAAAAATCCATTAATGATCTGATTCTCTGCCTCTTCCTCAGTCAGTCCCAATGTCATCAGTTTGATCAGCTGCTCACCGGCAATCTTTCCGATAGCTGCCTCATGGATCAAAGCTGCATCTACGTCGTTTGCTTCCAGTCCCGGAACTGCCAGGATCTTTGCATCGTCCATGATAATGGCGTCACATTCTGTATGACCGCTGCACTTTGCATTTCCTGCAATGCTGGCACGGAAAGTCTGTTTGGAGGTTCCCTTAGCAACGGAACGGGATACTACATCAGCACTGGAGCCTTCACCATTTAACTCTACCTCATAGATACTTTCAGCCACCTGGCCCATGAGTGAGAAGACGCTCTCTTACTACCAGTCTGGCACCTGCTGCCAGTTTCGCTGTATTGGTCCGGATGGTAGAGTCAACACCCTTGATCTGGACCATCTCCATTTCCATCTGGCTGTTTTCTTCCATATATACTTCTGTTCCCGGATTCAGAACACGTTTTCCTGTACCGTCACCTTCACCGTAATGCTTTTCTACGTATTTAACTTTCGCATTCTTTCCAATGAAAAATCTGTGGATGCCGTCATGCTCAGAGTCCTGATCGCCACAGTTGTGGATACCACAGCCTGCTACGATCACTACATCAGAGTCTTCGCCAATGTAGAAATCATTGTAAACCATTTCTTTTAATCCGCTGGCACTTACCACTACCGGAATATGGACACTTTCATGCTTTGTTCCCGGCTTGATCTTAATATCAATTCCCGGTTTATCTGTTTTAGTTGTAATATCAATGTTGGCTGTGGTACTTCTTCCAGCCATTTTCCCGTTAGCACGGATATTGTAAGCACCTTCCGGCACTCCGTGAAGGTCAGCTACTTCTGCAAGAAGTCTCTCCTGGATCTGATCCATCATTCCTGATCCTCCTTTCCGTCATTTCCCGTAAAACCGGAACAAACGCCTACTGCTGCTGCGGTTCCCATAATTTCAGGCATGATCTCTTCTCTGGTTCCCTGTTTTACGATCTTGCCATCTGCGATCACAACGATCTCATCTGCAATATTTAAAATACGCTCCTGATGGGAAATAATGAGAATGGAGCCATTATTATTCTTTCTCATACGCTCAAATACCTGGATCAGGTTCTGGAAGCTCCAAAGATCGATCCCCGCTTCCGGTTCGTCAAAAACAGAAAGCTTTGCATTTCTTGCAATAACAGTAGCGATCTCAATTCTCTTTAATTCACCACCGGAAAGACTTGCGTTAATCTCACGGTTGATATAATCTTTTGCACAAAGTCCTACCTCGGACAAATACTGACAGGCCTGCGCTGCTGACAGCTTCTTTCCTGATGCCAGACGCAGAAGATCCAATACCTGAACACCTTTAAAACGGACTGGCTGCTGGAAAGCAAAACTGATGCCCATCCTTGCTCTTTCCGTAATGTTCTTCTCTGTAATATCTTCTCCGTCAAAGAAAATCTGACCGCCGGTCGGGCGTTCGATCCCCATGATCAGCTTTGCTGTGGTGGATTTTCCACCTCCGTTTGGTCCTGTAATGACCACAAATTTGCCATCATTCACCTTCAGGCTGATATCTTTGATGATTCCTTTTTCTCCCTTGTCATCATTTACTTCAAAGGAGAGATGTTTTAGTTCCAGCATCTGCTGTCCCCCCACCTTTCTTTATTATTCCAAATAATAGTTTTCCGTTTATCTTCTCCAAAATATCCGGAAAGCAAAAACAGGAAGCCAGTTTCCTGACCTCCTGCTCATCTCCTGCAGAAGAAGGGAGTCGAACCCTCAAGGTATTACTACCACACGGACCTGAACCGTGCGCGTCTGCCAATTCCGCCACTTCTGCATCTCTGCGTTGCTATTTTCTCAAGCAACGTAGATGATTATATCGTAAAACATATTGTTTGTCAACAGTAATTTTGAATTTTTTGAAAAGTGGAAGGTTTTGTAAAAAATATAAAATTTAAACCACCTGCTGACCGGTCAGTTCGTATCGGCTTTTACAAAGTTTCGATAAACCGTCCGAAATCAATTCTTCCCTTTTTTGTATTCTTATATACACCGGCGCATTCCAAAACCTGGACAAACACTTTTCCAATTTCTTTCTGCAGAATGGCATGGATGTTATCCTCTGTTATTTCATAGGATCCAAGCCAGGAATCCACCAGTCTGCATGCTTTTCGATCTGCGGATTGCTGCGGACATCCTGCTTTTCAAGGATATATTGTTCCAAAAGCGCCATTTCCTTTTTCAGCCGCGCCGGCAAAACAGCCAGTCCCATTACTTCGATCAGGCCGATGTTTTCCTTCTTTATATGGTGAAGGTCTGCAGACGGATGATATACACCCCACGGGCACTCATCCGTTGTAACATTGTTTCGAAGTACCAGATCCAGTTCATACAGATTTCCATGCATTCTTGCGATCGGAGTAATCGTATTGTGCGGTGTTCCGTCTGTTTCACTAAAAATGAAAGCTTCCTTATCGGTATATCTGCGCCATGCAGTAAGGATATGATCTGCTGCCAGAGTAATCCTTTCTGTATCGGTTCCTCTTAATCGGATAACAGACATGGGCCATCTCACGATACCGGCTGTCAGATCCTCATAGCCCGGAATGACAAATTCACTCTCATAAGGTGCCTTGGCCATTGCAAAGACATAGCCGCCACCCTGAAAATGATCATGGCTTAAAATGGAACCGCCGACAATCGGAAGGTCCGCGTTGGAGCCGGCCGTATAGTGCGGAAACAACTTTACAAATTCCAATAGTTTTCTAAATACAGCCTGGTCAATCTTCATTGGCCGGTGCGCTTCATTGAAAATGATGCAGTGTTCATTGTAGTAAACATACGGAGAATACTGTAGGAAATACTGTTCTGCGCCCAGTTTGATCGGGATCACCCGGTGGTTCTGCCTTGCCGGATGAGAAAGATTTCCTGCAAACCCTTCGTTCTCTTTGCATAAGAGGCAGCTTGGATATCCGGTACTTTTTACTGCGCCGGCCCGGGCAATGTCTCTCGGATCTTTTTCCGGCTTAGACAGGTTAATGGTAATATCTATCGGACCATACTCGGTATCCGTTACCCATTTTTCATCTTTTGCGATGCGGTCTGTACGGATATAATTTGTATCCTGGCTCAATTTATAGAAATAATCTGTGGCCTTTTTTCTGTCTTCCTGGTAAAGGCTTTGAAACCTGGATCTGACAACAGACGGCAGCGGAGTTAACAGCCCCATGATCCTGGTATCAAATAGATCTTTCCAAGCGATGGTATCTTCTTCTAGAATTCCCTGCTGATGAGCATAAGAGACCATATCTTCCAGAATTTCAGCTAATGGCCGGCTTTTCAGGATTTCTTCTTCATGAAACTCCGCAAGACGAAAGAGGTCTAATAACTGATTTGTCACAAAAATCTGATCATCCTTTGATACCAGACCACATTTTAAGCCATAAGCCACAAGTTCATTGATCTGTGTATCGATCATAGCAATCTTCCCCCTTTAATCAGCTTTGTACCATGTGGATGGGCCTGATGCCATTTCCAGGCTGTTTCAATGATTACTCTCAGATCTGCATACTGCGGTTTCCATCCCAGGATACCTTTTGCTCTTCCACTGGAAGCAATCAGAGTTGATGGATCTCCTGCTCTTCGTGCTTCTTCCTTTGCAGGGATCGGATGTCCGGTTACTTCTCTGGCAGTTTCCACAACCTCTTTCACAGTAAAGCCGACTCCGTTTCCAAGGTTAAAGATATCGCTCTTTCCGCCGTTTCGCAGATAGTTCATAGCCAGAATATGTGCCTGAGCGAGGTCATTGACATGGATATAATCCCTTACGCAGGTGCCATCTTTTGTATCATAATCCGTACCGAAAATGGAAATATACTCTCTCTGGTGGTTCGGTACCTGAAGAATCAGCGGGATCAGATGTGTTTCAGGATTATGAGCCTCACCAATTTTTCCATTCGGATGCGCGCCACAGGCATTAAAGTAGCGCAGGGAAACATATCTTAAATTGTGTGCGATGGAGGTCCAGTGGAACATTTTTTCCATGGACAGCTTCGTTTCGCCATAGCAGTTGGTCGGAACAGTCGGATCGGTTTCCAGGATTGGAATGCTCTCAGGCTCTCCATACGTTGCCGCTGTGGACGAAAAGACGATCTTGTCAATTCCATGAGCCACCATGCTCTCCAAAAGCACCTCGGTACCGCATAAATTATTACTGTAATACTTAAGCGGGTCCTTCATGCTTTCCCCGACCTTGGAACTTGCTTCAAAGTGAATGACACCGTCGATATCTTCTTCTGTATGGTTTCCTCCGATCTCGCTTCTGCCCGGTGCACTGAATATCTCTACTTCATCCGCACCGAACGTGGCATTTGGTAAAGTGCCTGCTCATAACGCTTTTTCTCATACGGAATAATATACGGATCCGCATAAATCTCAGTTAATCGTTCATCCAACCGTCCTTCATGGATTGCCTCAATGATCTTGTTCGTTCTCATAATCCATCCACCTTTTGTTTTCCGAAAGCCATTTCTGGTTCTGTCTTAATCCATTTTCTTTTCTGATGCATACGGGAAATCTACTTTCATATCCCGAAAATAATACTCTTTATCCCGATCACTGATTTCTCTTAAAATCCTGCAGGGATTTCCTACTGCTACTACATTGGCCGGAATATCCCTTGTTACCACACTGCCGGCCCCGATCACGGTATTATCGCCAATGGAAACACCCGGCAAAATGGCAGCATTACTGCCGATCCACACATTTTTACCAATATAGATCGGTAGGGAGTAATGCGCTGCCATTTCCCTGTAGTGTGGATCGACCGAATGCCAGTTGTGCAGATGGTCACATTGGGGCCGATCATTGTCAGGTCTCCAATGTGTACCTCTCCATCATCAATGATTGTCAGATTAAAATTTGCATAGAAATAATCACCTAAATATACATGCTTCCCGTAAGACATATGGAGCCCATCTTCGATATACACATGATCCCCACAAGAACCAAGCAGTTCCTTTAAAATTTTTAGCCGCCGATCCTGATCTCCCGGTCTGCAGTGATTATAATCAAACATCAATTCTTTGCAGTCTTTCCGCTCATTTTCCAGGCGTTCTTCTATCTCCTGATTGACCAGATCTACATGCCCGGATTCATAAAACAGCATGCCTGCTTTTATACGTTCTTCCAGATTCATTTTTCATTCCCCATACAATACACAGATGTTTCCATTTCGTTTCACACGATGGTTATTTTTCCGGTTGCGCGGAGGCTTAGCAGATGGCAAAGGAATAGGAAATAACATTTTCTGCATTGATGCGGTATGCTTCCTCCACGTCACTTCCCCAGCTGTCAATTCCACCAACACCTCTTACTGCGCCACAAACGCACAGAACAGTCCTTCTTGCCGGCGGCAGTTCTTCATAGTGTGTTGCGTTTTCAATCTCTTCTGCTGTATATGGCAGGCAGGAAAAAGCAAACGGCTCGTCTGTTTTTTCAATTTTTAAGATCTGCAAAGAATAATCCCTTCTGTTGTTATCAAGACTCGTATATCTCGTAACCTCCAGCCAGTCCGTATCCATATGCATTCCACAATCCTGCGGAACAAGGTATGGGGTAAGGCTTAAATCACTCACCTGATATACCCCTTTTACAGCGCCTGCTTTCCGGTCCGGATAGGTTTCTCCGGATAAGCCCTCATACATGTAGCTGTCTGCAAGTGTCGGCATAATGAATCTCATGCCAAACACAGGAAGCTCCGGGAGACCCTTTACTCCGTGGTATTCTACATCCACCCTGATTTTTCCGTTTCCGGTCACAGTATAGCTTACCAGAACCGTCGCGGAAGGATTGCTGATGGTCTTATAGGTGAATTTTACAATGATCTCATCTGCAGATACATCGCCCTCATAGATATTATTGTCCGGAGCATACTGCTTCTGCATTTCACCGTCCATGATGACTTCGACATTCTGACAGTCGATAAACGTATCTGCTGCCATCCAGCTGCCGCTTTTAATATGGAATTTGCTTCCTCGGTCGTTATCTGTCAGTGCTCTCCAGAAGGTCGGCTTCGGGCAACGGTACAGCCATTCATAGCCGTTTTTTACAATAGACTCCAGACCGCCCTGAGCATAAGAGAACGTATAGTCGAACCCTTTTCCGTGTACACCAAGCACATAATCACCATAGACCACTCTCAATTTCCCATTATCTGTATAAGCCATAATAATACCTCACTTCCTGCATAGCCGGCTTCTCCACACGGTTTGCAAATACAATTCCATCTCCTGAAAATTCATAATCGGAAGGTCTGTCATCAAAGTCTCCACCATAGCGGAGCACTTCTTTCCCCGTAACTTCATCCTTCACATAAAGTGCCTGATCAATAAAGTCCCAGATAAATCCACCATGGTACATGTCATATTTATCAATCAGGTGCATATAGGTGCCAAGTCCACCCATGGAGTTCCCCATGTCATGCATGAACTCACATAAGAGGTAAGGCTTCTTCGGATCATTGTCCAAATATTCTTCGATCTCATACGGCTTTGCATACATACGGCTTTCCACATCGGAAATTGTGTCTTCATAAGCTCTGTTATAGAAGGAGCTTTCATAATGGATCAGGCGGCCGTCTTGTTTCTCTTTATAATAGGTGTTCATGGCCTCGATATCATCCCCAGCATAAGACTCATTTCCCAGGGACCAGAATAAAATGGCGGTATGGTTTTTAAACGTTTCAAAGTTGCTTCTGGCTCTGTCTACCACAGCCTCTTTCCACTGCGGGATTGATCCCGGCACGTTGCAGGAAGTTCGATCGCACCAAGCTTCTGGAAGGTTCCGTGGCTTTCTAAGTTGTTTTCAGCCATCATATAGATTCCTGCTGCGTCGCACATATAATACCACGGGATCTGATCCGGATAATGGCAGGTGCGCACGGCATTGATATTATTTCTTAAGATGCATTCAATATCGGACTTCATTTCGTTCATACTGATGCAGCGGCCTGTTTTAGGGCTCCACTCGTGACGGTTCACACCGGTCAGGACCAGGCGTTTCCCATTTAAATGGATCACCTTGTCGATCACATCGATCCGTCTAAAGCCGATGTCATACGGTACTACTTCAGCCAGATTTCCGCTTTCATCCGTCAGCTCCACATATGCATGGTACAGATACGGGTGATGGTTGTCCCAGGCTTTTACCTGCGCATCATCTGTCTGAATTTCTTCAGTGTAGATTCCGTTTTTCTCCTGCAGGGCAGCAGATTTTTCCAGCACAACACTGCCTTCCTGATCCTTTAACACAAACCGGGCATTGATCTTCCGGTTCTCTGGTGCGGATACTTTCAGATTTACGGATAATTTGCCGCTCGCATTATCCTTATACAATTCCGGGCGGAACCACACATCCTCCAGATGAATCTTAGGAACCGCACGCAGGGTAACATTTCTG
>ENA-OQIG01001363-OQIG01001363.1-human-gut-metagenome-genome-assembly--contig:-NODE-1363-length-10527-cov-1.597500_pt1 | contig 10527 bp, 16 predicted proteins | sample MGYA00242576_ERZ504741 | MGnify/ENA primary metagenome ERZ504741 (study PRJEB26092, sample SAMD00036436) | human gut metagenome | host: Homo sapiens | study: EMG produced TPA metagenomics assembly of... | reverse complement strand
ACCCAACGCCAAAATGTAATGCGGGCAATCCCTTTTTCTTGGGCAAAACGAGAAACTGAGAAATTCGAACGATAGAAATCGCCAAGAAGTTCAAGCTGATAAGGACTAAAGGTCATGTCACTCTTTTCATCTTTTATTCATTTTAGTTGATACTTATAGTAGTCAACCAAATCCAGGGTAAGACAATCTATGTAAACCAGTATTATGATAACGGGATTTTACCGTATAGGTATATGCATCCGGGGTGGTCCGATTGTCGGGCCGGATGGACCACCTATACCTCTGTTTTTATCAAAAACGGCATTGCGGAGAATCTCATATATAATACCACCCACATCCAAACCCAGTGTGAACTTATCGAAATGGTAGTAAGGAATCATAACGGGAACCGTTTCCCAACGTCCGCTCATCGCGTCATAGTATCGCTGTACTCCCATTTCCATCCCGAAGCGGTCGGACATATCGACGGACATCGTAGCTCCGTAGCTATGGGTACTCATTCCGTAAGAATTTCCGATGTCGTATGACCCGAAGACCTTGAAGGTGACACGGTCGGAAGGATGATAAAGGAAGGCACCCGAAGTGCTGAAAGCCTGCCCGGTGATGTGGGACATGTTGACCTTCAGCGCATTGGCACGGACTTGTAACTCAAATTGCTCATTGAAAATATGCTGATAACCTAGTGAAGCACTGTTGAAACGCCCGATGCCTGCCATACTTGTCTGGCTTCCGGAACCGAACAGTGCTCCATGATCGAATTGATGCAATACCCCGCCTGTACTGTAATCACCTCGGAAGAGTAGGGAAGGATTGGTCTGATAAGGCAGGGAGATATCCCTTTTGAGTGAAAAGCGGGGTATATGCTCCAACTGTCCGGGTGAATATAAAGAATATGTAGTGCTCTTTTCTGGAAACAAGTTAATGTTGGCCTGTTTTAGTACGTCGTCCAGCGTTATGGATGCACCGTTACGAAGTATGTGCGTACTGTCGTTGTTTTCTTGCGCAGAGAGTGATTGCGGAACAAAATACAGCAAAAGAAAGATTCCCAAACGAATTGGAAGCTGTGATATGCTAACTTTTTGTCTCATACGCATTTGCCCTCCTTAGTTTTTATGATAGGTTATGTACAAAAATAATGAAATCCCATTTGAAAAGCAAATAATGTGTAATGTTTCCTTCCATCCGCAGGCTTTTTTAACTCAAATAAGAGCGGATAAGATTTTTTCTGAATAAATTCCCTTTTTTCCCTTAAATTTTTCTCTCTCTCAGGCAATATACGTTGTATATTTGTTATTATAGATATAAGAGTATCAACTATTTAATTTGGAAGTAATATGAAGAAAAAACTTACGGGTGTTGCATTGGTGTTAGCTGCCGTCTCTTTGATGGGCATACAGCCGGCGGGAGCATGTACGCGTGCCGTATATCTGGGGCCGGACCGAATGGTGGTCACTGGTCGCACGATGGACTGGAAAGAAGACATTATGTCAATATCTATGTGTTTCCACGTGGAATGCAGCGTGCGGGACACAATAAAGAAAAAACAGTAAACTGGACTTCCAAATATGGAAGCGTAATCGCAACAGGCTATGATATAGGTACTTGTGACGGAATGAATGAAAAAGGACTGGTGGCAAGCTTGCTCTTCTTGCCGGAATCTGTTTATTCACTTCCCGGAGATACCCGTCCGGCAATGGGAATCAGTATCTGGACTCAATATGTGCTTGACAATTTTGCAACGGTGCGTGAGGCGGTAGATGAAATGAAAAAAGAGACTTTCCGTATTGACGCTCCCCGTATGCCGAACGGGGGACCGGAATCTACTTTACACATGGCTATTACCGATGAAACAGGCAACACGGCAGTGATCGAATATCTGGATGGCAAACTGAGTATCCATGAGGGGAAAGAATATCAGGTGATGACCAATTCTCCGCGTTATGAATTGCAGTTGGCTGTCAATGATTACTGGAAAGAAGTGGGTGGATTGCAGATGTTGCCGGGAACGAACCGTTCGAGCGACCGTTTTGTGCGTGCCTCTTTCTACATTCACGCCATTCCGCAGACTGCCGATGCAAAGATAGCTGTCCCCAGTGTGCTGAGTGTGATGCGCAATGTCTCCGTTCCGTTTGGTATCAATACACCGGAGAAGCCTCACATTTCTTCTACTCGCTGGCGTTCCGTTTCCGATCAGAAGAATAAAGTGTATTACTTTGAGTCTACTTTAACTCCGAACCTGTTTTGGCTGGATTTGAAGAAGATTGATTTTAGTCCGAAGGCTGGGGTGAAGAAACTGTCCTTGACCAAAGGAGAAATTTACGCAGGAGATGCCGTGAAGGATTTGAAGGATAGTCAATCATTTACTTTCCTTTTCGAAACTCCGGTGATGTAGTCGATAGTTAGTTATGTGGTAAGAGGTCTTTTTTTGAATAAAAAGGAACGGTAGGCAAAGGATTTATCCGCTTGTCTACCGTTCTCCTTTTATCTTCGTGTCCTGCGTGCGGCTATAGGCAGCCTTTATCTTTTCGCATATTCCTGATGGAACTCAATCACTGCCTCTATTCCTTTCCGGAATATGTCCAGCGAGAAGTTTTCGTTGGGTGAATGGATCGCATCCGATTCAAGTCCGAAGCCCATCAATACGGTTTTGGTTCCTAATACCTGTTCGAATGTCGAATGATAGGAATACTTCCGCCACGACGTACTGCCAGCGGTTTTTTGCCGAAAGCTATCTCAAAACCTTTTTCCGCAGCCTGATAGGCAGGAAGGGAAATCGGGCAGACATATCCCTGTCCTCCGTGCATTGGGGTTACTTTTACCTGTACGGTGTCGGGAGCCATTTGTAAGATATAATCTGCAAACATCTGCGATATCTTGTGATGATCCTGATGCGCAACCAGTCGGCAGGAAACTTTCGCATACGCTTTCGAGGGAAGGACTGTCTTGGAGCCTTCACCTGTATATCCTCCCCAAATGCCGCATACATCGAAAGACGGGCGGCAACTGTTGCGTTCCAGTGTGCTGTATCCCTTTTCTCCGAAGAGTTCTTTCACTCCGATGGCTTCTTTGTATTTCTTCTCATCGAACGGAATATGGGCGATCATTTCCCGTTCTGCTTGTGGCACTTCTTCTACGTCATCGTAGAATCCGGGGACGGTGATTCTTCCGTCTTTATCTGTTACTTTGCTGATTATTTCGCAAAGTACATTGATCGGATTAGCTACCGCACCTCCGAAGTGTCCCGAATGCAGGTCACGGTTCGGTCCGGTCACTTCTATTTCCCAGTAAGCCAGTCCGCGCAGACCGGTGGTGAGGGATGGAAGTTCGGCACCCAGCATGCTGGTATCCGAAACCAGGATAACGTCTGCTTTCAACAGCTCTTTATGCTCTTCGCAGAAGGCTTCCAGGCTGGGAGAGCCGATTTCCTCTTCTCCTTCGAAGATAACTTGACGATTTTTCAGCAGTTCGTTCTTGACGAGATATTCGAAGGCTTTGACCTGGATAAAGGATTGTCCTTTGTCATCATCCGCTCCGCGTGCCAGATGTATCCGTCCCGTACTTCGGGTTCGAAGGGCTGGCTTTTCCACAGTTCCAGCGGTTCGGCAGGCATTACGTCGTAGTGGGCGTAGACCAATACTGTTTTGGCATTCGGGTCAACGATCTTTTGTGCGAAAACAATCGGGTTACCCTTGGAAGGCATCACCAATGCTTCATCCACTCCGGCTTCGAGCAGTAGTTGTGCCCAGCGTTGGGCGCAAGCCAGCATATCGTCGTGATGTTCCGGCAGGGCGCTGATACTGGGAATACGGATGAGCTGAACAGGTCCTCCATAATCTTCGGTTCGTTCGCTGCGATATATTTTTGAATTTCGTTCATAATGAATAGTTTACTGGCGGTTATTTAGCCTATGTGCAATAGCCTGACAGATTTTTAGTGCAGGTATTGGCACATGGGTAGATTGACATATTGATACTTATTAAAGCTGCGTTGTCTTATCCAACAGATAATAATCAAGGATAGTCATGGCAGCCATTGCTTCTACGATAGGCACGGCACGTGGCAGTACACAGGCGTCATGACGTCCGCGGGCTTTCAGTGTCGTATCTACGCCGTCGATGTTCACCGTTTCCTGCTCCATCAGCAGGGTAGCAATCGGTTTGAATACTACACGGAAGTAAATATCCTGTCCGTTACTGATTCCTCCCTGAATACCTCCGGAGTGGTTGGTATGCGTTTCAATCCGTCCGTTGTTGTTGAAGAATACGTCGTTCTGCTCGGAGCCTTTCATCTTCAGTCCCTTGAATCCTTCGCCATATTCGAAGCTTTGGCGGCATTGATACTGAGCATGGCGTTGCCCAAGGCAGCGTGCAGTTTGCCGAACACAGGTTGCCCCAATCCGATAGGACATCCTTTGATGACACAGGTCAGCGTACCTCCGATGGTATCGCCTTCGCCTTTTACCTTATATATAAGGTCTGCCATTTCCTTCGCCTTTTCAGGGTCCGGACAACGTACATCGTTTGTTTCGATCAGGTCGAGATCATAGTCGGAATAAGTGCCTTCCAATTTGATGGCACCGACTTGCGATGTATAAGCTGTGATGCTGATTCCTAACTGGCGAAGGCTAATTTAGCCAATGCGCCGGCTACTACGCGTGAAATAGTCTCGCGGGCAGAAGAACGTCCGCCGCCGCGATGATCACGGATGCCGTACTTCACTTTGTAGGTGTAATCCGCGTGTGAAGGGCGGTATACCTCTTTCAGGTTATTGTAGTCATTGGAATGTTGATTCTCGTTCCAAACGATAAATCCGATAGGACATCCGGTTGATTTGCCTTCGAAGATGCCTGAAAGAAACTCCACTTTATCCGCTTCCTTGCGTGGTGTGGTGAGGATGGATTGTCCCGGACGGCGTCGATTTAGTTCTTGTTGTACAAATTCTTCGTCGATTGTGATTCCGGAAGGAAATCCGTCAATTACTCCCCCAACTCCTTTTCCATGAGACTCGCCGAAGCTGGTGAGCCGAAAGATGTTGCCAAATGAATTAAACATAGTTGTGGCTTTTTTAAAATTACTATATGCAAATATAACAAAGTTTTTGATAAGAAGGTTGTGAATTCAAAATATCTTCGGAAAAGGAAGCAAATTGAACCTTTTTTCCTCTTTTTAGTTTATAAATGACGATTATTTAATAACTAAACCCGAAAATTATGAAAAAGAATCTATTGTATTTGTGGGCATTGATATGCTCTGTCTCTCTTTTGACGGCTTGTAGCAGTGATGATGATAATACGGTCAATGATGAAACGACTCCTCCGGAAGAAGAGGCTGTGGTGACTGCTCCCGATGTGGTGGGAACGTATTGGGGAAATCTCGATATTTCAATGCTGCCCGATGGCTCCGACCAGGAAGTTGTGATTGCCGACGGACTTCCGAAGTTATTACTTTCTCTCAGGTCAGTGATACGGAAGTAAAGATGGAACTGAAGGAATTTGAACTGTTTATAAACGGAAACATATTAAGTTCGGCGATATCGTAATAGACAAGTGTGCAGTGAAAAAGGAAACGGACGCTTCGACTTTCACCGGACAGCAAGACCTTACTTTTCAGGGGGATGCCGCTGCTTTGGGTACCTGTGCCACCAGTATAGAAGGAACGGTGCAAAGTGGAAATGCTACAATGAATATTCAGGTAAAAGTACCTGCATTGAAGCAGACCGTGAAAGTTGCTTTCTCCGGTGTGAAGCAGGTGGAGGAATCCGGTAAGGATTAATCCGTCTTTGGTCAGCTAGAAAGCATATCCGAATCCGATATTCAAGTAGATCGGATACATAGCAAAAGTAATGGTCTGAAAGTCATTTCTGAAGATATCATTCAATCCCCAGGTGAGGTCTGCATATATATTGAGGTGTTTGAATGCTCTCCATCCGGCTCCTATTTGCAGGCCCCACTGAAAATGTCTCAGGTCGTCCGAGAAGTCATAAGTAGCGATTTTACCATCCGTAAATTCGACTTTGGGGCCTACGGGGTCGCCTTCACGCAGGTATCCTTCATATACGTGCCCCGAAAATTCTCTTGAAAGCAGATACGAAAAATAAGGTCCGGCTTTAATATTCCAACGGTTGCTCAACTTGTAAGTAGCCATTAGAGGAATTGTCAGTCCGGAAGTGTGGACTTTGGTTTTGACTCCTCCTGTCCAGACACCGCTGATTCTTTCTCCTCCCTGTCCGAGGATTTCCATATTATAGTTTTTGACGGTGGCTTCCGTTGTCATGGCTTTATTCTCCAGCCGCAGCCCTACAATGACTCCGAGCTTGTTTTGAACGGCAAACCATTTGGTTACTTCTCCTCCGATGCTGATAGCCAGCGTTGGGTTGTAGCCGTCAATCGAACGGATTTCGACAGGCAGCGGGAGCGGGGCTGTACCGCCGATGCTGAACCCTGCTTTGATTTCATATTCCAGTCCGTGAAGAGCGGAACGGATAAGCGTTTCGTTTCTGTCAACCTGTGAATAGCCGGGGAGGGCTATTACCAGACAGGCGAGTAAACTGAATATATAGGAATGGATTTTCATCTTTTCATTATTATTAAATCATTAGTTATTTCATTATAGTTGCTCTGTTCTGCCTTCCATAGCTGCTATCAGATCATTGGTCGAATGGAATCAGTCTTCCGAGCGATAGATTAGTTCGACTTCATCAATCAGCAATGTACTTCCGATAGCTCCGTTGAATGATCTCCTTCCAGGCTGGAAGTGAATACGATAGCTACATTATACTTTCCTGCCGTTAGCTTCTCTTTATCGATGTATTTTCCGGATAACATATGGAAGGGAAGTTTAAAGTATGTCCACTCATCGTCTCTTTGGCGTCGTCAATGCGTGCTATTGAAACCAGGTTGGGACTGGTGAAAGCATTCGTTCCGTCAAGAGTCGGCACAGATTCACTGGTTTCATACATGATGGCATAAATATCGCATATATCCCGTTTGCCACTGACGGGTTTGCCGCCTTCTGTAAACTGATCTCCGGCTTTATACTTGTAATAGCCTGCCAGATAAGTTGGTATATGCCGGAAAGGCAGACCGAATTTGGTCGCTTTCAGTGGATTGCTCATTGCATTTCCTACATCAAAAGAGCCGATAAACAGGTTCCCGGCTGCGATAGGCATTCCCATAATGCTACCGAAGAATCCGGTACTGCGGGTTACTAAGGACAGGCATTTTCCGGTTTTTCCGTTTGCAAACTGAAAGTCGGATAGTCGTCGGCTGTCTTGGGAACTCCGGTCATTGCATAACCTGCGTTTCCGCTGGCCCATTCCATCACCACTTTTTCTCCTTCCCGTTCTACGAAGATGTAGTATTTCTGTCCGCCGAGCGTATCCTCAAAATTGTAAATAGTAGCAAGTTCCGTATCAATAACGGATACGGTGTACTTCTTCTTCCAAAAGCCATCGGCAGCCGTAACGGTATATTGCTGAGGCGAATGGAAATCTCTAGCCGTCCCACTGGGAGGATCGATAGTGGCTCCCGGAGTCAATGTAAATTCGGGTGCAAGGGATGAAATGTCCGTTCCCGGTCCTACAAATATATTGATGGAATTATTAGTGATAATCGGACTCGTTGTCATGACTACTCCCGGCAATCTGCAACTGAGTATGTCTGCCTCTGCATTGGGAGCTTCTTCGCGAATGCAAGAAGAAGAGAAAATGGCTAGCAGCAAATAAAGAATACCGTGTTTTGCTTTCATTTTTCTACTATTCTAACTGTTAAGTTCGGTTCTTGGAAGATTTTATAACAATCTGCAATTTTATTTGTTCACTAATGGATGTTTGATAAAAAAGAATTTTCTACTTTTGTGGAAACTAAAGCCTTATAGGGTATGATTGAATCGGAAAGAAAACAGATAATAGACTTGATCAAAAAAGAGGTGATTCCGGCGATAGGGTGTACGGAACCCATTGCGGTAGCGCTTTGTGTAGCTAAAGCTGCCGAAACATTAGGAATGAAACCGGAAAAGATTGAAGTGTTATTGAGTGCCAATATATTAAAGAATGCAATGGGAGTCGGTATCCCCGGCACAGATATGGTCGGACTTCCTATAGCTGTAGCCTTGGGAGCGTTGATCGGCGATCGGAATATCAATTGGAAGTGTTGAGAGACTGCACACCGGAGGCAGTAGAACAAGGCAAACTGTTTATCGCAGAGAAGCGAATCTGTATTTCTCTCAAAGAAGATATTACGGAAAAACTGTACATCGAAGTAATCTGCACAGCCGGCAGCCAAAAAGCGACGGCTGTGATTGCCGGCGGACATACTACCTTTGTCTATATAGCTACGGATGAAAAAGTACTGCTTGACAAGCAACAGACTGCCAATGAAGAGGAAGAAGACGCTTCACTGGAACTGAATCTGCGCAAAGTCTATGATTTTGCCCTGACATCCCCTCTGGATGAAATCCGTTTTATTCTCGATACGGCACGTCTGAACAAAGCAGCCGCCGAGCAAGCCTTTAAAGGCAATTATGGGCATTCTTTAGGTAAGATGCTCCGTGGAACGTATGAACATAAAGTGATGGGTGACAGCGTATTCTCTCATATACTATCTTATACTTCCGCCGCTTGCGACGCCAGAATGGCCGGTGCAATGATTCCCGTCATGAGTAACTCCGGCAGTGGCAATCAGGCATATCCGCCACACTTCCCGTTGTCGTATTTGCCGAAGAAAATGGTAAAACCGAAGAGGAACTGATCCGCGCCTTAATGCTGAGTCATCTCACTGTAATCTATATTAAACAAAGTTTGGGACGTCTCTCTGCCTTGTGTGGCTGTGTAGTAGCTGCCACGGGTTCCAGTTGCGGAATCACCTGGCTGATGGGTGGAAACTATAATCAGGTAGCCTTTGCCGTTCAAAACATGATTGCCAACCTGACGGGAATGATTTGCGACGGTGCAAAACCGAGCTGCGCACTCAAAGTAACAACCGGAGTCTCAACAGCCGTATTATCTGCTATGATGGCAATGGAGGACCGTTGTGTGACTTCTGTAGAAGGCATTATTGACGAAGATGTCGATCAAAGCATTCGTAACTTGACAAGAATCGCTCGCAGGCCATGAACGAAACGGATAAGATGGTGCTTGATATCATGACGCACAAAGGAGGATGTTAACAGGTAATAAGTAACAAGTAATAAGTAATAGGTAATAGCTGGAATAACGGCATAAAAAAAGTATTAAGTATTAACTTCCGCCTATATCCGCATGGAATTAATACTTAATACTTATTACCTATTACTTAAAATTAGTGGCAGTGTCCGCCTTCGCAACCGCAGTCATCGCCACAGTCGCTGCCGCAGCTGTCGCATCCGCAACCGCAACCTTCACCGCTCATCATCTTCACCAGTTCCTGAATTTCTTCGTTGGTAGCAGGACGGCTTTCGATTACTTCACCTTCAAAGATCAGTCAGCGCCTGCCAATGGGTGGTTAAGGTCAACTACTACTACATCCGGTTTGATTTCTACGACGCTGGCGTTTACGCGTTGACCGTCTCCGGTCATCAAAGGTACAATGCTGCCTTCTGTTACGCGTTCGCTGTCGAACTTGCCATCTATTTCAAAGATATTTTTAGGAAGATCAAATACATGTTGCTCATCGTAGGCTCCGTAAGCTTCATCTGCCGGAATGGTAAAATCGAATTTATCACCCTTAGAAAGAGCTGTTATCTGGTTCTCGAAGCTTTCGAGCGTTGTGCCTAATCCTGAAATGAACTGAAAAGGATGTTCTGCATTTGTTTCTTCGAACAATTCTTTTTCACCATCTTCCACTGTATATAGCTTATATGCAACGGTGATGTACTTGTTTTCTACTGTTTCCATCTGATATTTATAGTTTCTAATTAATAAATCCCTTATTTAGGGTGGACAAAGATACGAATAATTTGCTTGCTACCGGGTGCATACGGAGTAAATTTCAGATTATTAAGCGCTTTTGTCAGAAATGGACAGTCATTCTCTACTAACTGATAGTTGCAAATTCAACCTTTAAGTGATAAAATTTAGGTTTATTACCGTTCTTTTCTTACGATTATTCGCTTTTTAGTGATTTTTTTCTTCGATTTGTTTGAGATAATAAAAAAGCCCTTACCTTTGCAGCACGAAAATAAAGAAAAGAAGATATGAATATATTACATACATCTATTAACCTAGCAGTTCTGCATATTATTCGCGTCGTGGTGGTGCCATCAAGAGCGTGAGAAAGGTTTTGTGTATGTATTCGTTACCATAAAAGATAGAATTTGGAGCCTTTCTCACTGATGTGAGGGAGGCTCTTTAATTAAAAGATAGATTGAAATGAAAAAGCAATTACGCAGTTCGTTTAGTACACAAGGCCGTCGCATGGCGGGAGCCCGCGCATTATGGGCACCAACGGCATGAAGAAAAATCAGATGGGAAAACCCATTATCGCTATCGTCAATTCGTTTACACAATTTGTTCCGGGACATCGTGCACCTGCATGAAATCGGGCAGTTGGTG
>ENA-OQIG01001362-OQIG01001362.1-human-gut-metagenome-genome-assembly--contig:-NODE-1362-length-10543-cov-4.770257_pt1 | contig 10543 bp, 12 predicted proteins | sample MGYA00242576_ERZ504741 | MGnify/ENA primary metagenome ERZ504741 (study PRJEB26092, sample SAMD00036436) | human gut metagenome | host: Homo sapiens | study: EMG produced TPA metagenomics assembly of... | reverse complement strand
TTTTTTCAATTTTTTTTGATTTTTTTTTAAAAAAGTTGATTTTTTATCCCTCAAAAAGTCCCTGAAACCCGCTAAATACAAGGCTTTGCGGGCTTTTCTACTTTTTTCAAAAATCGTTTTTTTTGTTCGCAAAAAGGGATTTTTTTACTGGTTTTTTGTAGATTTTTTTTAAAAAGATATTTTTTTCGCACAATAAAAAAATCTTAACTTTTTTAATTTTTTCTTCTATTCTTTTACTGTCACGTATCTGTAAAAAGAGGTATTGCTGTTATCCGATCAACAATACCTCAAAAATATACAGTTAGATGAGTCAGGCGGATATTCGCAGCCTCCGCAAGTAACTTACCTGATTCAGTTAAATAATTTTTCAGAGGTATCTGATCTCGACCTGCGGATCTTTTCCCTCTTCTATCTGCATAACTGCATAGCTTGGCCTGCGGCCTCTCTGACGCGGGTAGGTAAGACTGCCGGGATTAATTACCAGAATCCCATCCTCATTCTCGATCACAGGCATGTGAGTATGACCATACATTGCAATCTTACATCCCTTAGCCTGCGCATTCTCAACAAGTTTATCATAATCCCGGGACACAAAATAATGATGTCCATGTGTAACCAGTATCTTATGTCCCTCCAGAGTAACCTCTTCCTCATAGGGAAGGTCTGTAAAAAAGTCATTATTTCCTGCGACAATCGTACATGGACACTCTGCCAGTGCCTCAATGAAAATCTCTCTGCCTTCCACATCCCCGCAGTGGATCAGATAATCAAAGGGAGCTTCTCTGAGCACTGTCTCTTCCAGATTCTCGTCCTGTCCATGAGTATCGCTGACGATCAGTACCTTCATTTCAGTTCATCCTTTATGGCACGTAATGCTTTTCCTCTGTGGCTGATCTTATTTTTCTCTTCGCCAGAAAGCTCTGCAGAAGTACATCCATATTCCGGCAGGTAGAAAATCGGATCATAGCCGAAGCCGTTCTCTCCCTTCTCCTCATAGCCTATACGGCCTTCCATTGTTCCACGCACTGTTTTTACACTTCCATCCGGAAAAGCCGCTGCAACGGCGCATACGAACCTTGCAGTACGCTTCTCGTCCGGAACTCCATTCAGTCTCTCTATCAGACTTGCATTTTTGATATGATATGAGGTATCTTCTCCCATATAACGGCAGAATAAATGCCCGGCTCTTTATTCAGATAGTCAATCTCCAGACCGGAATCATCTGCCAGAGTGATCTCCCCTGTCAGTTCACAGATTGTCTTCGCCTTGATCACAGCATTTTCCTCAAAAGTAGAACCATCCTCTACAATATCTGCATGGATTCCCGCTTCTTTCATAGAAACAACCTCTACATCCATATCTGCAAGGATCTCGCGGATTTCTCTCATTTTATCCTGATTTCCGGTAGCAAAAATTATTTTTTTCATAATCCTTTGTATCCTCTTTTTATTTTGATTTTTCGCAATTACAGAAGCACTCAGCTACGGTTTTTCTTCGGTGGGCGCGGCCCAAGGAACTGATAGTAATAGGTCTTAAGCATACCATTATAGATCTTACGGTTTTTATCTGCTTTTCGCCCAATATCGTTCTCCGCTTTCTCATAAGATGTGATCAGATACATGGACCACTTGTCAAGCCTTTCATAGCTTTCCCCGATTTCACGATAAAGCTGAGTTAAATTCTCTTTTTCTGCCAGTCGTTCCCCATAAGGAGGGTTTGTGATGATGAATCCATATGGTTTGGGATGGCGGAGATCTTTTACCGCTCTCTGCTGGAAATGAATCAGCTTGTCCACACCTGCCATTTTTGCATTAGCTCTGGCAGCCTTCAACGCCTCAGGATCAATGTCAAAGCCCTGGATATCTGTTTCAATATTAAGATTTATCCTGTCCTGTGCCTCTTCATTTGCATCATACCAGCATTTTCTCGGAACCAGATGCTTCCATTCCTCAGCAAGGAAGGAACGGTTCATGCCGGGTGCAATATCTGCTGCCATCATTGCTGCTTCAATAGGAAAGGTACCGCTTCCGCAGAAAGGATCTACCAGAATCCTGTCTTTATTCCATGGCGTAAGCATGATCAGAGCAGATGCCAGTGTTTCTGTGATCGGAGCTTTCACTGTCATTTTACGATATCCTCTTTTATGCAGAGATACCCCTGAGGTATCAATACCGATCGTGGCCACATCTTTCATAAATGCCACGCGGATAGGAAAGCTTGCCCCATCCTCTTCAAACCAGGACACCCCGTATACGCCCTTCAAACGCTCTACAATGGCTTTTTTCATAATGGACTGGATATCAGACGGGCTAAAGAGCTTACTCTTCACAGAATTGGCCTTGGCAACCCAGAATTTCCCATCCTTGGAATATAATTTTCCCATGGCAGGCTTTTGTCTTTTCAAAAAGCTCGTCAAAGGTTTCTGCCTTTACTTCTGCTACTTTCAGCAGGATTCTTTCTGTGGAACGCAGAAAGATATTGGCATCTGCGATTCCCTGTGCATCTGCCTCGAATGTTACTTTTCCATCCTCTACTTTGGTAATCTCATAGCCAGATCAAGGATCTCACGTTTCAGCACAGCTCCATACCGAAATGACATGGAGCGATCAGTTCAAATTTTTCCATTCTTTATCCTTTCTATATGTAGATGGGACTTCCCTATAATTCTATGCTCTTAACAATATTTCCCTCAAAATCCTTAATTGTAAACACACCGTCCTCAAAGATCGCATATGTAGGCGGGTTTCCTTCTTTTGGAATGGAAACAGAACCCGGGTTGAGAAGTACATAGCCTTCTTTCTGCTCTGCTTTCAGTACATGGGTATGTCCATGGATCAGAATATCTCCTTCCTGGATCGGAGGCAGATTATTTTCATTATAAATATGCCCATGTGTGGCATAAAAGGTTCTTCTATCCAGGTTCAGGATACAGTAGTCTGCCATAACCGGAAACTGCAGGACCATCTGATCGACCTCAGCTTCACAATTCCCACGTACAGCATAAATTTCTTTCTTCATGTCATTAAGCATGGAAATGACCTGTTTGGGAGCATATTCTCTGGGAAGATCATTTCTCGGGCCATGATAGAGCAGATCGCCCAGCAGTACCAGGCGTTCTGCCTTTTCTTCTTTATAGGCATCCAGCATTTTTCTGCAGTAGTATGCAGAACCATGGACATCTGATGCAAACATATATTTCATAGTTTTGTGTCTCCTCTTTTATAGTGTGCCGACAAGTTGATTCTTGAAACAATCTTGCAGGATAAATTTTTTTATTTCAAGGCGGAGGAAGGAGGCGTAGCGGTGGCTACGGCGACCGACGACAACGCGGAAATAAGAAATTTAGACGCAAGATTGTTCTAGAAATCAACTTGTTGGTACACTAGTTTTGTTACCCATTTTTGCATACGAAAAGGACACCTGCCAAAATCTGCCAGTGTCCCTACTATATTTCTTTAAAATCACACATCTATATAGTATAAAAGGTATCGGAATCTCTTCTGTTCAAACATCTTTTCCATATATTATGATGATATGGAAACAGTGGCAACCGGCTGACATGGTCAAACTTTCTGACTTTAGTCTCTTCTGGCTTTGCGTCCCTACCTTTCAACAGGTTTGCCTTTAAAATATTGTTCATTTTTTCCAAAAAATAAAATACCATGTGGTTGTTCTTACGTCAATAATATTTTGGTGGAAAATTTACATATATTTTAACCGAATCAAGTAACTCCCCTGTGGAGGTTGCGAAAAGCAATAAGCAGTGGGTGAGGACCTGCTTGTATCAGGAAGAGTTCAAGCTCAATGTCATCAACTGAATATCTTTATCCGATAATAACTTACTATTAAATTTTGTCTGTTGCCGTATATTATCTTGCACCTGCTGTTTATTTTTCTAATCTCGCGGAAAAAATGCCCATTCGCCATTTCCAACATACCATCTTTTGGTGTTAGTATATTCTAACCTGTGTGGAAATGCAAGAGAATTATTCTGCATCTGTTGAGAAAGTATCTCATAAATCAAGCAGTATCCTGTTGACAAATTTTTATCATTTCACAGCAAGATAAGACAGAATAGAGCAATTATGGCAATTCCATAAAATAATGCAGGTAATAAATCAGGTAACATCCTGCTATCAGTCTGAAAATATCATCTTCTATCTCTTTTTCGCTGCTGTTTAAAGTAATTTTGTTTCCTTCTATCTGAAGCCCCATTGTATCCGCGAGATTCTCAACCGTTGCCTGTCATATTCTTTTTCATCCAAAAGAACAGACTTCTCATAAACCTGAATTTTCCGGTTTCATCACATTCCAGTCTCAGATGCAGTTCAGGGAGTTTTCCGGGTTTAAAGGTTATCTCACTGTATGTCATAGATTGTCTTACTTTTGTGATCCCCTGTTTCACTGCCAGTATGATCCATTCATCCAATACAGGTCCTTTATACATAGGCTGTCCATATTGCAGATGTAATTGGGCCGCCTTGCTGATGCAGGCATTTCTGGTACGATTATTCAGACGTTTATAAACATTGCTGCCCTCAACCGGGTAGTATTTCTTCAGTATCTTCTCTTCGGTTTTTGTCCATGGATCATTGGTTTTCCTGCTTAATCCCAGAATCATCGCTCTGTATTTGCATGCCTGAAGAGATCTTTCAGGAATGAGAGCATGCACATATCCGGCACCTTTTTCTTCATAATATCGGGAAATGATCGCATCCTCTTCCTGTGTCCATGGAAGTCTGTTATTGTCTGATCTGACATTTAAGTACTTAGCTCTGGACTGACAGGCAGTCAGAGTTCTCCCTTCCAATCGTTCTACTGCCTTCCTGCCTTCCGCTTTGTAATATGTTCTTATAATTTCATCTTCTTCTGCAGTCCATTCTTTTCTTCCCTGTATGCAAAGACCTAATTTGGCAGCTCTTTTATTACATGCCTCTTTGGATCTTCCCTCCAGTCTTTTCTGAACTTCAGCACCTTCTGCCGGATAATAATTTCTCAGAATTTCATCTTCGCTGCTGCTCCATTTTCTGTTTGCCCCGGAATAAGTAAGTCCTAATGCAGCAGCTCTTCCTCTGCAGGATTCTGCTGATCTCTTATTTAAGCGATAACGTACCTTACTGCCCTCCGCAGCATAATACTCTCTGAGTATTTTATCCTCTGCCTCTGTCCATAATCTGACATATTTAGCATCATTCTGTACAGTTGCTGAAGAGGAAATGTTTTTGGATATTTTCATTTTTGATGCCTGGATCCTGCAGCTTTTTGCAGTTCTTCCGGATAATCTTTCACAGACCTGATCTCCTTCTGCGGGATAGTACTTTCTTAATATTTCGATTTCATCGGCTGTCCATCTTTTTTTTCGTATTTGCCATGTCTTACACCTGTTTTATATATTATTTCAAACTGAAATATTCACTACTTCTTACTTTTCGTAACCTTCGCAAAAGAATTCCATATGTGAGTGCAATATCTACATAGAAATTCCTGAATGTACAACATATTCATACCCTGTCTCCGTAGTATAAGTTTTTTCCTGTCCCAGTGCCGGAATAACAGACTCGGAGCTGTGCAGACTTCCACTTTTAAATACGATCATCACTTCTGCTTTCTTTTCATTAACCGGAGTTATTTCTATATTATTGATTGTGTTTTCAATCATGGCTCTGGTGATATCTTTGGGTTTTACGCAGGAATATTCCTTTGCATAGTTTAATATCCTGTCCATCTGATCTGTCAATTCTGTTTTTGAAAGAGGTTTCATGCTTTTTAATTGTTCCAGATTCGCTTTTTTCTCTGCTATCTGCTGTGTAAAAACCTTGTTTCTGCTTAAAAATTCCGCATCAGAAATGTAGCCGCCCATATTGTAATCCAGCAGCTTATCTCTCTTCTGTTCCAGTACTGTTATTTCATGCTGTATGTTGTCAATTTTTTCTTCAGTTCCTTCTGTTTTGTTAATCTCTTTCTCATAAAGTTCCAGATACTTATGCAATATACTTTTATTGCTTTGAGCCAGATTGTTATAAACATCCGATATCATCTCTAGCAGAATTTCTTCTTTTACCGGTTTTGATCTGCAGGAAACTGCGCCCTGTTTTATGCGATGACTGCATACCAGGTCTTTGCAGCTTTTCCGCGAACAGTTCTGACTTTCAGCCAGTATGCAGCTTTATCTTCCGCACAATGTATAAGTCCGGTAAAAAGGTTGTCCTGCTTATAGGAAGTTTTTTTCAACTTGATATTTTTACTTCTTTCTTCCATAATCCTGTTTGCATCTTCCCACAGTTTTTCATCCACAATTGCAGGGACATGGGTACCATCGTCTTTATACATCACCCATTCATCTTCAGGCAGGAATTTCTGTTTCTTAGTAAAGAGATCAACTATTTTTACTTTTCCACCAACATAGTAACCCTTATATTTAGGATTTCGGATAATATTGGCAATCACATGGCTGTCAATCTTTCCCCCTTTATAATTTCTGTATCCACATTCCCATAAAAATTGTTCCAGTGAATGGGTAGACCAGTTTCCCAGAGCATATTTTTCAAAAATAAGCTGTACCATTTTTGCCTCTTCGGGATTCAAAAACAATTTTCCGTTTCGCTTGTCCCATCCATATATATGTGAATTACCAAGAACCACACCGTTCTGTATGGATCTTGCATGACCGAAACGCACACGACTTGAAAGTTTTCTGCTTTCTTCCTGTGCAATACCAGACATAATTGACAGCCTGAGTTCCGAATCCTCATCTAATGTATTGATATTGTCATTCCTAAACCAGACAGCAGTTCCACAGTCCAGAAGCTCTCTTGTATATCGTATACTGTCTAATACGTTTCGGGCAAAACGGGTGATCTCTTTAGTTATGATAAGATCAATTTTCCCGGCTTTTGCATCCTGGAGCATTCTCTGGAATTCCTCTCTGTGGGTTACGGTAATACCGGAGATTCCTTCGTCTATATAACCATCCACAAGCGTCCAATTCTTTACGTCTGAAATCAATTGTTCAAAAAAAGTCCACTGATGCTCAATAGAGGTTTTCTGTTCCTCCTTATCCGTACTGACTCGGGCATAATACGCCACATTCAGTTTCAGATCAAATATATTTTTCTGCCGGGATTTCAGTTCCTCACGTATTGCATAAATATCCATCTTATTCCTTTCCAATCAACTGATTCGCTGGCAATATTCATCTGAACTGTCCATCTGTTCTCCATTCTTCGCGACTACTGTATTGAATGTACTCAAGGTTATAATGTCTTTCTGGATACTGCTGTGCAGTTTTTCGGAAATCTGTCCATTATCAAGCATTTTGTCATTAATCATTGTCAGTACAACCTGTTCCAATGTCATAAGCATTCCTCCTGTTCTGTATGTTATAATGTGCAATTTGGCATAGAACTATCCAGCGGTAATATGATGAATTTCATAAAATTATTATAACTGATTCAAAGATAATTGTTTTTGAGACGAAAAAAAGCAGCTAACCTATTTTTCATAGACTAACTGCTTAAAGTACATAAAAACCAGAAAGATCTAACAGTTCAAAAGATTCTTTCCGGTTTTTTACACATATAAAGCGAGGGCATCGCTCAATCATCTAATTTGATGATTTTACGACACCCCCATCCCTTCAGATATATATCAGGAAGACAGTTCTATCTGCTTCATTTCTTCCAGAAAATCACGGATATAGGATACTGCCAAATCAAGGGCCTCCTGTCCAAGTTCTGCGGAAGAATCTTTCGGATCAAAAGGTCCAAACCAGCCGCTTGGAGCAATTTCTTTGGTATCTCTCACAAGACGTACGATACCACCCTTGAAATTAACTGCCTGGATATAAGCCGCTTTCATATTCTCAGAAGGATCCTGTGCATTGATAGGCTTGCTGAGCTCCAGATGTACTGATTCCGGAGCAATTGCCATCATAACTGAGGTCTCCAGAACATCACCATGGCCACCATCAAATTTCTTGTCAAGTTGAGCCACCAGACTCCACCAGTCTACGCTGGCACATACACCACCTTTATGATATACCTCCAGAGCTGCCCGGTCAATGGATGGAGTATTGCCACCATGCCATTCAGAACTACAAAACGTTTTGCGCCATGCTGCATCAAAGAGTCCATAATGCCATGCAGAACCATATACAGTCCCTCATAACCAATATTAATACTTCCCTCAAAGCTTAAGTGATAAGGACATACACCGTATGGAACAGTAGGTGCTACGATTACGTTATCTACATCCTCCACATGATCCGCCAGATAGGACGGTACCATAAAGTCCGTTCCCAACGCACCCTGTGTTCCGTGCTGCTCGGTGCTTCCCACCGGAATCACAATAATCGGATCCTTCTCAAAAGCCTCTTTTGCTTGTGCTGTAGTCATTTTTGCAAGATACATTTTAAATACGCCTCCTAACTTTTATACTGTAAAATGACGATCAATAGTCTCCTGCGGCGGAGTTTTTGTAAATTTACTTACTACAATCATTACAATAGAAGCAATGATCGTAGTTGGAAACAGTGCATGGAATCCCATAGCTAACGCCTTGACAGACGGATTCAGTGTAAAGAGCAACAGTGAAATAATACCTACTATAACCGATGCGATTGCTCCCTTCGCTGTTGCTTTCTTCCAGTAAATTCCAAACAGAATCGGCACTACAAAAATTGCCATTCCTGAAAATGCAAACAGGTTAATTTCAAAAATACTGCCTGGCTGGAATACACCAAAGCAAATTACGATGATACCGATGATTACAGTTACTACCTTGGACAACTTCATAACATTCTCATCTGTAGCATCCTTATTGATAATCTTCTGATAAATATCACGGGTAACAGCACCGGTAGTCGTTACCAGAATACCATCGATTGTGGACATACCTGCTGCCACAATACCTGCGATGAAAATGGAAGCCAGGAAAGGATTCATGCCTCTCTGCAGAATCATAGGAATAATCTGATCTGCCTTCTCAATATTCTGAATGGAAGCAATACCATTTACACCGGCCCACTCAATCAGAGTTGCAGAGAAAAACATACCTGCAGTACCAAGAAGAATTGCTTTGAACATGGTCTTATGATCCTTCATGGCAAAGAACTTGGTAAACAGATGAGGCTGTCCCATGGTAAAGAACGACCATAGCACAATGTTGGATACATAATAAGTCCAAGGCATATAACCGTTAGCACCCGGGAAGGTCAGATAAGCCTCATTCATACTCTGAAGTGTATGGTTAATGTTAGAGAAACCTCCACCCATTACTACAGATACAATAAATGTAACCACTGCAGTAGCAATCATCAGAGATCCCTGGATAACATCCGTCATCATGGCACCTTTCATACCACCGCTCATACAGTAGAGAATAACGATAATACCATTCCCACAACACCTACCATTCAGCAGTCCGGTAAATACATGTACAATAACACCTGCTCCGATAATCTGTGCGCCCATCATCGGAACCAGGAAGAAGAGCATCATTACGCCCAAAACACCGCTCATCTTCTTGGAGTGATAACGGTCTGTCAGGTAATCGGCCATAGTCAGGAAACCATATTTATGACCAAGAGTAATCAGCTTACGGCCAATAAGAAGAGCCGGAAGAATCATACAGAACACAGCTCCAGGTACAGAGATAGCCATTCCTGCATAGCCTACACCGTAAATGGTTCCCGGTGTACCAAGAAATGTTCCCATGGAAAACTGGGTTGAGAAATATGCAATACCACTTACTACCACGCCAGCCTTTCCACTCAATACAAAGAAATCGCCAATATTATTCGTCTTACGTCCTGCGTACCAACCAATAAATGCCATAATTCCAAGATAAAGTACCAGAACTGTATAGAAAGGAATCGGTGCTGGCTGAATTACTGCTGCTCCATTCATTTATTTGTCCTCCTCATCATAAGTGTGATATTCTTTTCTCTTCATACACATGCGATAATAAACAATAATCAGCACAAATGTAATGGCAGTGTGAACAATCCATCCGAATATATAGAGTGGAACACCACCAAATGCGGGAATATACGTTTCGCTGTAGAAAAACGGGAACGGAATCATAATTAATACAAACATAATCAGAAAAATAATCAACCATGTCCGTTCGAAGTGTTTCTCAAAAAGTTTCTTCATAGCCTTTTTCCTCCTTTGCTTTCGAAAGAAAATCTATATACTATGATTTTCTTTCGATTTTTGTTAAGTATATACTTTACTTTATATTTTCCATTATACATGCTATAATAAATTTGTAAAGTTTTTACTTATATTTTTATGAAAAAAATATAAAACATTGCATGCGCCATGCAAAGAAAGGACATCGTGTAATATCTATGGATATTTTAGAGCATCTTCAAAAACTTTATCCTGCCCTGACAAAAAAGCAGAAAACAATCGCAGATATCTAATTGCTAATCCGGAGGAAATCAGCTACATTACACTGGCACAGCTAAGCCATCAGACCGGTACCTCCGAGCTGACTTTGCTTCGTTTTTGTCAAAAACTGGGGTACTCCAACTTTCTGG
>ENA-OQIG01001361-OQIG01001361.1-human-gut-metagenome-genome-assembly--contig:-NODE-1361-length-10549-cov-2.421128_pt1 | contig 10549 bp, 13 predicted proteins | sample MGYA00242576_ERZ504741 | MGnify/ENA primary metagenome ERZ504741 (study PRJEB26092, sample SAMD00036436) | human gut metagenome | host: Homo sapiens | study: EMG produced TPA metagenomics assembly of... | reverse complement strand
CATATGGCGGACTTGTATGCTTATTACAATTATGATCAATAATTACTATCTGAAACAATGTCTGTAGACGATGAAGGAAAACCTTATGTAATGGTAAATGTTTCTGTGAATAAAGAGATCTCCCAGAGTGAAAAAGTATATCTGGGAGAAAATAAAGATCCGGTATACTTAAAAGCAGAAGTAAGAGAGCGGAATGTAACTTTTTTCGTTTCCCAGGACGGTACTTCCTACACCCAGGTAGGAGAGGTACTTGATATGAGAAACCTTTCGGATGAACGGGTGGACGGAAATGGATTTGCCGGAGCTATGGTCGGTGTGACCTGTCAGGATCTTCATGGGGATGGGATCCAGGCAGACTTTGAATGGCTGGATTACAGCGTGTGCAGAGAGTAATTAAGAACATGAAATGAAAATGTGAGATAAAAAACACATACCAGCGGGATGGGAAAGTCTCTCAGGTATGTGTTTTTGTTTATTTCTGGCTGTCCCGGTACTGGCTGGGAGTACATCCAAAGTATTTTTTAAACACTTTCATAAAATAAGAAGGTTCCTGATAGCCGGAAAGCAGCGCTACTTTGGAAACGGGAACATTGCTGTTTTTCAGCAGTTTTTCCGATTCACGCATCCGTTCTTCTAAAACCAGGGCTGTAAAATTGCTTCCTGTGATCTGGCGGATCAGGTCGCTGGCATAGGGAATGCTGATGTGAAAATAAGCGGCAACATCAGGCAGAGTGATTCCTGCTAACTGCTGACAGATCAGCTTGCGCAGCTGGACTTCAAAAGAAGCCTGGTCAATATGTGCTTTTTTATGATCCGTATTTTCCAGTAAAAAGCTGGCAATGTCTTCTGTAAGCTGGGAACGCATATTAGAAAAATAATGGTCCGAAGAGACACGCAGCCATTTAAAACAGGAAGGGGAAAAATGTTTTATTTTCTTTATATAGGGATAGGTTTCTTCTGCTTCAGAAACTACCTCATCATCCGGACTGCTGATCCAGAGAATGGATTTTCCAGAGATAGCCTGAAGACAGGAGCCAATGGAAAGCCGTCCGGCACTGCCTTTTATTTCGTTGGTGAGAGTTTCTTCATCTGTACCGTGGATATAAGGAATCCCTTCTTCTAACAGATCATTTAAGTGTTCTCTGTAATCCTCATTTTCAAGTCCAAGAAGATAGATACGCCACAGATCGCAAGGGGCTAAGAATACACCGCCTTTTACCTGAGGACAAAGGGCGATCATACGGGCCGCATTGACACAGCCTAAACTGTGACCGATAAAAGAAAAATGTGGTTTTTTGTCAAAACCATACTGGGTATCATTTAATACAAAATCCAGGACGGCTTTTGTGTCTTCAAAACTTCCCTCAAAGGAAAAATCACCTTCACTTCCCCAACAACCACGATAGAAGAAGATAACAGAAGAGAAGCCGGTCCTGCGTAAAGACTGTGCCAGATCCAGATTTTTCTCATGTCCCGGATAGCCATGGGTGAAGATAAGAACAGGGTGCGGGCCGTTTCCTTCCGCCGTATACACGGTACACAAAATACGTCCTGCCGGTCCATAGACGGCAGGTGCATATAAAGACGCGCCATTTACTGTTTTCATCTGCATTTCCCCTTTGGCAAAGTATATGGGTATTTTAGCATGGGAGAGGAAAAATGTCAAAAAGATGTCAAAAAGGGAAGAGAAGTACTTCAGGCGACAGCAGGAGAGCAGAAACAGAAAATTCCCCGCTGCGTATCAGCGGGGAACCATAAAGAAATCATATTATTTTGCCAGATCTTTAAAAAACTCTGTTACAACATCAGAAACCTCCAGGCGGTAATCTGAGAAGAAGTGATCCGTAGGATATTCAAGAACCTGGATATTTCCACCGCCCAGGCATCGATCCCGTCTAATAAAGGCTGTAAATGATCTTTTTTCGGTGTACAGATATCCAGTGATCCGGTGATACATAATAACGGCTTTTTGGAAAGAGCAGCAGCCTGATATTCTAAGGCATATTCTTTCTCATGCTCGGTAGCCTCTTTGTAAAGGCATCCTTTTGTAAGGCCTGTCAGCCAGTTTACACTGTCATTTAATACATCTTCCAGGACTTTTGCGTTTTCAGGGTCACTTTGGGCGATCTTTCCGATCCGTCCTACATTACAGGGCATTAAAAGAACAGCACCTTTGATCTCCGGTCTTCTTGCTGCGATCTGTCCGCAGACAAAACCGCCCAGGCTGTGGCCTGCTGCATAGATCTTATCTTTATCAAAGCCATAAGTTGTGTCGTTTAAAATAAAATCAAGAACTGTTTCAGCGTCATCCAGATCATTTTGCAGGGAATAATTTCCGCTGCTTCCCCAACTGCCGCTGTAGTGGAATGTCATTACGTGAAAGCCGGCCCGTCTAAATGCCTGTGCAAGATCCAGGTTCTGTTCACTTCCGGGAATACCATGGAGAAGGAGGATAGTAGGATGGGGACCTTCACCCCCTGCCGTGTATAAGGTAGCAAGGAGCTTTCCATGTTTTCCGGGAATTATGATACCATAAAGATCGGGCCGGCTACAACAGGCGCCGAAATGAGTTTCTTTCGCATTCGTATTTTTACAACACATATAAACGGTCCTTTCTGACGTAATTCATGTCTTTAAAAGAACAGACCTAAAATTTGTTCTTATATCATTCTTTGTTCTGTTCTGCTTCAGCAAGTTCTTTGTTTAAGTCTCTCTTATACCAGTCTTTTCCGTACAGGAAACGGGAAACCAGCATAGAAGCAACTGTATCGCCGCAGGAGTTGATCAGAGTACAGCCTGCATCAAACAGCTGTGTCATCATCATCAGTACCGGAAGGGCGATAACAGGGAAACCAAAGGAAGAGATCAGCATGGTCTCCATAGCAGCACCGCCGCCGGGAACAGAAGATACAGCAACAGAAGCACATACAGCAATGGTCAGTGCAAAGGCATAATCACCAATGCTTCTGAATGGATGTCCAAATAAGGTGCAGCAAAGTACGATCTCGTAAATAGTAGCAAGGCAGGCACCATCCATATGGCAGGTAGCACCAACAGGTACAACAACGGAACTTACAACTCTTGGAACACCTAATTTATCGCAGGCATCCAGCTGCATCGGAAGGGCAGCAGCAGAAGAACGGGTACCAAGTGCAGTCAGTGCAGGTGTTAAGATTTCTTTGAAATAATGTTTTACGCCCCATGGACCGGCAGCGATAAATGCATAAAGTCCAAGAAATACAAAGAAATAAACAAAAACAGTAGGATAATAAATTAAAAGTCCACGTCCATAGCTTTTTAACAGATCGGAACCATATGTACCGGTCAGGTTTGCGAAATAAGCCATCAGACCTAAAGGAGCAGCTTTCATTAAGATTGCTACCATTTTGTAGAATACCAGGGACATGTTGTTTAACCAGTTTGCAATTTCACGGCCTTTTTCACCAAGGGAAGAAACGGTGACACCAAAGAATACAGTAAATACGATCAGTGCCAGGATATGTCCTCTGGAAATGACATCCGGGAAGTCACCAACTGTAAAAGTATTAACGATCTGGTCACCGATACTGGAAGCAGCTGCCTGTGCAGTAGCATCACCAGCGCCTAACTGAACGGAAGTATCGACACCAAAGATGCCCAATACTACAAACATAAAACTTCCGGCAATGGCTGCAGTCACTACGAAGATCACCAGTGTAAATCCCAGCAGCTTTCCAACGCTCTTTGTATCGCTGATATTAGCGATAGAACTGGAAATTGAGAAGAAAAGCAGCGGAACCAGCAGTACAAACAGCAGGTTCAACCAGATCTGGCCAATTGGATACAGGAATGACGCTTTTTCTCCCATCACCATTCCGATGATGGCGCCTAAAATAACAAAGGCAATAAGGATCAGTGGTTCACGGTAGGCAGAAGCCTGTTTCTTTTTTTCACCCATAGATAATTCCCTCCTTAGAATATTTATGTTACACACACTATAAGAGTTTTCAGACAACTTTTCAATCAACAATTATAGCAATTGAACTGTAATATTTTAAGATATAATGTGTCCAAAAGAAATAAGCGACACCGAAGGTGGCATTTATTTTTCTTGGACCATTAACGAACAAATCGTCTGTGTAAGCAGACAGTAGAGCGCAAAGTGCGGAATTTGTGAGTGCAGTTTGAAATTTTATTGATAATATCAGAATTTTCTGAATGTTTGAAATCCTATTGACTTGAAGTCAACTTCAAGCTGTATACTTAAACCAGATACAGACTTTATGTATAAAAAATGTATAGTAAAAAACGTATATATAATAGGAGGAAACACTTCATGAGCAATGTAAAACCAGTACCTGGAACAAATGGAAACCAGTATATCCCTTACGATCAGAGAACAGGGGAAGAGTCTGTGGTATATTTCACCAGGGACCTGTCTGCTGCCGGTTTAAAGAAGATCTATGACCGTATCCAGTCCCGTATTACCGGCAAGACCGGCATAAAGCTGCACACCGGCGAAAAGAATGGCCCAAACATCATTCCTCGTCCATGGGTAAAAGAACTGATGGCAGATAAGATGGATGACGCAGTGATCGTTGAGACCAATACTTATTATGAAGGCGACCGTTATACTACAGAGCAGCACAGAGAGACCTTAAAGGTAAATGGCTGGACCTTCTGCCCGGTAGATATTATGGATGAAGATGGAACTGCCATGCTTCCTGTAAAGAACGGAAAGTGGTTTACAGAGATGTCTGTGGGTAGAAATCTGTTAAATTATGAGTCCCTTCTGGTACTGACTCACTTTAAGGGCCATGTAATGGGCGGTTTTGGCGGATCCAACAAGAACATTGGTATCGGCTGTGCAGACGGACGTATTGGTAAGGCTATGATTCATACAGTAGAAGGTTCTGACAATATGTGGAGTATTGCAGAAGAAGAACTGATGGAACGTGTCACCGAATCCACCAAGTCTGCTGTAGATCATTTTGGCGAGCATATCGCATTTATCAATGTAATGCGCAACATGTCCCTTTCCTGTGACTGCGAAGGTGTTGCAGCTCTCCCTGTTGTAACTCCTGACGTAGGTATTGTAGCTTCCGTAGACATCCTTGCAGCAGACCAGGCATGTGTAGATATGATCTATGCAATGAAGGAAAATGACCACAAAGACTGATCGAGCGTATGGAAAGCAGACACAGCTTAAGACAGCTTCTTATATGAAGGAAATGGGAATGGGAAATAACCGCTATAAACTGATCGACCTGGATAATGAAGATGCAGTGATCGATGCAGCAGCTGCTGTAGACGGTGTGGTTCCATTTGGACAGGTGAGAAAAATTCATTATGCAAAATAATCATAAGATAAATTGCGGTCGGGAAATAAAGACAACAGGATCAAAATGTGCTATGATAAGTGAAGTCTGAAAAGATGGGCGTTAAAATCTGAGATGAGGTTAAAACAATGGATTATCAAGCATTAGAAGAGCATATTAAAGATTCTGTCATGGAAGAGCAGGCGAAGCTGGGATTTCGCAAAGAAGTGATCCGGCTATATTACCCTGTGGGCATGTTAAATAATCTGTTTGGCACTGCCTGTGATGCAGAAGAAATGCAGCAGGCTCTTGCAGGATTTACAGATTTTGCAAAAGAGCGGCTGGGAGAAGTGACCATCACCCACAAAAAAGACCGTTTCTGTCTGCTCCTTCCAGAAGAAACAAGTATTTATGTTCATGAACATAAAAAAGAAAATGAATTTATCCACCAGCTGGTAAACCTGATCGCTTCCCATGAAACGGATATGGAACAGGTGAAAAAGCTGTTTGAGCAGCAGCCGTTTCCAAGTGTGGTGGAACAGACGACGGGCGGGGAGTTTGATACAGTCATCCACTTTACACAGGGAGATGACAGATATTATTACTGCTTTAAAGATGAGGGCTTTCATATTACCTATCATCGTTTTCTGCCGGCGGACTATAAAGATTTAGGAATGTAGCGAAAACTACACTCCTTTTTTGCATAACTTGATACAGTCTTTTAACCATTTGCAGTTTGTTTCTTCCCTTAAAACAGCCCCATGAAGAACCAGATAATCGGCAAAGTCATTTTCATCTTCCGGTGGGATACTGGAAAATTTTCCCATATTTCCTTTCAGATGGGCCAGTTTTTCTTCATGTTGTTTTAACTGGTCTGTCAGCAGTGCCATTCGTTTTTCCGGGGATAATGCGCCTGAAAAGAAGAGCTGCAGGCGGAATTCATCTTTTGGCACAGGCTTTAAAGGATTTAAACTTTCTTCCCATTTATAAAAATCTTCCCGGCCCTTTTCCGTAATGGAATAAACCTTTTTCTCCAGAACATTTCCTGTGATCTCTACCTCGTACTGGACCAGACCATTTTCAGAAAGGCTTTTTAATTCCGGATAGATCTGGCTGTGTTTGGCATTCCAGAATTCAAAAAGAGTAGTTTCAAATTCCTTTGACAGGTCGTATCCAGTCATATTTTTTCTATTTAACAATCCCAAAATGGCATATTTTAAAGTTCCCATATTTTTAAATCCCTTCATTATAAAAGTGTGAAAGTATATTTCATGCTATCAGCAGTATATCATACAAATTCTTTCTGTGCCATAGAAAAATATATGTATTTTTAAACATGTAAATATTGACATGTTTATATGATGGTGTTACCATAGAAAAAGACATGTTCCAAAAGGAGCAGATAAAGAAAAATAAGCAGGAAAGGGAACAAGAATTATGAAACGTACAAAAGCAGAACAGGTAAAGCGGTATCTTATCTTTTTAGTGGGCCTGTTTGTAAACTCGTTGGGCGTCAGCCTGATCACCAAGGGAAATCTGGGAACTTCCCCTATTTCTTCTATTCCTTATGTACTCAGCCTGAATTTCCCATTTTCTCTGGGAAACTTCACCATTGTATTCAGTTTGCTTCTGATCTTTCTTCAGTTTTTACTTTTGGGAAAGAATTTTAAGGCAGAACATTTATTGCAGATCCCGGTATCTATGGCATTTGGCTACTTTATTGATATGTCCATGATCCTTCTGGGATTTGTTCATCCGGTGTCTTATATTTCAAAAGTCCTGGGACTTCTGATCGGCTGTCTGGTCCTTGGCGTTGGCGTATATATGGAAGTGCTGGCAGATGTAGTTATGCTTCCGGGAGAGTCTTTTGTAAGAGCCGTGGTATTCCGCATCCATTCTGAATTTGGTTTTACAAAGGTCTGTTTTGATGTTTCCATGGCAGTGATCGCAGCAGTTCTTTCGTTCCTTCTTTCCGGTCATTTAGAGGGTGTACGTGAAGGTACTATTGTGGCAGCCGTTTTAGTTGGCTTTATTGCAAGAAGTATTGGAAAACGTCTTTCTTTCCTCCTGTGCTTATTTACGGAGATGATAAAAAGGAAGAAGAGAAGATCGAAGAAGAATTGAATGACATTGTATGAGCCCAAAAGAAAAACAAGCGACACCGCAGGTGGCATTTGTTTCTTGGGTCATTCATGAACGAACCGCCTGCGATAGCAGGCAGTAGAGCGTGATAGCGCGAGTTCGTGAATTGATAAAAAAGGAGAGAAAATATTATGACACACAAATTTCCACATCTTTGCAGTCCCATCACCATTGCAGGACGCACCTTTTCCAACCGTATGTTTTCCGCACCAATGGGCGGAACGGATATTACCAATGACGGTTGTATCGGACCAAAATCTACCGCCTTTTATGAGCTTCGTGCCAAGGGCGGCGCAGCAGCTGTAACGGTCAGCGAATGTATGGTCCATCCGGAGACAGACGGTTCCCATGCATATCATCTGGATACCACTATTTTAAATTCCCTGGCAGCAGCTACCTATACAGCAGATGCCATTTCCCGTCACGGAGCAGCAGCCAGCCTGGAACTGTCCCATTCCGGTATGTATGCAGGAACCTATATGACGGATAAGTCCAGACAGCATGAAATGTGCCAGTGGGGCGCTTCTGATACGGTACGTGCAGATGGCGTAAAGGTTAAGTCTTTAAGCAAAGAGCAGATCAAGGACATTGTAGCTTCCTATGGAAAAGTAGCAGGTCTTGCAAAACGTGCAGGTTTTGAGATGATCCTGATCCACGGCGGACATGGCTGGCTGATCAACCAGTTTTTATCCCCGTATTTTAACCACAGAACCGATGAATACGGCGGTTCTCTGGAAAACCGCTGCCGTCTGGCAAGTGAGATCTTAGACGCAGTCCGTGAAGCAGTAGGACCTGCATTCCCTATTGAGTTCCGTTTAAGCGGCTCTGAGCTGTTTGAAGGCGGCTATGACCTGGAAGAAGGCGTGCGCATCGCTATGCAGCTGGAGTCCAAGATCGACCTGCTCCATGTATCTGCAGGTACTTACCAGAGAGGTTTTGGAGATACCCATCCGTCTATGTTTAAGGAACACGGATGTAATGTATATCTGGCAGCTGAGATCAAAAAGCACGTATCCATTCCTGTTGCAACACTGGGCGGTTTAAATGACCCGGCACAGATGGAAGAGATCATGCTTCCGGCAAGGCAGATGTAGTTTATATGGCCCGTGCCCTTTTGGCAGATCCATTCCTTCCAAGAAAAGTCATGGAAAACAGGGATGAGACATTGTCCGCTGCCTGCGCTGTTTTACCTGTATGGCAGAACGTGCAGCTACTTCCACCAGAAGATGTACCGTAAACCCATTGATCGGAAGAGAAATGGAAGGGGACGAAGTACAGCCGGCACCTGTAAAGAAGAAAGTTTTAGTAGCAGGAGGCGGCCCGGGCGGTCTGTATGCAGCATGGACAGCAGCCAGAAGAGGCCATCAGGTCATCTTATGTGAAAAAGAAGAGGAACTGGGCGGTATCTTAAAGAGCGAGATCGCCATTCCATTTAAGAAAGAAATGTACCAGCTGACAGAAACCTATGCACGTTTTGCAAGACAGAGTGGTGTAGAGATCCGTTTAGGCTGTGAAGTGACCCCTGAATATGTGGAAAAAGAGGCACCGGATGCCTGATCATCGCTGTTGGCTCCAGACCACTGGTTCCGCCGATCCCTGGAATTAAGGGCGAAAATGTGATCATCGTCAATGAGCTGTATAAAAACCAGGACAGAGTAGCTGATAAAGTGGCTGTTATGGGTGGCGGCCTGGCCGGCTGTGAATGTGCCATCCATTTAGGTATGGAAGGAAAAGAAGTACACCTGATCGAAATGCGGGATGAACTGGCTGTAGATGCCAATGTGCGTCACCGTCCGCTGCTGTTAAAAGAAATTGAGAAATATGTTCATGTCCATGCAGGATGTCGCGTAGAAGAAGTAACTGCAGATGGTGTCCGCTGCAGGGATAAAGATGGCAATGAGCTGATGGTGGGAGCCCAGACTGTGATCTGTGCCCTTGGACAGAGAGGCAGAACGGATGTTGTAGAAGCTCTCAGAAACGGTGCGCCATTTGTCCGTGTGATCGGAGATGCGAGAAAAGTTTCTACTATCACAAATGCTGTATATCAGGGGTATCATGCAGCACTGGATATTTAAAATCAATTTATAAAGTTCGATCCTATGATCATATTGCATAAAGTTTTATAGTTTTGGTAAAAATACTCTCAGTCATTACAGGAGAACATACCTGTGGCTGGGAGTATTTTTTGATTGTTACGGTTCAAACCAGCGCATAGGGGAATGGTAACTGTGATATTGACATTTTGCCCAAAAAGTTATACTATCAATACAGTGTATGTAGTAATCAATACTATATATTAAAGCAATATTTAACGAAAATGATGGTAATAATAAAAATATCGATATTCAAAGTATAATAAGAGAATGAGAAAGGCAGGTTTAAACATGAACAAGAAAGTTTTAACGTGCAGGAGCTGTATCCGCAGTAGCAGCAGGTATTGGAGCAGCAGCTGTTATGGCAGGAAAGCGCCGCAGTAAAAAAGAAGAGGAAAACAGTGACTACCGCAATACAGAACTTGGTAAGTTTGCGAAAAACAGCAAGGGTATTTATTATACCAATGGTAACTATGAGGCTTTTGCAAGACCGGAAAAGCCGGAAGGAATTGAAGAAAAGAGCGCTTATTTAGTAGGAAGCGGTCTGGCAGCACTGGCAGCAGCCTGCTTTTTAGTAAGAGACGCCAGATGCCTGGAAAAAATATCCATATTTTAGAGGCTATGGACGTAGCCGGTGGTGCATGTGACGGTATCGACGATCCAACCAGAGGTTATGTAATGCGTGGTGGCCGTGAGATGGAAGATCATTTTGAGTGCTTATGGGATCTGTTCCGCAGCATTCCTTCCCTGGAAGTACCTAATGCTTCTGTACTGGATGAATATTACTGGTTAAATAAACATGACCCTAACTACTCTCTGTGCCGTGCTACGGAAAAACGTGGCGAAGATGCCCATACAGACGGTAAATTCCGTTTAAGCCAGAAGGCAGTATGGAGATCATGAAGCTGTTCTTTACAAGAGATGAGGATCTGTATGACAAGTCTATTGAAGATTTCTTTGATGATGAAGTATTTGGCTCTGATTTCTGGCTGTACTGGCGCACCATGTTTGCTTTTG
>ENA-OQIG01001360-OQIG01001360.1-human-gut-metagenome-genome-assembly--contig:-NODE-1360-length-10550-cov-2.377147_pt1 | contig 10550 bp, 11 predicted proteins | sample MGYA00242576_ERZ504741 | MGnify/ENA primary metagenome ERZ504741 (study PRJEB26092, sample SAMD00036436) | human gut metagenome | host: Homo sapiens | study: EMG produced TPA metagenomics assembly of... | reverse complement strand
CGGCGTGCTTTTGCCGTTACGCACCACCCGTCAGTAGCTGAACAGGAGGACAGCTGATAGAAACAGAAGCCACTGGAGCACCTCAAAAACACCATCATACACTAAATCAGTAAGTTGCAGCATCACCCCCAACGCCTTACTACATTAACCTGATTCAGGTGAGCGTAAATGGTAAAGCGTTAAGTAATGCGGGAGTTGTGCCGCCTAAAAGCCAGCGTCAGACAAGCTGGTGTCAGGCAATCGCACCGTGTCATGTCGCCTGGCGGGCGATAAATGATTACGGCGGGTTGAGTGCAAAGAAGGAGCAAAATCTGCCCTGAAACAGGTTCGGAAAACGTTTGCGTTTTTTTTGCCGCAGGTCAATTCCCTTTTGGTCCGAACTCGCACATAATACGCCCCCGGTTTGCACACCGGGAATCCAGGAGAGTTCATGTACTACCCCTTCGTTCGTAAAGCCCTTTTCCAGCTCGATCCAGAGCGCGCTCATGAGTTTACTTTTCAGCAATTACGCCGTATTACAGGAACGCCGTTTGAAGCACTGGTGCGGCAGAAAGTGCCTGCGAAACCTGTTAACTGCATGGGCCTGACGTTTAAAAATCCGCTTGGTCTGGCAGCCGGTCTTGATAAAGACGGGGAGTGCATTGACGCGTTAGGCGCGATGGGATTTGGATCGATCGAGATCGGTACCGTCACGCCACGTCCACAGCCAGGTAATGACAAGCCGCGTCTCTTTCGTCTGGTAGATGCCGAAGGTTTGATCAACCGTATGGGCTTTAATAATCTTGGCGTTGATAACCTCGTAGAGAACGTAAAAAAGGCCCATTATGACGGCGTCCTGGGTATTAACATCGGCAAAAATAAAGATACGCCAGTGGAGCAGGGCAAAGATGACTATCTGATTTGTATGGAAAAAATCTATGCCTATGCGGGATATATCGCCATCAATATTTCATCGCCGAATACCCCAGGATTACGCACGCTGCAATATGGTGAAGCGCTGGATGATCTCTTAACCGCGATTAAAAATAAGCAAAATGATTTGCAAGCGATGCACCATAAATATGTGCCGATCGCAGTGAAGATCGCGCCGGATCTTTCTGAAGAAGAATTGATCCAGGTTGCCGATAGTTTAGTTCGCCATAATATTGATGGCGTTATTGCAACCAATACCACACTCGATCGTTCTCTTGTTCAGGGAATGAAAAATTGCGATCAAACCGGTGGCTTAAGTGGTCGTCCGCTTCAGTTAAAAAGCACCGAAATTATTCGCCGCTTGTCACTGGAATTAAACGGTCGCTTACCGATCATCGGTGTTGGCGGCATCGACTCGGTTATCGCTGCGCGTGAAAAGATTGCTGCGGGTGCCTCACTGGTGCAAATTTATTCTGGTTTTATTTTTAAAGGTCCGCCGCTGATTAAAGAAATCGTTACCCATATCTAATTATTTCTTCGAATTCCTCTTTATAAGATAATCAGGGCTTTATTTTCAGCCCTGGTTGTTTTATATTCATCTCTGTTGCTTATTTAGACATTTTGTACTTTTATTGTTGAGGTTATTAAGCGAAGCGACAATGGATTGTGTTGCTGCGGTTTTATAGGGTAGGGGAGAGGCAGATGCGAATTAAACCAGACGATAACTGGCGTTGGTATTACGATGAAGAGCACGATCGAATGATGCTCGATTTAGCCAATGGTATGCTATTTCGCTCACGTTTTGCGCGCAAGATGTTGACTCCAGATGCCTTTTCTCCCGCAGGCTTTTGCGTTGACGACGCCGCGCTCTATTTCTCTTTTGAAGAAAAGTGCCGCGATTTTAATTTATCTAAAGAACAAAAAGCCGAACTGGTGCTGAATGCACTGGTAGCAATTCGCTATCTCAAACCGCAAATGCCGAAAAGCTGGCATTTTGTTTCCCATGGTGAAATGTGGGTGCCCATGCCGGGCGATGCGGCCTGCGTTTGGTTGAGCGATACTCACGAGCAGGTCAATTTGCTGGTCGTTGAATCTGGCGAAAATGCCGCACTATGCCTGCTGGCACAACCCTGCGTTGTTATTGCGGGTCGCGCGATGCAGTTGGGCGACGCCATTAAAATCATGAACGACAGGCTGAAACCGCAGGTTAATGTTGACAGCTTCAGCCTCGAACAGGCAGTCTAACGCGCCAACTTAAGTGCAGTCTTCGGTACACAGCTACAGCAAAGAATGGTGCCATCATCGCCCATTGCTGATTTTTTCAGCGGCGTGACTTCGCCTTCTAAAAGCTGAACACGGCAACTTCCACAAATGCCCGCGCGGCAAGAATAAGGAATACGAATTCCCTGATTTTCTAATTGCTCCAGCAACACCTGTTGGTTATTTCCACGAAATGCCTGTCCCTGCCAGTCAATATCTACATTTGCGTCCGGTTGTTGCGTGATGTTGGCGGTATCATCAGCGGCAGCTGCGCCGTAAATTTTTGCCGGAGCCGTTGCCAGAATTTCCACCTCATCGCCAACGCGAATCACGCCGCTATTACGGGCAATTAAATTCTGACCAAAATCGACATCGCCGTTATCCTGGGCAGTGCGGAAAGATTGCAATGTTTTTAATGGTTCGCCTGCCGGATGTTTTTGCCCTTTTTCTGGGCTGACGGTGGTGAAAATACAGCGGCTACAAGGTTTAACCACATCAAACACCACATCACCAATGCGAATCACTTTCCAGCGATCTTCTTCCCAGGCTGACGCGCCGGAAACCACCAGATTGGGGCGGAATTGCTCCATTTTTACACTGGCCGGACAACGTTGTTGGAGAGCACGTAACGAGGCTTCGTTAGCAAGAAGGTAAGGATAGCCATCAGCAAATGACAGAGGTACAGTGTTGTGGCGTTTCACGCGCCGGGTCATTTGTGGCCCCACCCAGCGTAATTGCACTTCGCGGGAGAAAAATCCACTTAGCCATTTGTTGATCGCGTCTGGCGCAATTCGCGCGGTAAAATGTGTGCCCCAAACTTCGGTTGGTGCGTCTTGTGTGGCGAAATCAGCAAAACGAACATATGCGCTACTGCCATCTGGTGCGGTGAGATGCAAGCCATCATGCACAGGTGAAGGAGTAAACCGTACCATCTGGGGAAACTGGCGAGCGGTAATAAACGTACCGTCAGGTTCCGTGATCATAAAGATGCGATCGAAGGCCAGACCACTGACATCTGCCAGAGCATGTGTAAGACCAATGCCGCGCATCGATTTAACAGGATGAATAAAAAGCCGGATTAATGTCGCCACGGTGCGGTCCTCAAATGAAAATAAGCCCTCAACTTTATGACATGACGCGCTTATTAGCTATAATGCGCAACAATTTTCTTAGCGCCTGTCCCATTAGGCTATTTTATTTGTCAGTTTGGCCCTGGGTTATGCTCGAAATCCTCACGTACTTGTGTACGCTCCGGTTTCTCCGCGCTGTCCATGTCCAGACTGACTGCAACAATTACGCCTACTGCGGTAGGCTCTTAGAGTAAAAGTGACGATATGAATTCTCTGTTTGCCAGTACGGCCCGTGGGCTGGAAGAGCTGTTAAAAACTGAACTGGAAAACCTGGGGCCGTTGAATGCCAGGTGGTTCAGGGTGGGGTCCATTTCAAGGGCGACACACGGCTTGTTTACCAGAGCCTGATGTGGAGCCGCCTGGCCTCGCGTATTATGTTGCCGCTGGGCGAGTGTAAGGTTTACAGCGATTTAGACCTCTATCTCGGTGTTCAGGCGATCAACTGGACAGAGATGTTTAATCCTGGCGCGACCTTCGCTGTCCACTTCAGTGGTTTGAATGACACCATCCGCAACAGTCAGTACGGCGCGATGAAAGTGAAAGACGCGATCGTCGATGCTTTCACGCGGAAAAATCTGCCGCGTCCAAATGTTGATCGCGATGCGCCGGATATCCGCGTTAACGTCTGGCTGCATAAAGAAACCGCCAGTATCGCCCTTGATCTCAGTGGTGATGGTTTACATCTGCGTGGCTATCGCGATCGTGCTGGTATTGCGCCGATCAAAGAAACCCTGGCAGCCGCTATTGTGATGCGATCCGGCTGGCAGCCAGGAACACCGCTGCTCGATCCGATGTGTGGTTCCGGTACGTTGCTGATTGAAGCAGCGATGCTGGCGACCGATCGCGCACCTGGCTTGCACCGTGGGCGTGGGGCTTTAGCGGCTGGGCGCAGCATGATGAAGCTATCTGGCAGGAAGTGAAAGCGGAAGCGCAAACTCGCGCCCGTAAAGGCCTGGCTGAGTATAGCTCTCATTTTTACGGTTCGGACAGCGACGCACGGGTGATTCAACGTGCGCGCACTAACGCCCGTCTTGCGGGGATTGGTGAACTGATCACCTTTGAGGTGAAAGATGTCGCGCAACTGACCAATCCGCTGCCGAAAGGGCCGTACGGTACAGTGTTGAGCAACCCGCCATACGGTGAACGTCTGGACAGCGAACCGGCGCTGATAGCGCTGCATAGTCTGCTGGGCCGAATCATGAAAAACCAGTTCGGTGGCTGGAATCTCTCTTTGTTTAGTGCCTCGCCGGATCTGCTCAGCTGCCTGCAGCTGCGTGCAGACAAACAGTACAAGGCGAAAAACGGCCCGCTGGACTGCGTACAGAAAAATTACCACGTTGCCGAAAGCACTCCAGACAGCAAACCGGCGATGGTAGCGGAAGACTACGCTAACCGCTGCGTAAGAACCTCAAAAAATTCGAGAAGTGGGCTCGCCAGGAAGGGATTGAATGTTACCGCCTGTATGACGCCGATCTGCCGGAATATAACGTTGCCGTTGACCGTTATGCCGACTGGGTGGTGGTGCAGGAGTATGCGCCGCCAAAAACTATTGATGCGCACAAAGCGCGTCAGCGTCTGTTCGATATTATCGCTGCAACCATTTCGGTACTGGGGATTGCGCCAAACAAACTGGTGCTGAAAACCCGTGAACGCCAGAAGGGCAAAAATCAGTACCAGAAACTGGGCGAGAAGGGCGAGTTTCTCGAAGTCACCGAATATAACGCTCACTTGTGGGTGAACCTGACGGATTACCTCGATACCGGTCTGTTCCTCGATCACCGTATCGCCCGTCGTATGCTCGGTCAGATGAGCAAAGGCAAAGATTTCCTCAACCTGTTCTCTTATACCGGCAGCGCACCGTGCACGCGGGATTAGGCGGTGCACGCAGCACCACCACCGTGGATATGTCGCGTACTTATCTGGAGTGGGCAGAACGCAACCTGCGTCTGAATGGCCTAACCGGGCGTGCGCATCGCCTGATTCAGGCCGATTGCCTGGCGTGGCTGCGTGAGGCAAATGAACAGTTCGATCTGATCTTTATCGATCCGCCAACCTTCTCTAACTCAAAACGAATGGAAGATGCGTTTGATGTTCAGCGCGATCATCTGGCGCTGATGAAAGATTTGAAACGTCTGCTGCGTGCTGGTGGGACGATCATGTTCTCGAACAACAAACGTGGCTTCCGTATGGATCTCGACGGCCTGGCAAAACTGGGACTGAAAGCACAAGAAATTACGCAAAAAACGCTCTCCCAGGATTTCGCCCGTAACCGCCAGATCCACAACTGCTGGCTGATTACCGCAGCCTGAAAGGAATAGTAATGTCATTAATCAGTATGCATGGCGCATGGCTGTCGTTCAGCGACGCGCCGCTTCTCGATAACGCAGAACTGCATATCGAAGATAACGAACGTGTTTGTCTGGTGGGCCGCAACGGCGCAGGCAAATCGACGTTAATGAAAATCCTCAACCGTGAACAAGGGCTGGATGACGGTCGCATTATTTACGAGCAGGATTTGATTGTAGCGCGTCTGCAACAGGATCCGCCGCGTAACGTTGAGGGTAGTGTTTATGATTTCGTTGCCGAAGGCATTGAAGAACAAGCGGAATATCTGAAACGCTATCACGATATTTCTCGCCTGGTGATGAACGACCCGAGCGAGAAAAATCTCAACGAACTGGCGAAGGTTCAGGAACAGCTGGATCACCACAACCTGTGGCAGCTGGAAAACCGCATCAACGAAGTGCTGGCGCAACTGGGGTTAGATCCTAATGTTGCGCTGTCGTCGCTTTCCGGCGGCTGGTTGCGTAAAGCGGCATTAGGACGCGCGCTGGTGAGTAATCCGCGCGTGCTGTTGCTTGATGAACCGACAAACCACCTGGATATTGAAACCATCGACTGGCTGGAAGGGTTTTTGAAAACTTTCAACGGGACGATTATTTTCATCTCCCACGACCGTTCGTTTATCCGCAATATGGCGACGCGTATTGTTGATCTCGATCGCGGCAAACTGGTGACTTATCCAGGGAATTACGACCAGTACCTGCTTGAAAAAGAAGAAGCCCTGCGCGTGGAAGAACTACAAAATGCCGAGTTCGATCGCAAACTGGCGCAGGAAGAGGTGTGGATCCGCCAGGGGATCAAGGCGCGCCGTACCCGTAATGAAGGCCGCGTACGCGCCCTGAAAGCAATGCGTCGCGAGCGTGGTGAACGTCGCGAAGTGATGGGTACCGCAAAGATGCAGGTGGAAGAGGCCAGCCGCTCCGGTAAGATCGTTTTCGAAATGGAAGACGTTTGCTACCAGGTTGACGGTAAGCAACTGGTGAAAGATTTTTCGGCCCAGGTTCTACGTGGCGACAAAATTGCCCTGATTGGTCCGAATGGGTGCGGCAAAACCACGCTGCTGAAACTGATGCTCGGTCAGCTTCAAGCGGACAGCGGGCGTATTCACGTTGGCACCAAACTGGAAGTGGCTTATTTCGATCAGCACCGCGCGGAACTGGATCCCGATAAAACGGTGATGGATAACCTTGCCGAAGGTAAGCAAGAGGTGATGGTTAACGGCAAGCCACGCCACGTATTGGGCTATTTGCAGGACTTTCTGTTCCATCCGAAACGGGCGATGACGCCGGTACGTGCGCTTTCTGGCGGTGAGCGGAACCGCTTGCTGCTGGCGCGTTTGTTCCTCAAACCAAGCAACTTATTGATTCTTGACGAACCGACCAACGATCTTGATGTCGAAACGCTGGAACTGCTGGAAGAACTGATCGACAGCTACCAGGGCACGGTATTGCTGGTAAGCCACGATCGTCAGTTTGTCGATAACACCGTTACAGAATGCTGGATCTTCGAAGGCGGCGGTAAAATTGGTCGTTATGTCGGCGGTTATCATGATGCCCGTGGTCAGCAAGAGCAGTATGTGGCGCTCAAACAGCCTGCGGTGAAAAAAACCGAAGAAGCCGCCGCGCCAAAAGCAGAAACTGTAAAACGCAGCAGTAGCAAACTAAGCTATAAATTGCAGCGCGAACTGGAGCAGCTACCGCAATTGCTCGAAGATCTGGAGGCGAAGCTGGAAGCCCTACAGACGCAAGTGGCGGATGCTTCCTTCTTCAGTCAGCCGCATGAGCAGACGCAAAAAGTGCTTGCTGATATGGCTGCTGCAGAGCAGGAGCTGGAGCAAGCCTTTGAACGCTGGGAGTATCTTGAAGCGTTAAAAAATGGTGGCTGATCGCAAAATAGTCGATTTAAACAGAGACAGCTGACAACGGTAAAATTGCCTGATGAACTGGTTTATCAGGCATGAAAACCAACACTTTGTTAGTCATCTGTAAAATAGCGCATCATTAAGGAGTACCAATGTGCGAACATCATCATGCCGCGAAGCACATCCTGTGCTCGCAGTGTGACATGCTGGTGGCGTTACCGCGCCTTGAGCATGGTCAGAAAGCGGCATGTCCCGGTGTGGCACAACGTTAACCGTGGCGTGGGATGCCCCTCGGCAGCGTCCCACCGCCTATGCGTTGGCTGCACTGTTCATGCTGTTGCTGTCCAACTTGTTTCCTTTTGTGAATATGAACGTTGCAGGAGTTACCAGTGAAATTACATTACTGGAAATTCCCGGCGTGCTTTTTTCTGAGGACTACGCCAGCCTCGGCACCTTTTTCCTGTTGTTTGTGCAACTGTTCCCGCGTTTTGTCTGATAACCATTCTGTTACTGGTGAATCGCGCGGAATTACCGGTCCGTTTAAAAGAGCAACTGGCACGGGTGCTTTTTCAACTCAAAACCTGGGGAATGGCGGAGATTTTCCTCGCGGGTGTGCTGGTCAGTTTCGTTAAACTGATGGCTTACGGCAGCATTGGCGTAGGCAGCAGCTTTCTCCCCTGGTGTTTATTTTGTGTCCTGCAACTGCGTGCTTTTCAGTGCGTTGATCGTCGCTGGTTATGGGACGATATCGCCCCGATGCCAGAACTGCGCCAGCCGCTAAAACCAGGCGTCACGGGGATACGTCAGGGGCTGCGTTCGTGCTCCTGTTGTACGGCAATCCTTCCTGCTGATGAACCGTGTGCCCGCGCTGTGGTACTAAAGGGTACGTTCGGCGTAGAAACAGCCTGCAGTGGACACTCGCGCTGCTTGTAACGTCCATCATGCTGTATCTTCCGGCTAATATTTTGCCCATCATGGTGACGGATTTATTAGGCTCGAAGATGCCGTCGACGATTCTCGCTGGGGTCATTCTGTTATGGAGCGAAGGCTCTTATCCCGTCGCTGCGGTGATCTTTCTGGCCAGTATTATGGTGCCAACGTTAAAGATGATCGCCATCGCGTGGCTGTGTTGGGATGCCAAAGGGCATGGCAAGCGCGACAGTGAAAGAATGCATTTGATTTATGAAGTTGTTGAGTTTGTAGGCCGCTGGTCGATGATTGACGTTTTCGTTATCGCGGTGCTCTCGGCGCTGGTGCGTATGGGAGGTTTAATGAGTATTTATCCGGCAATGGGTGCATTAATGTTTGCTTTAGTCGTCATAATGACAATGTTTTCTGCTATGACGTTTGACCCGCGTTTGTCGTGGGATCGTCAACCTGAATCAGAGCATGAGGAGTCCTGACAGTATGGAATCTAATAATGGGGAAGCCAAAATCCAGAAAGTGAAGAACTGGTCTCCCGTGTGGATATTTCCTATCGTCACGGCGCTCATTGGGGCCTGGGTTCTTTTTTATCATTACAGCCATCAGGGACCGGAAGTGACCCTGATCACCGCGAATGCGGAAGGAATTGAAGGTGGCAAAACCACCATTAAAAGCCGTAGCGTTGACGTCGGCGTGGTTGAAAGCGCCACACTGGCTGATGATTTGACACACGTTGAAATCAAGCGCGGCTGAATTCCGGTATGGAAAAATTGCTGCATAAAGATACCGTCTTTTGGGTGGTGAAACCGCAGATTGGTCGTGAAGGGATTAGCGGCCTGGGAACGCTGCTGTCTGGAGTTTATATCGAACTGCAGCCAGGCGCGAAAGGCAGCAAAATGGATAAATACGATTTGCTGGACTCGCCACCGTTGGCCCCGCCTGATGCGAAAGGTATCCGTGTGATTCTCGATAGCAAAAAAGCCGGGCAGCTCTCGCCAGGAGATCCGGTGCTGTTCCGTGGCTATCGGGTAGGTTCGGTTGAAACCAGCACTTTCGATACGCAAAAACGCAATATCAGCTATCAACTGTTCATCAATGCACCTTATGACCGACTGGTGACCAGCAATGTTCGCTTCTGGAAAGATAGTGGCATTGCGGTTGATCTGACGTCAGCAGGGATGCGTGTGGAGATGGGCTCATTGACAACGCTGCTTAGTGGCGGTGTCAGCTTTGATGTGCCGGAAGGTCTGGATTTAGGGCAGCCAGTGGCACCGAAAACAGCTTTCGTTTTGTATGATGATCAGAAGAGCATTCAGGATTCGTTGTACACCGATCACATTGATTATCTGATGTTCTTTAAAGATTCTGTCCGTGGTTTGCAACCCGGTGCGCCAGTGGAATTCCGTGGAATTCGTCTCGGTACGGTAAGTAAAGTACCGTTCTTTGCACCGAATATGCGTCAGACCTTTAACGATGATTACCGTATTCCGGTACTGATTCGCATTGAACCGGAGCGGTTGAAAATGCAGTTGGGCGAAAATACTGATGTAGTCAAACATATGGCGGAGCTGTTGCAACGTGGTTTACGTGGTTCCCTGAAAACCGGCAATCTTGTCACCGGCGCGTTGTATGTGGATCTGGACTTCTATCCAAATACACCTGCAATCACCGGGGTACGTGAGTTTAATGGTTATCAGATTATCCCGACCGTTAGCGGCGGCCTGGCGCAAATCCAGCAACGACTGATGGAAGCGTTGGATAAGATCAACAAACTGCCATTGAATCCGATGATTGAACAGGCAACCAGTACGCTTTCTGAAAGTCAGCGCACAATGAAAAACCTGCAAACGACGCTGGATAGCATGAACAAGATCCTCGCCAGCCAGTCGATGCAGCAGTTGCCGACGGATATGCAGTCAACGTTGCGTGAATTGAATCGCAGCATGCAGGCTTCCAGCCTGGCTCCGCAGCCTACAACAAGATGGTGGCGGATATGCAGCGCCTTGATCAGGTGTTGCGAGAACTGCAACCGGTGCTGAAAACGCTCAATGAGAAGAGTAACGCGCTGGTATTTGAAGCGAAGGACAAAAAAGATCCAGAGCCGAAGAGGGCGAAACAAT
>ENA-OQIG01001359-OQIG01001359.1-human-gut-metagenome-genome-assembly--contig:-NODE-1359-length-10559-cov-3.381423_pt1 | contig 10559 bp, 13 predicted proteins | sample MGYA00242576_ERZ504741 | MGnify/ENA primary metagenome ERZ504741 (study PRJEB26092, sample SAMD00036436) | human gut metagenome | host: Homo sapiens | study: EMG produced TPA metagenomics assembly of... | reverse complement strand
CCGGAATACCTCCTGCAGGCCGGAGAGGTGGAACGCGAACGTTTGAGAATCCGCTCGGCAGAAATCAACTCCACCTCGACCTACCGCCAGTCGAAGACCACGCAGCTCAATCTCAGACAGTTCATCGAATCCCGCGGAATGAAGGACATCGCCTTTTCGGACATCACCGAGGAGTTCGCCGAATCGTTCAAGGTCTTTCTTAAGAAGGAGCTGGGCTACAGGAACAGCCACGTGAACCACTGTCTGTGCTGGCTCAACCGGCTCATCTACATCGCCGTGGACCGGGAGATATTGAGAGCCAACCCGATAGAGGATGTGGCATATGAAAAGAAAGAACCGTTAAAGCTAAGGCACATCAGCCGGGTGAGTTGAAGCGGATGATGGAAACCCCGCTGCCCGACCCGATGATGGAGCTTGCACGCAGGACGTTCATCTTCTCCTCGCTGACCGGTCTGGCCTATGCGGACACGAGAGCACTCCATCCCCGGCACATCGGAAAGACCTCGGAAGGAAGAAAATATATCCGCGTCTGCCGGGCCAAGACGGACGTGGAGGCGTTCATCCCGCTGCATCCCATAGCCGAACAGATACTGGAACTTTACAACACCACGGATGACGACAGACCGGTATTCCCGCTGCCGGTCCGCGACGTCCTCTGGTACGAGGTACATGGAATGGGCGTGGCATTGGGCATGAAGGAGAACCTGTCCTACCACATGGCCCGCCATTCGTTCGGAACCCTGATGCTGTCCTCCGGCATCCCGATAGAGAGCATCGCCAAGATGATGGGCCATACGAACATCAACAGTACGCAGGTCTATGCACAGGTTACCGACCGGAAGATATCCAGTGACATGGACCAGCTGATGAAAAGAAGACAGAAAGGGGATACGGTCCTTCTGACGGAAATGTCCGAATAATGAAATGCCGGCCGAACCATTAAACATTGGTTCCGGCCGGCATTCTTAAATATTGAACGCCCCGATTATATCAGGCCTCATGATAATTATCCTCCAGGAGTTTCTCAATGTCGGATACCTTATACAAAATTTTTCCGCCCAGCCGGATATAAGAAATACGCCCCTGGTCCCTATAATCCTGCAGGCATCTGCGGCTGATTCTTAGCAGGTCCGACAACTCCTTGTCAGAGAGAAAACGCTCGCCGTTAAACAGGGGGCGGTTATCCTCCGCAAGCCTTTCCAGCTTCGTCTGGATGTTATCCAGCAGGCCAAAGAACCGGCGGACACTGCCCGTCTCTTTGCTAATAATCCCTTCCATGCTACTTCCGATTAATTATTCATTCTTTCTTTTTTCTCTCACCGCCTTTTCCTTGCGTTTCATGGCGACATAGGCCATCAGCTTTTCTACGTCCTCCGGCCTGTAATAGATTTTCCGCTGGATTTGGGTGAATGCCAGCCGTCCGGTATCCCGGAGAGTCTGCAGGGTACGTGGAGAGATGTCAAGACGCAGGCAGACATCCTGGTTGTCCATTCACTCTTCCGGTTTCTTTTCCCTGTTCTTTTCATACAAGCGGTCCGCCTGTGCGGACAGGCTCTCAGTCCGAGCCAGCATCTCCTCAAAGATTCCGGCTTCAATGTAATATACTTCCATTTTTCTTGTTTTTATTTAAAATTGCTTCCTGTCAGGAACTCAAATTATTGAAATACAGTTCAAAATACTTTCCAAAGGCACTTCCGGCTGGGTGTCGTGGTTTCCGACTCCCCCTCCGGAGCCGTTTTAAGGAGGATTTCCCGTCATATTACGGCTGGAACAGTTTGTAATCCCGTCCTGTGATCTTCCTTATCACGTCGGCGTTTTCCTTAATATGTTCAACCGGTATGCGGCTTATAACACCGGAAACAGTGAAATCCTTACGTCTGGCCGCCCAGACAATGTCTGAGATACATTCGTACACCTGTGCGTCAATATGCAGGGGCTTGCGCCGGTTGGATGAAAAGTTGTTCAGGAGGGCTTCAATATATTTTTTACCTCTTCCTCCGTTATCGTCTTTTTACTCTCCGGCCGGGATGAAGATTCCTTGTGGGGTACCACCTCTTCCAGATCCCCGGAAATGCAGCTCAAATATGAGCCTTTGGCGGCAACTATATCCAGTATCTCCTTCTCGTTGATATGATACGGATTTGGTTTTTTCCTTTCAATGCTGTCCATAACTATGATTTATACATTAATTCCATGTGACAATTGGGCGTTTTGTAAGGCGGACGTTCCCGATGACGGATTATCGTCCTACGCCGCAAAGAAAAAAAGAATAAACGTGGGAAAGGGTACCTTGTCAGCTATAGTCATATATAGACATGAATAGTCAATAACCGGCAAAAGACATGACAAACGGCTGTCCGGCGGGAGGTCTGGATTCTCCCGACGTTGCCGGGATTGTGATATATCAGGTCATGGAGATATTGGCAGACTGCATTATCGGGATAATGACATACCAAGTTACGGATATTGTGATAGATTATGTCGTTGGAGTGTGGAAGTTGCCATAGGGAGGCTCTTTCAGCAAACGGAAGTACGGAAGGTACAGATATTATTGCAGCCATCATCAACAAAGACCGGAACATCACATTGGGAGAACGGTGCTTATCTGCGATATGATTATCATTTCCTCCAGTCATTTTGTATTGAAAGACCGGGAAAAAGTGGTGACGGGTTTGTAACTCTTTATATTTGTAGCTTTGCTATCGACCAGGGCAATGAATAGTACCCGACAATCCAGTTCTTTATCATATCCAATAAATGAAGAAATAGGGCGGCATATCAACGAATACCCACACCGGGGAGTGACGATTATCAATACAACCGGCTTTTATACAGGACGAGAAGTAAGATGATGTTTATATTAGCCGGGAAGAGGGAAGCGCCGGTCAGCTTCCGGCTGATAAAAAATATAGACACGGAGGCTTTTGTTTCACAAAGTGCGTTATAGGAGTTTATGGAGAAGGATTCGATCATATCAAAGTAGAATAAGAAAGAAATAAAAAATGATAATGATCATCATGAAAAGCGGCATCTGCCGTGCTTTTGTTCCCGACACAGGATGCGGTGTGACGCAATGGTTCGCATTCGGCGGTGAAATGGCCGCAAGCATGTCATGCTACTATGGACAGACCGCATCAACGATAGAGATAGAAGCGGAAACGGACTGTGAGATGTTTATCGTGGACAAACCGACTTTGGAAAACCTATGTTCCACACAAATAATCCTAAGAAACAATTTGTAAAATTCGAAACAGAAAAGTATGAAGACAATCATTGCAGAGAAATTATCATAACTTGTGATAATTTCGGCCAAAATACTACCCGCAGGGCTGGAGATTTTTACCGAAAACAGGAGCTTGACCTTGCTTTCCCGTCCAATCCCGGAGTTACCTTTGCGCCCAGAACGAAAATGACTGCCTGATGCGGCCCACTGAAAGGCGCGAAAATGGAGGTAAACGGAAGTGGAGGCAGATTAGACAGGAAAACTTCAAAGGAGAAATCCGTGAAAAGAAGAAACCTAAAAGGAAAAGGAACATTGCCGGAAACATGAAACCGGCAAACCACCTGCAAGGAAGTATGGTTTATCTGTCTGTCCAAACTCGTTTGGTCGGGCGGATAAATCATTCTTCCCAGTTTGCCTGCCGTGGGGACGGCTTGTGCCATTCATGGGCAAGCGGTCATATACAGCTTTCCGCTTACGGCTCAAAGGAACCGCAAAAAGAAAAATCCATAGAAAACCCGTAAAAGCACCTCTATGGCATAAGCATAAAAGAAATGGGTCTTGCATCATCAGTCTAAACCATTGGTTAGGCGTGATGCAAAGCCTTTTCTCCGCTTATGCGGCAGTCGGTACACGTTCGTACAAACCTGTTTGGGCGATGGTGTGCCGACGGATAAAACCGCTTTTACGGAATGTTTTTATGTTTATATTAGAAATATTTCTTATTATAAAAACGCGCTAATCATTTTGTCATTCGGGTTGTTTTTATTAAATTTGCAGATTATAGCAATAGTTATGCAAATGAAGCGGATAAATCGACTGAAAATAGTGCTTGCGGAACAAGGTAAAACAGGGAAATGGTTGGCGCATGCATTAGGTAAAAATGAATCGACAGTCTCTCGTTGGTGTACAAACGAAGTTCAACCTTCGGTAGAAACACTACTGACGATTGCCGAAACGTTAAAGATTGATATTAAAGAATTACTTTGTTCTACGCAAATGTGTAATCAAGATGATGGCATCCAAATATAAAGCAATCGATTTTTTCTGCGGAGGTGGTGGAATGACTTGCGGTTTAAGACAGGCAGGGATTAACGTTATAGCAGGTGTGGACTTTGATCAAGATGCCAAAGAAACGTATGAATACAATAATTCCGGAAGTGTTTTCATTCAAACTAATATAAAGAATTTACGGAGCAATTATTTTGAGCGAAAATTTGGGATACGGAAAAATGATGACTTTTTGATTTTGGTAGGATGCAGTCCCTGCCAATTTTACAGTATAATTAATACGGATAAGAATAAAGCCTTAAAATCTAAGGATTTATTAAAAAACTTTGCTCGGTTCATCGAATATTATAGACCGGGATATGTATTAGTGGAAAATGTTCCGGGCATAATCACAAATAAAGATAGCATCTTACCTTATTTTCTACGAAAATTGGAAGATCTCGGATATAAAAATCCTGTTTATAAGGTTGTAGATATGAGCTATTACGGCGTACCTCAAAGTCGTCGAAGATTTCTCTTATCGCAACACGATTGGAAAATGTCAATATACATTTACCTAAGGCGGACGATAAAGAGACCGTATTAGCCGATTATTTAGGTGAAAGGAACGGTTTTCCCAAAGTTAGCGCAGGCCATAAAGACAGTAGTGTGTTTAACCATACGGTTGCCGGATTAAGTGATGTATGTCTTAAACGATTGGCAAAGACCAAACACGACGGCGGGAACAGACTTGATTGGGCAAATGATCCGGAATTGCAATTACCTTGCTTTGTAGGAAAAGACGATTGTTTTAAAGATACATTCGGGCGTATGTGGTGGCATCGACCGGCTTCGACTATTACAACTAAATTTTATAGTATCTCAAACGGACGTTTCGGACATCCGGAAGAAGATCGGGCTCTTTCTTTACGGGAAGGTGCTACATTGCAAACATTCCCGAAAACCTATGTGTTTAAAACAAATAGTATTGCCGCAACGGCAAAATTAATCGGCAATGCAGTTCCGTGTGAATATGCTCGGCGATTAGGTGAAACGATAAAAGCACTGGAAAACAATGGCACAATTTAAAACTCGGGCAAGAGCTCTCGACTTATTGGGACGGCAACAAATTGCCGGTATCCCTACAGCTATTAACGAGCTTATAAAAAATGCACATGATGCGTATGCGGATAAATTCGATATCGATTTTCTCCGATGTAATAATCTGCTGGTATTACGTGATGACGGGCTCGGTATGACAAAAGAGGAATTTGAACTCGTTGGCTTACGCTCGGGACCGAAAGTAAATTGGCAAATAAAAAAAGCAGTTTACCGCCTATTGACATATCAAAGCCAAGACGTCCTATCATGGGAGAAAAAGGCATAGGAAGATTGGCTATTGCATCAATAGGAAGTCAGGTTTTAATCGTATCGAAAGCAAAATTAAGATCTAAAGAATATGATATTGTTGTGGCTTTCATTAATTGGGAGATATTCGAGTTGCCGGGGATTAACTTGGAGGATATTGTTATTCCGGTAAGAGAATACTCTCATATGCCGAATGCAGCCGATATTGACAGTATTAAAAATGAAGTAATACAATCCCTTGATAAATTAAATCAAAAAGAACTTATTGACGACAAGGATTTTGAAAAAATAAAAAGTTCTATCACGTCTTTTAAAGTTGACCCACACCAACTTTCTTTACAACTACAACAAGGATTTGAATTAACCAATGGCTGTGGTGGAACTCAATTTTTCATCTCCCCAGTTTACGATACGATTATTTCCGATATAGAGGGAGACGGCAATTCGGACGAAGCTACAAAAATCGAGAAAATGTTGATGGGATTTCACAATACAATGACCCCCGATCATCCTACTCCCGTCGTTGACATTTCATTTAGAGACTATAGGGCGAATGACGGTAGTTTTGTCAGCATCATAGATAAAGAACACTTTTTTACCACGGAAGAATTTGAATTGGCGGATCACCATTTTCAAGGGCAATTTGATGAGTTCGGACAATTCAAGGGATTAGTAAAAATATATGGAGAAAAAACATTTGATCACATTGTAAATTGGCGGGATAACTATTATAGAGAAACCGAATGTGGTCCGTTTAAAATTAACTTGGCGTATTTACAAGGAGAATTGAAAAGTTCTCGTGTAGATGTCGAAAATTATGCCAGGATTAAAGCCAAAGGAGATAAATTCGGAGGTTTATACATATATAGAGATAATATTCGAGTTCTACCGTATGGTGACTCCGATTATGATTTTCTGGATATTGAAAAAAATCGTTCGAAACGAGCATCAACATATTTCTTTTCTTATCGACGAATGTTCGGTGCTATTGAAATAGCGGACCGAGAACACAGCGGTTTGGTAGAGAAAGCCGGACGCGAAGGTTTTATTGAAAATAAAGCATATCGCCAACTTCAAGCGATTTTAAAAAATTTCTTTGTACAACTTGCCGCTGATTTTTTCAGCGAAAAAAACAAAACGGCACAATCGGAATTCTTCAATCAGAAGAAAGACGAGTTCAATGCGTACCATAACGCACTTGAACGTCGGGATAAATTGGCCAAATCGAAAAAGGAGAGATTTGCTCGTGAGCTCGATATCTTTTTTGCCGGTTTAACGGAACATAAATTCGAAAACGAACTGGAAGAATTACTTACGAATTTTAGGAACGATTTACATTCGGTTTTATACATTAACGATGCGGATGAAGCAAGCCAGAAGATAATAGATCTGGAATTTGCCATGAGACAAAAAGTTTCCGATTACAGAAAAAGAATATCGGTGACAAGTCCTAAAGGATTTGCAATGTCAAAATCAATGAGAACGGATTTTGACACGTACCTTAATGAGTTTAAAATTCTGGAACAAACGGTATTTAAAAATATCAATGAAAATATCGATCAGCTAATCGATGATTATACGGCACAGTTGAATCTGGAAATAAGTAAGCGAAAGCGGTTGGAGCAAGCGGTGGAACTGATTTCAGCCGAAGCTCTGTCACTTAATAAGAAGAAGAAAAGCGAAACCAATGATGTTGTTTCCGATGTTTCTCGCAAAATTAAGGATCTTACGAATGAACTGATAATCGATTTGGATAATCAAATACGAAGCGTAAAGAATCAATTCAAATTATTGGCAACCGATAAAGCCGATAACTTTGATTTGGTAACGGAACGCAAGAGAATGGAAGCAGAAATAGAATCCATAAGCAGTCGAAATACGGATGTTATGGAACGCATAATTCGACAATTTGAAAGTTTCTATGTCGAAAAAAACGAAGACGGTCAAATAATTACAAATGACCAAATAGCGGAAGCCGCTTCGGAAGAGTTAGAGGAATTGCGGGAACGATTGCAATCGGACGTTGAATTAAGCCAATTAGGATTGGCTGTCGGAATATTGCACCATGAATTCAACGGTACGGTTAATTCGATTCGACATAGTCTGAAAGATTTAAAAGCATGGTCGGATGTAGATATCAAATTGGAAGGAATATATAAAAACATCAAGGTAAATTTCGAACATTTGGACGGCTATTTAAATTTGTTTACCCCGTTAAATCGACGATTGAATCGACGTCGGGAAGACATATCTTTATTGGATATTAAAACATTTTTAATAGATTTGTTCAAATCCCGTCTTGAACGACACAATATAGCTTTTAAACATACTAACGGGTTTGCAGGTCGAAAAATACACGGATTTCGTTCTACATTCTATCCTGTATTTGTGAATATCATTGATAATGCCATTTATTGGTTAAAACAAAGTGATGTTCCTGAAAAAGTTATTCGGTTGCATGCGGATGATACGGGAATATACATTTCCAATAACGGTATTGAAATAAAACCCCAAGATAAGGAACGAATCTTTGAATTAAGATTTTCCAGAAAGCCCAATGGAAGAGGATTGGGGTTGAGTATCAGTAAAGAGGTTTTGAATGCAGAGAACTATGATATATTTGTGGCACAACCTAAGGAAGGCTCTACAGTTACTTTTAAAATTCAAAAAATGCAATAAAAATATGGCAGACAGATTTATTGAGCAATCGAAAGAAATTGCAAACAACTTTATACAAAATATTGTTTTTATTGATGACAAAGCATATAAGAATGATATGACTAACAATGCATTTAGCGCATTAGATGTATCGAATGTATTTGCACAATCTGGAAAAATCTGTGCTGTATATGCACCCAAATCCATTTCTGATGTTAATAGTTACAATACTATACTAAATAAAGCAGATGTTGTCATTTTAGATTGGTATTTAGATATAGAAAAGGAGGAGAACCAAGTTGAAGATCCCGATGCAGATGCAGATAATGACGATCCGCGCGGAGAGTTTACATTAAAATTGATATCTGATTTATTATCACAAACTGGGATGTTGAAACTGTTAATTGTGTATACTGGAGAAACGGATTTATTTGAAATTACGAACAGTATATATCAGAAAGTGGATCAGCATTCTTTTCATAAAGGAGATTGCGTTATTCAATCTTTAAATTCTAAGATATTAGTTAGAGCTAAAAAACAAAATTCGGAAACTCAATTTGCACATAATCCGGAATTGAAAGATAAAATAGTATCGTATGAAAGCCTTCCGACTTTGATTGTTGAAGAATTTGCAGACATGACCAACGGTTTGTTATCGAATTTTGCTTTATCTTCAATATCGGCAATAAGGAATAATACATCCAGAATGTTAAGCGTCTTTTCTCCCAAATTAGATCCGGCATATCTCGGGCACAAAATATTATTGGAAAACACATTCGAATCCAAGCAACTATTAATAAAATTATTTGGCGAAGCTATTTCGGAATTATTGGAGACAACAGATATTGATACAAAGGATTGGGTTGATAACTGGATTGAAAACCGTATTACAGACGAAACGATAAGTATAAATGGAGTGTCTATTGGCAAATCGAAAGACCTTTTAAAAAAAAATGTTTAGTTCCGAGCAACCTCGACTTAAAGATAAATATACAGAAGCTTCAGGAAAAGATATGTCAAATAAAGACGAGGGGAAATTACAATCGCATACCATAGAGTTATTTGCATATGATGGTATCGATGTGAATAAATCGAATGTAGATTTTGCCATTTTGACGCATCATAAAAATATATTTCAACCTGCTATTGGGGCTCCGATATTAACACTTGGAACAGTTATAAAATCTGTAGACAAGTATTATGTTTGTATTCAACAAAGATGCGATTCGGTGAGAATTAAGGAGGAAAGACGATTCTTATTTTTACCTTTAGAAGAAAAAGGCGAATATCCGTTAATTGTGAATAATGAATTGAAATTATTTCCAAATAAATCTTCATTTGCAATAAAAAACAGTGAAATTCAAGCCAAAAGAAGGTGCTACAATTATTCAAGCATCAAAAAAGGAGGACAAATATGTATTCTATTCTTCCTATGGAGAAACTTATGAGTGGGTGGTAGACTTAAAAGAAATGCAAGCACAACGTATTTTAAACAGTTACTGTGCACAACTGTCTCGCGTAGGATTGAATGAATCCGAATGGTTAAGACTTATCGCAAAGCAATAATATAGGCTATGTCAGATATTTTTTCTCAAACTAAAAGATCGGATATAATGTCAAAAATATCAAGTAAAGACACTAAACCGGAAATTTTAGTTCGTAAGTTCTTATTTTCAAAAGGATTCAGATATCGTATTAATGTCAAAACATTGCCGGGTAAACCTGATATAGTTTTGCCTAAATATAAAACAATAATATTTGTGAACGGATGTTTTTGGCATGGGCATAATTGCAAAAAGGGAAAATTACCATCCTCAAATACAGATTTCTGGAAGGAAAAAATATCAAACAACAAATCGCGAGATGCCAAAAATTCCGATTTACTTGTAAAACTCGGCTGGAAAGTTATAATTATATGGCAATGTGAAATTAGTAAGATTGATAATAGGACAAAAATACTTAATAAGCTACTGGAGGATATTAAACAATAATAATCACGAGATATTAAATCTAAAATATAAATGCATTAATCGGGAAAATATAGAAAAACTTATTCTATAATTCCGATTTTTGTCTTATCGTTGCGTTTGAAGAGTTCTTTGAAGGTTACGCAACGTACAGAAAAATAATGCAGCAGATAACTAACTTAATCGTAACCTATTACTATTATGAGTAATAAACTTATGCTCATTTCCAACAAATTACACTCTTTTCGTAACTTCTTACCACGGCTTTTTCATTTAAGAAATATTGTTCATCGCTTGTAATTGTAGTAAAAATGCTTATATTCGTGCACAGCGATGCGGAAGCACCGCCTTAGGTG
>ENA-OQIG01001358-OQIG01001358.1-human-gut-metagenome-genome-assembly--contig:-NODE-1358-length-10568-cov-1.326884_pt1 | contig 10568 bp, 13 predicted proteins | sample MGYA00242576_ERZ504741 | MGnify/ENA primary metagenome ERZ504741 (study PRJEB26092, sample SAMD00036436) | human gut metagenome | host: Homo sapiens | study: EMG produced TPA metagenomics assembly of... | reverse complement strand
CTTTGACATTGCCCTTTTTTCCTTGTCAAAATAGTTTTACATGGTTTAAAATAAAACTTTTCAACTAATTATACTCGGTTTCATATATAAGTTACAAGAAAAATATGGTCTTTACATTTATTTTTCGGTTGTCCCTGCGGTGCATGTTTCTGTCTATTGCCTGCGTTTTAGTTGCCTTTATTCTCCAACACAATATCCTCTGCCTTCGCATATCAATTTATGTACTGTATTTATAATCAAGTTTTTAATGTTCTTTCAACAGGATTGAAATACTCCAATTCAGGTATTCCATTCCTTTATCTCCTCTTAATTATCCAACACAGAAAATAAGAAGCTACACTCGGCAGCCCTTATCTACTTTTGATATATAATTTTCCGGACAGCATATAAAGACAGATTACATTTCTTTGTAAGACACTGCATAGAGATTCCACTATGATACTCCTGCTTTCTCTGCTGATTACGTTGTTGTTTTACTTTGCGACTACTTTGCTCCACACAACTGTCGCACGCTACTGGCTTTGCATGAAGCGAATCTTTGTTACTCTTTTTCCCCTTAATGAATATACAGCTCACCTCTTTTCGCTGGTGAGCTTTGCAATATAATAACACATTCCCCAGTATCAAGCACCGCAACACAAATTCCCTGCCCGGATATGTTTCCACTATTTATATCCTCACACGAGTAACGAATGGCTTTTTTACATCTTTCATATGCATATCCCTTTTTCATTAGGATATTCATTGCTTTAACGGATAGTGTGTAAATTTTCTGCACAGACGTTTCTCTCTTCCTGTTCCGCTTATTTATGATCTACAAAAATAAACTGCAGAAAGCGAATGAAAGTATAAATCATAAACAATACGGCAATCACCGTTTCTATCAGAACAACATACCGGAGCATCGGTATCGGCTGCTTCATATTCGCAAGACAGACCATCGTCTGCTTTGTTGCAATCGCGCTGATAACAAATGGGAAGGTAAATGCCGCATAGCTTGGATAGAATTTAGCTTCAGATAACTGATCGCTTTCACAAGCGCCAAAACATATAGCATGGTTGCCACAAGCAGCATCGCCAACAAAAATTCTCTTGATTTTGGTGTTACTGACTGTACATATCCGGCAACACAAAGGCTTGTAGGCGCTGCATAAATACAGAAAAGCGGCTTTGCAGGTTCTGGAATCTCTTTGTATTTCATATAACGGATTGTCACAAGAACTAATAAACCGATTAACGTCAAAAATCCAAACCAGAATGCACCGGCACCTATTGCAAGCTCTTCAAAAGCTGGAGCCGTAACTGCCGCAACTGCAATTCCCACATATACAATAAAATAACTGGCAAATACTTCGGCATCTGAAGTTTAAGCAAAAACTTATTGTGAAATAAACAATCAATATAATATGTAACCCAATCGCAAAAATACCAGATATATTTTGCTCCCACACCAATAAATGGCTTGATATACGTGCTTAATAGCATCAGTGCCATCGGAAATGTCGCAGCCACACTCGCCAAAATCGGATTTTTAAAATCTTCTTTTATCATCTCCGGAAACATTATGAGTTTCATCAGAACAAGTATCAGTAGAAATGTAGCTATTCCTCCACAGACATATCGAATTCCCTCACCATAACTCTGCAAAAGATTGCCGAGAGCGGCGAATCCAAGCATAACCCCACAAAGAGGAATTGGAACTTTTTGTATCATTTTTTTCATGTCATTCTCACCTTTTGTCTTAAATTTCAGCAACCGTACGTCTTGGAGCCGGTTCATCCACCTCATCTAGATTCTTCATTCCCAATTCACGGCAAATCATTTGGGCAACCTTCCATGCACAAAGTCCCGTAAAGAAAATGCATTGTTCCTTGTGTTCCCCACGTCCTTTGTCAAACTCTTTTGTCAGAACGCGACAGCAGATTGCATTTTTACCATTGGCCTTTTTAAACCAGTCATGAAGCTCTTTTGTCAGTTCCATACATTTGACACTTTTTGGATTTGTCGGTCCATCCTGCTCTGTGCGCCCAAAAAATAGTCCAAGTGCAAGAATTCCTCCATTAAAAGCACCACAGACACACCCGGATTTTCCTGCGCCGACTGCCATACCAGAAGCCATTGCAATCACTTCCTCTGGAACATCCAGCTTAAATTCATCGCGGATTGCACTGACTAAAGCCTCACAGCAATAGTATCCTTCCTTAAATTTTTTCTCAGCACTTGCTGCACAGTTCTTGGGCTAATTTCAGTTACTCCAATTTTCATATAGATTTCCTCCTCAAATATAAATTTTGCTGCTTTTAGTTTAACATATCTGAACAGAATATCGTTATCATTTATTTTTATATAACTATAGGCATATTTTATAAACAATCTAAAATGCAACCAACATTCCCTCTGTTTTTACTAAAATCTTCCTTTTTTAAATTTTTTCTGTTTTTTGGGAAACATGAATAAGCCCTCCCACATAGTATAGGAGTGTAAACAATCTCAAATGGAGGATTTAACATGAGTGATTTAACAGCTACTAACTGTGGATGTGGATGCGGTGGAGAAGACAGATGCGGAAATAACAATTCTTGTCTGTGGATCATCCTCTTATTATTCTGCTGTGGCGGTTTCGGAAACGGACACGACAACGGATGCGGATGTGGTGACAGCTGTATCTGGATCATCTTATTACTTCTCTGCTGCGGCGGATTTGGTAATGGATGCGGATGTGGCGATAGAAATTCTCTTTGCTGCTAATCTCTTCTGCAAGGCGGGGCAACATGCCCCGTCTTTCTTTTGGAAAAAACTCGACTGCCTTGCTCCATTCTTTCTCACAAAATCATTTTTCTAAACATGCTTAGATGTCTTCCTTGTCATTTTCTTCTGCGTTTGCTCTCTCCTCCTGTTGTTTCCTCTGTGCTTCCATCTTCCTTTGAAAACATTCTTCATCTAATTCATATACTGCATTTCTGTCAATGATTAAAATTTGTTCCATCTTTTCCTCATTTCCATTTCTCTTTCCTTTATTATATGAAGGAAAAAGAAAAAGGTATATCTTTCTCAATTTGCTCATATATATTGATAACGCAATGGAAGGAGTTCTATGGACGATCAATCAAAAATTCCCATGACACCATTTGACACACTGATCTCGACACCCGGTCTGCGGATGATGAACTGATGATTCCCTATCTTCCCCCATCCAACCAGCGGATGCTCGCAGTCTATGTGAAGTTTATGGAATTACAACAGACGTTTTCTTTTTTTCAGAATTTTCGCTCAGATTTACATAGCTGTGCTTTTGAAAAGGAAGTGTCTTCGCCATCTGACATTCTGGAAGAACTTCGCCCATTCCTGAGAAAGAGCGACTGTGAAATGATCGACCAGATACAGAATATGCTAAGCGCAATGGAAATCGCTGCCTCATTTCAGAACATGACAAAGGAATCCTCCTCAAAACAATCTTGTTCCAATGCCTCATCTGACAGCTCATCTTCCACTCCCGCATTTGACCTTTCCATGTTGCTTCAAGGAATGCTTTCCCCGGAGCAACAGAACCTTTTTGAAACTTACAGAGATCTGTCATCCGATGTTTCTGCTGCCGATACAGACGCAAATATGCAGGAACTTCCGATATCTCTGGAACCTAATTCTTTGGAGGGAATTGTATATGAACAACTGGATGGAACACCCAATGTTACAGAAGATGGACCCGGCAAAACTGGAACTGATCCGGACTGCAGCCACAAAAACGAACGGGAAATCCGGCAATGACCTTGCCCCGATCCTCCTTGCCCTGATCACAAACGCAAATAAGAAAGGCATCCGTTTCTCGCCTGATGAAATTTCATTGATTTTGGAACTTTTAAAAGAAGGAAAATCAAAAGAAGAGCAGATGCAAATTGATAAAACTGTCCGAATGGCCAGTTCACTTTTGAAAAATAGAAAATAAATTGCTTGTATTAAATAAAAGAGGCACTTTTTAACATGGCACAAATATTTTTCAATATTTATCTGCACAAAAAGTACCTCTTTACTCCTGCTTAATCTCTCTTACTCATCCATGCTTCAATGTCTTCTGTCGTCTTTAAGATTCCTTTGGAAAGATCTACCGCTTTCCCTTCTGTAATCAGAATATCATTCTCAATGCGAATTCCAATCTCTTCTTCCTCAATATAAAATCCTGGCTCTACCGTGATGACCATTCCTGGTTCCAGTACCTCATAATCAGAACAACTGATATCATGTGTGTCTAACCCCAGTTGATGGGAAACTCCATGATAATAGTAATCTGCTACTGTCTTTCCATCTTTTGCAAGTCCAAGTTCATCAAGTCTTGCTGCATAATGATCAATCACCATCTGATTTAATTCCCGAAGTGTCATACCCGGCGCTGCTTTTTCAATAATCAGATCTTGTGCGGATAATACTAAATCATAAATCTCTTTCTGACGTACCGTAAATTTTCCATTGACTGGGAATGTTCTTGAGATATCTGCACAATAATGCTCATTTGCACTTCCAAGATCGATCAAAACGAGTTCTCCGTCCTTGACTTCTTGGTTATTCTCTTTGTAATGCAATGTCGTCGCTCTTACGCCTCCTGCAACAATACTTGGAAATGCATGTTCCCTCACACCTTGTTTGCGCAGCGCAAAATCAAACGCTCCTCCATCTCACATTCGTTCATACCCGGTTTTACATACCGCATCAATTCTTCGATCGCCTTCTGTGTTGTATGCTGTGCAACCATCATTTTTTCAATTTCAATGTCTTCTTTTTTTGATACGCTGTCCTACAAAATCTGCGTAGATATCTCTGATCTCCACTGCCGGATACTGTTCCTTAATGCGTGCTGCCAAAGATGTGCCTGTGTCGGAGCCTGGGTCACTTTATATTTCCACAAATCCAGCGCAACTGTGAGTTTTTTGCTGCTTCTGGATGATTCTATCAGACTGTTGAAATTTCCGTCAAATGCTTCCAGGTAGCAGATTTTCTCAATCCCACTGATCTCTCTTGCCTCGTTTTCACGCATTCTTGCACCGACCCATTTCGCCATCACCTCATCAAATGGCTCAATATATAGTTCCTCCACCATAGTTCCTTCTTTTAGCTTCTTCAGCACAAGAATCATATGTTCTCTATCAATTCCTGTATAATAATAAAAATTCCGATCAACCGAAAATTCGTATTCTTCATCGGCAGAACGCATCGGCGCTGTTCCTGATAGATAACCGCGATTGATGGTGCTTTCATTCCTTCCATTAACTTTGCTCTTCTTGCTGCATAGACTTCTCTCATGATTTTTTCTCCTACTAATTTGTTATTTTTAGCTCTCCATCATTTCTGTCTGCAATCCGCAGGCACATGCAAGGTCTCTGTAATATTCTCTGACATCCTCATTTTCACAGAACAGTGAAATGCCATCTGATAATTCCCCCAGAGCACCGCCCTGTTCTTTACAAAATAAAAAGAGGAAAACAGCCACTCCCTCGCTGTAATATCGAGCAGGAAGGTACAAATTTCATTGTCCAGCGGATAGTATATCTTTCCCTCCGTACATTCCATGCGCTGTACATATGATTTTTCGTCCGCAGAAAGCCCGGAGAGAAAGTGCTTCTTTTTCTTCCTTTTTTAAAAGAAGGATAGTAAAATCGGCATAGCAGTCCTGCTCCTCTATCACCTGCAAAAGAAATTTTTTCATTTTTTCTTTCGTACCCCTAAGCAGAATGGATGGATAAAGAACTTCTCCTTCTTTCAGTGTATCTATCAAAAGTGCTCCTGCCTTTTCCACTTCTGCTTTGGTCATAGAATGAATCACAGTATTCTCCCCTTTCCATGAAATTTGTATCTCAAAACTGCTTTTATTATAGCACAATCTTTGTTATACTAAAACTACTTTTCAAACCATAAAAATAATATTTACGAAAAGAAAGGATTACTTATGAGAAATATATTGCTGACATTAGAATACGATGGCAGCCGCTATCAGGGATGGCAGCGCCTCGGAAAAGGAGAATCTACAAACACCGTTTCCAATAAGATATTAGAAGTGCTTAAAAAGATGACCAATGAGGATGTAGAATTATTCTGCGGAGCCCGCACAGAAGTCGGAGTCCATGCTTATGGACAGGTTGTCAATTTTAAAACAACAACAGATATGACCTTATTAGAGATCAAACATTACATGAATCGCTATCTTCCGATGGATATCGCAGTACTCTCCGTGGAAGAAAAACCGGAGCGTTTCATGCAAGCCTCAATGCAAAAAGCCGGATTTATCTATACCGTGTTGCTATTGCAGAGTCCCAAGCGCTGTTCGACCGCAAATATACATATCATTCTTTCAAAAAACCAGACACAGAACTGATGAAACAGGCAGCACTTCTGCTTGCAGGAAAACATGATTTCAAGAAGTTTTCGACCGTAAAGAAAAACAAATCTACAGAAAAAGAAATCTTGAATATTGATATTTACGAAGATTTGGAAGAGATTCAGATTACACTGGAGGCAACTGATTTTCTCCACAATATGCCTCGCATGATTCTCTCCACCCTGCTCGATATCGGACTTGGCATCCGCCGCAAGGAAGAAATTGACGAGATTTTGTCTCCTACTTCCTCTACTGTGGCAAGCGCACCTTGCGATCCGAAAGGCTCTATCTGCAGGAAGTTGTCTACGATCGTTAAAACAACTTGGAAAAGTATCTTGTACAGTGATTTTGTGCACCTATTTCTTGAATAAAAGCACGATCTCTGTATTCACTTATTATCACAGGAAAGGAGCCTCTTTTTTATGAAATTATTATCAATCGGAAAATCAGACTTAAAAACACCTTACATCGGCATGGGAACATGGGCCATCGGCGGTGGTGTATGGTGGGGGGAAAATGATGATGTGCTCTCCATCCACACTGTCCATGAAGCGCTGGATCATGGAATCACATGGATCGACACCGCTCCGGTATATGGGGTTGGTCACAGCGAAGAGGTTGTCGGAAAAGCATTGAAGGACAGACGTCATAGTGCAATTCTCTCAACAAAATGTGGGCTGGAATGGAGACACGAGACCCCATGTTTCCACAAAATCATCGAAGGGAAACATATTTACCGAGATCTGTCTGCCAAAAGTATCCGTCAGGACGTAGAAGAAAGCTTAAGACGTCTTCAGACTGATTATATTGATCTTTTATACACACACTGGCAGACACCGGATCTTTCTCTTTTCCCACTCGAAGAGACGATGGACACTCTGATGGCATTGAAAAAAGAAGGCAAAATTCGTGCGATCGGAGCCTCCAATGTCACACCGGAACAGCTTGAACTTACTGCCAGTACGGACAACTCGATGTGATCCAGGAAAAATATAGTCTGCTTGACCAGCGGATCCGCACAGATCTTCTTCCGACATGCCAGAAGCACCAAGTATCTATCCAGGCATACTCCCCGTTGGAACAAGGGCTTTTGACTGGAAAGTAACTATGGATACCGTTCTCTCTGATACAGATGTCCGCAACAACAATCGTTTCTGGAAAAGCGGCCGCCGCAAGGAAGCCCTTGCTATGTTAGACTCCTGGAAACCAATGTTGGAAAAATATAACTGTTCTTACAGCAGTCTTGTGATCGCACTGACTGCCGCTACGATCCCGGATCTTCATATTCTCTGCGGAGCCAGAAAACCTGAACAACTCATCGATAATGCAAGCGCACTTTCGCTAAAGCTGGATGCCGAGGATATCAGACAGATGCTTGCTGCAGTTCCTGCTCAAATCTAAAACAGGAGGGAGAACAAACTTGGAACAGATCAGACAAAATTATTATTGGCAATTTATGTACGGAAATGTATGAAATCCTACACAGCGAAGCGCCGTCAGACGAACTGGACTTTTATCTGTCTTATGCAGAAAAAGGGAAAAAGATACTGGAACCACTCTGTGGCAGCGGGCGTTTTCTTGTCCCTTTCCTGGAACGTGGTTTTACAATTAGCGGAATCGATTTATCAGAGGAAATGCTTGCGAAATTAAAGCAGAAAGCGCCAATGGCTTCTGTCGCCTGCAGAGATATCCTTCAGTATTCTTCTGATAGACTTTTTGATTACATCTTCATATCCTCCAGCTCTGTATCACTTTTCACTGATATTTCTGTATGCAGACAGCTTCTTGAAAAAATGAAATCACTGCTGTCCCCAGACGGTGTCTTTGTCTTTGCAGTAGATACAACCGCAAATAGATGTATCGATGACACAGAGTATATTCCTTCTGTCACTGTCCCTTTCGAAGACGGTACTGCATTGACCTTAAAGACAAAAAACTACTATGAAGAGAAAAGTCAGACACAGTTTTCTCCGGGCATCTATGAGTTATGCCGGAACGATGAATTGCTATCACAAGAATTTATGGATTTTCAGACACATCTCTATACCTTTGGGGAAATGGAAGGATACCTAAAAGAAGCCGGATTTTCGACGATCAAAACTTACTCTTCCTTTCAAAAAGAAATTGCGGTAGACGATCAGTGTAAATTTTTTCTGTTTGAATGCAGAATTTCTTAGATAAAAATGTGAATAGCTTCTCGCCAGCAAACCTGTATGGAGAGGATGCAAAACAGGGTTGTCTTAAAATATGTTCTCCTATTCGGAAACCATTTCAAGGCAACCCTGTTCTGCAATTTTCTATTCTTCTTTCTGCAAATATTCCAGCAGGTTGTGATACTGCTTTTTCATATAATTATAACCATGATTATAAAAGTCTGTTAAAGTATCTGCATTCCGCTCCAACCTTGACACGGTCTTCATCTGCGGTCTGAGCACAAAAATCTTTCCTTCCTCTTCCAGCTTCTCTATCTTCTCCATTGTACGGTTATAGACAATGCTGCGCCTTGCGATCGTACGAAGCAAATTTGGATATGTCTTATAAGACGAACGATAAATCTTCATCACGCCTTTGGACGGCATCTTTTTCCGATATCCGGGATTTCTTGTCAGAATCACAACAATTTTCTCATTCCCAATCTCAAGTGCCCGTTCGATCGGAACAGAATCTGCAAGCCCTCCATCCAGATACGGTGTCCCATCAATATTCACGATCGGTGAAAACAACGGAAGACTGCTGGAAGCCCGGCAGATCTTCATCAGGCGCTTTGGGTCGGACTTTTCTGTCATATATTCCGCCTTCCCAGTCACACAGTTTGTCGTGACCATCTCACATACGATGCCTGACTGAAAATAGGTGTCGAAATCAAACGGATAAACTTCATTTGGAAATTTTTCAAAGATCATATCCATATCAATCAGGCTTCTCTCTCGGACAAATTTCCGAAGATTAATGTAATCGTACTCTTTCTCTGTATGAATCATGCAATTCTTTGTTCGGCCAATTTGTTTTGACACATAATCTACCCCGTTACATGCTCCTGCTGACACTCCTATCACATGTGACATATATAACTTCTGTTCCATCAGAAAGTCAAGTGCTCCTGAAGTAAACACACCTCTTGTTGCACCGCCTTCCAAAACCAGTGTTGCTTTTTCCATATGCATTCCTCGCTTTGCTTTTTTTAAATTATATACCCTTTTTCATTCCTTTCAAACAATTTTTTTCTTAATTTTCTCCAAAGATATGCTTTGCCTTGCCATTTTTACCTTCTCATGGTAAGATAGGGCTTGGAAATATCCGTAAACAAGCCAGTTTCTGCAGAGGAATCTCACCTGTGGATCTCTGGCAGAAAATAAATGAAACAGACAAAGGAGATTTATCAGATGATTAGTGCAAATAATATTACATTACGCCTTGGCAAAAAAGCGCTGTTTGAAGATGTCAACATCAAATTCACAGCCGGCAACTGTTATGGTATGATCGGTGCAAACGGAGCTGGAAAGTCCACTTTCCTAAAGATTCTTTCCGGTCAGTTAGAGCCAACAAAAGGAGAAGTTGTTATCACTCCGGGAGAACGTCTTTCTTTCCTTCAGCAGGATCACTTTAAGTACGATGAATTTCTCGTACTCGATACGGTTATCATGGGAAACGCAAGACTCTATGAGATTATGAAAGAAAAAGAAGTCCTCTACGCAAAAGAAGACTTCACCGATGAAGATGGGATCAAAGCAAGTGAACTGGAAGGTGAATTTGCTACTATGAACGGATGGGAAGCAGAATCTGATGCCGCTACTCTCTTAAATGGTCTCGGCATCGACACTGATCTGCATTACAAATACATGAGAGATCTGAAAGGTTCTGAAAAAGTGAAAGTCCTTCTCGCACAGGCACTTTTTGGTAATCCGGACATCCTCCTTCTCGACGAGCCTACCAACCACTTAGATCTTGATGCGATCGCATGGCTCGAAGAATTTTTGATCAACTTTGACAATACTGTCATCGTCGTATCACATGACCGTTACTTCTTGAATAAAGTCTGTACACAAATTGCAGATATCGACTACGGTAAGATCCAGCTCTATGCCGGAAACTACGACTTCTGGTATGAATCCAGCCAGTTGCTGATCCGCCAGATGAAAGAAGCTAACAAAAAGAAAAGAAGAAAAGATCAAAGAACTTCAGGAATTTATTTCCCGGTTCAGCG
>ENA-OQIG01001357-OQIG01001357.1-human-gut-metagenome-genome-assembly--contig:-NODE-1357-length-10570-cov-1.562386_pt1 | contig 10570 bp, 14 predicted proteins | sample MGYA00242576_ERZ504741 | MGnify/ENA primary metagenome ERZ504741 (study PRJEB26092, sample SAMD00036436) | human gut metagenome | host: Homo sapiens | study: EMG produced TPA metagenomics assembly of... | reverse complement strand
ATACACGTTCCCCCATAACTCGGAAGAATGATCAATCACAACACGACCATCCGGATGAATAATAAAACTCTGGGCATTTCCATCAAAAGCAGAAATATCCAGTACATCTACGATATCAGAATTTTCATAAGCAATGGCAATTGCATCGTATTCAAATCCCTGATAAATTCCATGCGCCTTAGGTGTGGCAAAAACAAGCAGCTGGGATTTTCCGGGAACTGCTGCATTCGCTATCACATCATTTCCCTGCCGGATATCCTCTTCAATATTTTCCTGTAATCCAAGATACCCGGTTTCACCTGTCGCCATCTTGTAGTCACCGTCAGATGATAGAAAAAAGAATTCCAAAAAGCCTGCATCTTCCTGCGCTTTCTTTATATAATCACGGATCTCGTCTTCACCGGAAATATTCTGCAGATTCTCGCCCCAAATATGGAGGTAAGTCAGGTTCTTATTTGTCAGTTCTCTCAGCATCTGATCAGACTGATGAAGAACTTCCGTCAGATGAGAAACACTTTCCTCGTAAATAGATTTCGACATAAACTTATAATATCGGAAAACAGCCAGAACAACTCCTATAAAGAGAAGAAGAAAAGCAACTATTCTTAATCCTTTTTTCCTGACAGGTTTCTTTCTATTTCTATTATAATTCTTAACATCCATTTTTCTCACCTCAGGGTTATGTAATCTTCAGGTTCTGCAAGAACGGCATTACCACCTGAAACATATGCTGTCCAGGTATCTTTCACAGATGTAGCTCCTCCATCAAATATCATATTTTCATCTACAGGATAAGTTTCCATATGCTGCGGTGTGGCAAGACAGGTCACCGTGAAAGTATCCTCATCCGAACTGCCTTTCCATCCTTGTAACTTTACTTAATGTATAGCCATCTTCCGTTTCATTAATTTCCACAGAAATACCACTAACCACTGGCAAAGAGCCACGGTTAAACGGAATAAATCCTCCCTCATAGCCTTCTACAAAGTTTTTGATTATTTCTTTCAGCTCAGCCCCACTCATCTTGCTGCTGTAAGCCGCCAGACCATTTGGCATGATCATGTCACCTGCCATTTTTTCTGTGTAACCGGCTTTCAGCACATTTCCCGTAAAGCTGTTTCCGGTTGCGATCAGCACATCTGACCCATAGATGCCACGTAGCGTGTTTGCCATAACAGAATATGCTGCATTTCCTCCACTGCTGTGGAAACGGTTGGAATACGACTTCTGTGAATCCAGCACGATATCCTCAGAAGCAGTTTCTTCCTCAAGAAGCTGAGAATTAAATGACTGGTATGCCTGCCCTGCATCGTATTCTCCTGAGATCATTTTGGAAACCACATCCTTGGAAACAGAGAAAAAGTCACTTGACGCAATACGGATATACATATGGTTTTCTTCGATCACAGGTTTTATATCTTTCAGATATTCCGTAAGCTGCATATCCACCTCCTGACTGTAGCTTAACAGATCCTGTCCATCACTAATGATCCTGTTCTGCGCATCCTCTGAAAACATTGTATCCAGTACCTCCATTGCTTTCTTTCTGCGTGTTTCATCCTTTGTCAGATCATGGTTTAAGGCCACCTGGAAATATGGCGTAGTCATAATCCACTTTTCACCGTTCTCCTGAAAGAATGGAAGAAATGTTGTGTTAATGCCTGATCCTGGAACATTTTACACCGAAAGAACTGCCAAAGTACATGGCAAGCTTGCACTTTTGTACATCTCAACAACATCATCATAATTCATATTCAAATCTTCCTGACTAAGCCCTGTATCCTGAATAAACTGTTCCATACGTTCAAAAGCCTCTGGCCAGACGGTATCGTCCAGACCTTCTCTCTTTGTATTTTCCGAGTCACTGTAGACCGTCCGCCACTTGCGTCCTTCCACAGAAGACAACTCTGATATAGACAGACCCTGCAGTGTTTCCATACAGGTATAATCATAAGAATAGTCTGCCGTAAATCCACGAACACCCACTTTGTCAAATGCCTGGCAGGCGGAAACAAAACTCTCGTAATCTGTTGGCAACGGGATATCATATTTTTCAAAAAGGTCTTTGTTCACTACAAAACCATGGGCATCTGCACACACAGGAAGCCAGTTTACGCTTCCATCCTCGTTCCTGAAATTGCTGAGGTAGGTATCATAGACAGCACCTGCCGCATTGGTTGTGGAAAGATCCATCAGACTGTCTTTCAGGGGACTTGCATCATGCAGGGAAAATCTGCAGCAGGTTATAATATCCGGCAATCCACCGTTTTCATCAAGGAACTTGTAGAAATCCAAATCATTATTCCCTACAACAAACTCGACATTGATATCCGGAAGCTGTTCCTGGATATATGGTGCATATTTTTCATACAGGTTTGTGCTCCATAAATATACTGTGATTGTTTCTGCATCTTCTTTTTCCGCACTCTTCCCGCCACAGCCTGACAGAAGCGATACGGCTGTCACCATCACTAAAAATACAGACAAAACCTTGCTCCATTTTTTCTTTTTCATTACAAGTTCTCCTAATAGAATTGTTATAGTCACGTCTATGAAATAACACCGTAAAAAAGCACTGCCAAACAGACAGTGCACCTCATTTCATGCAACTGGCTGCCATTTTACAGGCCCTGTAGCTTTGCGTCCCAGACTTTCATCTGGTTTGCCAATTTCCATATTATAGCTTTAATCTTATGCAAAAAACTGATTTTATTATACTTTAGTGTTCTACTATACGCAAGAAAAAGATTAACATTTTAACGTTCAAAAGCAAAAAAAAGAACAGCCGATACATATACTCGAACTGTTCTCCTATTAAGTACGTTACATTATTTTACAATAAAACTTCCAGAAATATGATATCTATCATATTTTCTGGAAGTCCTGTCTTTGAGCAAGTGGCTAACTCGGTTAAAAAAGCTTTCAATCCTTGTTTCAATCCCTCTGAGTTCATCATACAATCTGTCGTTTCACCCCTTATTTTCTGACATTTCTGTGGAAATATACTTTTTCTTCCTCCTTCATTGCGAATCTTTCCGGGAAATGCTATAATAGCCAAAGTTGAAAGCGCGAAATCCGAAGCATTTGCAAGCTGCTCCGGAAAAAAAGACCATCCCCCGGACAAAAAGAGAGGGGATATGTCCATCCTACTGGACATAAGAAAGGAGTTATTCTATGCCTTATGATGACGTACAAAAATTTTCAGAGGCAGCCGTAAACAAAGCAAAGCTGCTGAAAGAACACCCGGGGAAATACTTTCTCCGTGCAGTCATGGCCGGTTTCTTTATCGTGGTTGCCATGATTTTCTCCAACGTGGTAGGCAATACGTTCCAGAGTACAGATCCTGCCTGGGGAAAACTGCTTGGCGGTATTGTGTTTGCCATTGCGGTTCTGCTGATCGTTTTTATCGGTGCAGAGCTTTTCACCGGAAACAATCTTGTTATGGCATTTGGGGCCTATGACAAAAAAGTCTCCTGGGCACAGGTTGGAAAAGTATGGCTGGTAAGCTACATCGGAAACTTTGTCGGATGCCTGATTCTCTCCGTAATTTTCGTACTGGCAGGTGCTTCCGGTACTGCCGATTATTACGCAGGATTTATTGGAAATAAACTTTCCATTCCTGCCGGAGAAATGTTTTTCCGTGCCATTCTCTGCAACTTCTTCGTCTGCCTCGCCGTTGCCTGCGGCATGAAATGCAAAAATGAAGTTGCCAAATTTTTCATGATTATACTTTGCATCGCCGGATTCGTTGTTGCCGGTTTTGAACACTGCGTTGCCAATATGGCCACCTTTGTTACCGCTGCACTTCTGGTCCCAGGCGGCATTTCTCTGACTGCCGCATTGAAAAGTATGGTCATTGTAACTATAGGAAACGCAATAGGAGGCGGTGTGCTCCTTGCCTGGCCGCTTCGAATGATGAGTGCAGATAAATGACAAAATCTTTATACATTGCGGAAAAACCGAGCGTTGCTCAGGAGTTCGCAAAAGCGTTAAAACAGAATATGCAGCGCAGGGATGGATACTTAGAGTCGGATCAGTCCGTCGTAACCTGGTGCGTCGGTCACCTGGTTACGATGAGTTATCCGGAAAAATATGATCCTGCGTTAAAAAGGTGGAGTCTCGAGTACCCTGCTTTTTGCCTGAAACTTCAAATATGAAGTTATCCCGGAAGTAAAAAAGCAGTTCACCATTGTGAGTAACCTGCTCCACCGGGAGGATATTGAAACCATTTATGTCTGTACCGACTCCGGGCGGGAGGGAGAATACATCTATCGTCTCGTCGCGCAGATGGCCGGTATCAAAGACAAGAAACAGAAGCGTGTCTGGATCGACTCGCAGACAGAAGAAGAAATTCTGCGCGGTATCCGCGAAGCGAAGGACGAAAGTGAATACGACAATCTTTCGGCATCCGCTTATCTCCGCGCCAAAGAAGATTACCTGATGGGCATTAATTTTTCCCGTCTTCTCTCGCTCAAATACGGAAGCGCTGTCGCATCGTATCTCGGCACTAAATATCAGTCTATTTCCGTCGGCCGTGTTATGACATGTGTGCTCGGCATGGTCGTACGCCGGGAGCGCGAAATCCGCAGCTTTGTGAAAACACCATTCTACCGTGTCATCGCCGGTCTTTCCTTAAATGGACGCAATTTTGAGGGGGAATGGCGCGCCGTAAAAGGCAGCCGCTACTTCAACTCTCCGCTTCTCTATAAGGAGAACGGCTTCCAGAAAAAAGAGGACGCACAGAAACTGATCGAGGAATTAAGCATGCAGAATCCTCTGATCCCGCATGTCCTGAAAATGGAGCGAAAAAAGGAAAATAAAAATGCGCCACTGCTTTACAACCTTGCGGAGCTGCAAAATGACTGTGCCCGCTTTTTCAAAATCAGTCCGGATGAAACGCTGAAAGTTGTTCAGGAGCTTTACGAGAAAAAGCTGGTTACCTATCCGCGAACCGATGCCCGTGTGCTTTCTTCTGCCGTTGCCAGGGAAATCAGCAAAAACCTGCGCGGCCTGCAGCAGTACGGCATCTGCAGCGGCCTTGCAAATGAAATTTTGCAGGGTGAAAGCTGGAAAAAGATTGGTTCCACCCGCTATACAAACGATAAACAGATTACCGATCACTATGCGATTCATTCCGACCGGACAGGGCCTTAACAATCTGCGGAACCTCTCGGAACTCTCCGCAAAAGTTTATGAGACGATTGTCCGCCGTTTTCTCGGTATCTTCTATCCGCCGGCGTCTATCAGAAGTTGCTCTTGTCACCGAAATCGGCGGCGAGCAGTTTTTCTCCAACTTCCGTGTTCTCGTGCAGGAGGGCTATTTAAAAGCCATGCAGTATTCTTTCTTCCGTAAGAAAGAGGAGGACGACGAGGGCAGAAAGGAAGACGAGACGACTTGCGATCCCTCTTTTCTTGCAGCGCTGTCCCAGCTGCAGAAAGGCAGCGAGCTGAATCTTCTCGACCTTTCTATCAAGGAAGGAGAAACCTCTCCGCCAAAACGCTACACCTCCGGTTCGATGATCCTTGCAATGGAAAATGCCGGACAGCTCATTGAAGACGAGGAGCTGCGCGAACAGATTAAGGGAAGCGGCATCGGAACGAGTGCGACGCGTGCTGAGATTCTGAAAAAGCTTGTCTTTATCAAATATCTTGCTCTGAACAAAAAGACACAGGTTATCACCCGACACAGCTTGGCGAAATGATCTACGACGTCGTACACCAGTCGATCCGCCCGCTTCTGAATCCGGAGCTGACGGCAAGCTGGGAAAAGGGACTTACCTATGTAGCGGAAGGCTCCATTACCTCCGAGGAATATATGGGAAAACTGGAAAACTTTGTGACACGCCACACGGTAAATGTGAAGCAGATGCGGAATCAGTTCCAGCTAAAGAGCAGCTTTGATGCGTCCGCGCCGTATTACAAAAAAGCCTCTTCCACGCGCTCCCGTACCGGGAAACGTACCGCTGCAGAAGACTCCTCTGCAAAGTCCTATTCCACCGCCAGAAAAAAGGGCACACAGAACTCCTGAAATGTGGTAAGATAAACAGGAACTAAAACAAGAAAGGATGAATCACGCATGAAAGATGCAACCATTTCTGAACTTTATGATTTAACCCAGACCATTGCCGCAAAAATCTTTGAAGGCAAAACGTATCCATGGGAAGTGCTTCCGCTCATTAAAGATTTTATTCTTGAACTCGGCGAAACACTCGATCCGGCAGAATACGAAAAACGCGGCGAAAATGTCTGGATCGCAAAAGATGCCGTGATCGCACCGACCGCTTCCATCAACGGCCCATGCATCATCGGAAAAGGCGCGGAGATCCGCCAGTGTGCTTTTATCCGCGGAAATGCCATCGTCGGCGAGGGCGCTGTCGTTGGAAACTCCACCGAACTGAAAATGTCATTCTCTTTAATAAAGTACAGGTTCCGCATTACAACTATGTCGGCGACTCTGTTCTTGGATACAAAGCCCATATGGGTGCCGGTTCCATTACTTCCAATGTAAAATCCGATAAGAAGCTCGTTGTTGTCAAAGGCGCAGATGAACAGATCGAAACCGGACTGAAAAAATTCGGTGCGATGCTCGGCGATGAAGTTGAGGTCGGCTGTAACAGCGTATTGAACCCGGGAACGGTTGTCGGAAGAAATTCCAACATTTATCCACTCTCCTGTGTTCGCGGTGTGATCCCGTCAGGTCATATTTTTAAGAATGCGAAAGAAATTGTCAAAAAAATCTGATAATTAAAAAAATTCTCTTTTATCGAGAGAAAACCAAACCGATTGATTTAAAAGACCGCCGGAAATTTTATCGTTTTCCGGTGGTCTTTGCAATTTTTTATCAAAATATGCTGGACGAATGACCAATTTTGTGAGACAATAACCATAGGTCTGTGAACAGGCTGGAAACAGTCCGTTCGAAAGACAAAAGCTCAAATAAGTACATATTTGAAAGGAGTTTAACAATGACTTATTCACACGAAGTAGAAATGATGTGTCCGGTTGCCCAGGGCGTGCATCACGGTGCAGCTCCGATTCCGGAGGAAGCAAAATGGGTAAAAGCAAAAGAAATCAAAGACATTTCCGGATTCACTCACGGTATTGGCTGGTGCGCACCGCAGCAGGGTACCTGCAAGCTGACTCTGAACGTAAAAGAGGCGTTATCCAGGAAGCTCTCGTTGAGACCATCGGATGTTCAGGAATGATCATTCTGCAGTATGGCATCTGAGATTCTGCCAGGACTTACCATCCTTGAGGCACTGAATACTGACCTTGTGTGTGATGCTATCAATACTGCTATGAGAGAGCTCTTCCTGCAGATCGTTTACGGAAGAAGCCAGAGTGCATTCTCCGAGGACGGACTGGTTGTAGGCGCAGGCCTGGAAGACCTTGGTAAAGGACTTCGTTCCCAGGTTGGTACCATGTACGGAACTCTTGCAAAAGGACCTCGTTATCTGGAGATGACCGACGGTTATGTAACAGGTATCGCTCTGGATGCAGATGATGAGATTATCGGTTACAAATTCATCAACTTCGGAAAGATGATGGACTTCATCAAAGCCGGCATGATGCAAACACAGCTTTCGAAAAAGCAAGCGGACAGTACGGACGTGTTGCTGATGCTGTTAAGATCGTTGACCCGAGAAAAGAGTAATCAGATAATTTAGGAGGATAGGAAAATGGCTTTATTTGAATCAATATGAAAGAAGAGAGAAACAGATTCTGGCTAAGCTTGCTGAGTACGGAATCAACTCCATCGAAGAAGCTGCAGAAGTTACAAAAGCTGCTGGCCTTGATGTATACAAAATGATCGAAGGCATTCAGCCAATCTGCTTCGAGAATGCAAAATGGGCTTACACTGTAGGCGCAGCAATCGCAATCAAAAAAGGATGCCGCAAAGCTTCTGAAGCTGCTGCAGCAATCGGTGAGGGACTTCAGTCCTTCTGTATCCCGGGTTCTGTAGCAGATCAGCGTAAAGTTGGTCTTGGCCATGGTAACCTTGGTAAAATGCTTCTGGAAGAGGACACCGAGTGCTTCGCATTCCTGGCTGGACATGAGTCCTTCGCAGCTGCTGAGGGTGCTATCGGTATCGCTGAGAAAGCTAACAAAGTTCGTCAGAAACCTCTGCGTGTTATCCTGAACGGTCTTGGAAAAGACGCTGCTCAGATCATCTCTCGTATCAACGGCTTTACTTATGTAGAGACTGAGTATGACTACTACACCGGAGAACTGAAAGAAGTATTCAGAAAAGCATACTCCGATGGACCGCGTGCGAAAGTTAACTGCTACGGCGCTAACGACGTTCGTGAAGGCGTTGCTATCATGTGGAAAGAGAACGTTGACGTTTCCATCACCGGAAACTCCACCAACCGACTCGTTTCCAGCATCCAGTTGCAGGTACCTACAAAAAAGAGCGTATCGAAGCTGGTAAAAAATACTTCTCCGTTGCTTCCGGCGGTGGTACAGGACGTACTCTTCACCCGGACAACATGGCAGCAGGTCCTGCTTCCTACGGTATGACCGATACTATGGGACGTATGCATTCTGACGCTCAGTTTGCAGGTTCTTCTTCTGTACCGGCTCACGTAGAGATGATGGGTCTGATCGGCGCAGGAAACAACCCGATGGTTGGTATGACTGTTGCTGTTGCTGTAGCTGTTGAAGAGGCAGCAAAAGCTGGCAAATTCTAAGATTAGCCAAACTTTGCGTAAATAAAATTATTTGAGCAAAAAAGAAGCGCCGCGGGAATTTTCCCGTATGGCGCTTCTTTTTTGCTGCTTTCGATATCCTGCAAAGTTGGGCGTGCAGATTGCAGGAACGATGTTTCAAACACATGCTATATTCTTTTGATCCATGCACAAAAAAACGCCTCTGAACCCAAAACGTTTCAGAGGCGTTTTTATATCATTCTAAGCATTATTTTGCAGCGATAAACTTCTTTGCAACCAATGTCTCTGCACAAAGTACTGCTCCGCCTGCTGCGCCGCGGACCGTGTTGTGGGACAGACCTACGAATTTCCAGTCGTAGATGGAATCCTCTCTTAAACGGCCTACGTTGATTCCCATACCGTTCTCGTAGTTGACATCCAGTGTTACCTGCGGACGGTTATCTTCTGTCATGTAACGGATGAACTGTTTCGGTGCGCTTGGCAGATTCAGCTCCTGCGGAAGGCCTTTGAAGTTCTCCAGTTTTTCGATCAGCTGCTCTTTCGTCGGTTTCTTGCGGAATTTTACGAAAACAGCTGCGGTGTGTCCGTTTAATACCGGAACACGGATACACTGACAGGTGATCTTCGGCTCAGTTGCTTTTACGATCACGCCGTTTTCAATTTTACCCCAGATACGAAGCGGCTCCTGCTCGCTCTTCTCTTCTTCTCCGCCGATGAACGGGATGATGTTTCCTTCCATCTCCGGCCAGTCTTTGAAGGTTTTTCCTGCTCCGGAAATTGCCTGGTATGTGGTTGCAACCACTTCATATGGCTCGAACTCTTTCCATGCCGTTAATACCGGTGCATAGCTCTGGATTGAACAGTTCGGTTTTACAGCGATAAAGCCTCTCTTGGTTCCCAGACGTTTTTTCTGAAACTCGATAACATCGAAGTGCTCCGGGTTGATTTCCGGAACTACCATCGGAACATCCGGTGTCCAGCGGTGTGCGCTGTTGTTGGAAACAACCGGTGTCTCGGTCTTTGCATATGCTTCTTCAATCGCTTTGATCTCATCTTTCGACATATCAACAGCGGAAAATACAAAATCTACGGTAGATGCCACATGCTCTACATCATTTACATTCATCACAACGAGCTTTTTCACTGCTTCCGGCATTGGAGTATCCATTTTCCAGCGTCCGCCGACTGCTTCCTCATATGTTTTTCCGGCACTTCTCGGACTTGCTGCCAGGGTCACAACTTCAAACCACGGATGGTTCTCCAGCAGAGAAATAAATCTCTGTCCTACCATACCGGTTGCTCCTAAAATTCCTACTCTCAATTTCTGCTCCATTGGTTTCATCTCCTTGTTCTTCTGTGGCGTACATTTGTGCGTCTCATGTCATACTATACCAATTTTTTCAAAATTGCAACTGTTTTTTCAATTTTCCTGTAAATATTTTTTATTCTGCTCGATGACAGCCTGCATCGCATCTGCTCCCGGCGCACCGATCGTGTTGCGTCGTTCTACGCAGTTCTTCATGCTGATGGCATCATAAATATCATCCTCGAAGACCGGGCTGATCGCTTTGTACTCTTCGAGTTTCATATCATCAAGGGAGATTCCTTTGTCAATGCAGTACAGAACGAGACGGCCGACAATGCCATGTGCATCGCGGAACGGAACGCCTTTTCCAACAAGGTAATCAGCTGCGTCCGTTGCATTCGTGAAACCGTTCTTTGCACTGTTCTCCATGCGGTCTTTTTTGAAGTGCATGGTAGAAAGCATGCCATTGAACAGAGCCAGGCATCCTTTTACGGTGTCAATGGCATCGAAGGTCAGCTCTTTATCCTCCTGCATATCTTTGTTGTACGCCAGCGGGATTCCCTTCATAGTGGTGAGCATTGACATCAGAGCTGCG
>ENA-OQIG01001356-OQIG01001356.1-human-gut-metagenome-genome-assembly--contig:-NODE-1356-length-10583-cov-1.435826_pt1 | contig 10583 bp, 15 predicted proteins | sample MGYA00242576_ERZ504741 | MGnify/ENA primary metagenome ERZ504741 (study PRJEB26092, sample SAMD00036436) | human gut metagenome | host: Homo sapiens | study: EMG produced TPA metagenomics assembly of... | reverse complement strand
CTGCTTCTGGTTGCAAATGCAGACTTCTTCCGGCATCCACGTTATCTTTGCTTCTCTTCCCCTTTTTTCTTTCTCCACTTCTTCTGAACCGCTTCTTTCTTATACCTGTGACACAATCTTTGCTTCCAAAGCCTCCAGCCCTTTTCTTCGCAGCTCATTTAACTGCTGCATTGGAAGAAATACCTCTTCTTTCACACAAACCTGAATCTCTTCAAATTGAAATGGCGTATTTCCTTGTCTTTTTTCATCTGCTTTTCAATCCGCGAAACATCCAACGGAGAATTCTGCGGGATTTCTGCCACAGCTCCTTCGACTTCCACAGCAATCTGTTTCCACTGTAATTGTAGTATAGCAGATTTTCCCGGAGAAAGAATTAAATTCCCCTTAATTTTTTCCTGCACTTTTTCTCTAAAAATGTCGTTTTTTATCTGTGAGAGCAATTTTTCATTCCGCGTACGATACAATGACATCCCGTCACTGATTCTCTGATGCTTATGTGTCACAAAGGAAATTTTCTGTCCTTCTGCCACCGCCTGTCCAACTGTATACGTCTCTTTTTTGTCTGGCATTTCCAGAACATCTCCTTTTTCCAATGGACGAAGTGCTTTGGCAGTCACTTGTTTTCCTTGCTGTTTTAACACTTTCACAGCTTCCACACCTGCATGATTCGGTCTGGACAGCGAGATCATTTCTCTTCCATTTCTCGTGTGATAATATCCCCCGTGAAACCCTCCGCGGTTATAAATATCCATCAGCATCTCTTTATCCTTGCGGGATACAGCAAACCCTTTCTTTCCCTGTGTCAGATAAAGATCCGCATATTTGCGGTACATCGCAGTAACAGCCGCCACATATTCTGGTTTTTTCATTCTTCCTTCAATTTTAAAAGAATAAATTCCCGCCTCACACAACTCCGGAATGTAATCAAGCGTACAGATATCTTTAAGGCTCAGAACATAAGACTCTTTCCCACTTTTGCCAACCTTATAAGGCAGACGGCAAGGCTGGGCACACTGCCCCCTGTTCCCGCTCCTTCCTCCGATCATACTGCTGTACAGACACTGCCCTGAATAGCAATAGCAGAGTGCTCCATGTACGAAACTTTCCACTTCCAGATTTGTCTGTTCCGTAATCTCCCTCACTTCCTCAAGCTGGAGTTCCCTGGAAGTGACAACCCGCTCCACCCCCTGCTCCTCGAGAAATTTTGCTCCAAGCACATTTGTCACAGTCATCTGCGTGCTTGCATGAATAGGCAAATCCGGGAAATGCTGCCGCAGAAATGACAGCACACCCAAATCCTGTACGATTACTGCATCCAGCCCCTGCCTGTAATACGGCTCAATATACTGATACAGTTCATTTTCAATTTCTTTTTCTTTTAAAAGCGTATTCACAGTCATATAAATCTTTCGGTCGTGCAGGTGGACAAAATCAATCGCCTCCAACATCTGCTCCTCTGAAAAATTATTTGCGAATGCCCGCGCACCAAATTTATTTCCTCCGACATAGACCGCATCTGCTCCTGCTAAAACAGCTGCCTCCAAACTTTCATAGGATCCTGCCGGTGCCAATATTTCTATTCTTTTCATTTTTCTATCCTTTAAAAAAGGCTGTCAGATGACAGCCTATTTGTTTCTTGTGTTCATTTCAGTTTCCAGTTTAACAATCTTCATCTGCAAGGCTCTATTCTCTTCCTTCAGATCTTCCATCACTTTCTGTAGATTCTCAAGCTTGATCTGCTCCGTGATCAGCTCATGCTTCAGATCGTACATCTCTTTGTTCTTCTTTTCAATATCTTCTTCAAATGTATTGCCCAGCTGCTTCGCCTTAAAGTAATCGTCCGCAATGTTCAACGACAGAAGAATACTTCTAAGTTCTGCGCTTTGTCTGCGATAGTTCTCGCTGCTGGTACATTCTGCAATTTTATGATTCAAATAAGTGGATACTTCTGAAGATATTCTTCACTCTCAAATCCGCCGAGTGTGAAAACTTTTCCACCTATCAAAACTTCTGTATAATTCTTTCCCGAAGCCATGGAAAACCTCCTTATGCTTTACAATCTTCTTCTCCATTATAAACCATATTTCCAGAAAAACAACTATTTTTACTGATTTTTATAGGAAATTCCCAAATGTGCATATGCCTTGTCCGTGACAATCCTTCCTCTCGGTGTTCTCTGGATGAATCCATTTTTTAAAAGGTATGGCTCGCAGACATCCTCGATAGTACCGAATACCTCACCGATCGATGCCGCAAGTGTTTCCAGTCCAACCGGTCCTCCCTGAAACTTCTCGATCATTGCAAGCAAAAGATTCCGATCCACATGATCAAGCCCATAACGATCCACATCCAAAAGATCCAGCGCATAATTTGCCACTTCTTCCGTAATCCGTCCATCGTACTTGACCTGCGCGAAATCTCTCACCCGCTTTAACAGGCGATTCGCCAGACGCGGGGTTCCCCTGGAACGCTTTGCAAGCTCTAATGCACCTTTTGCATCTATCTCCACGCCAAGTACATCCGCCGAGCGCATGATGATCGTCCGCAACTCTTCTTCTGTGTAAAATTCCAATCTTTGTACAACTCCAAAACGATCCCGCAGCGGCGCCGTAAGCATCCCTGCCCGCGTTGTCGCTCCAACCAATGTAAAATGAGGAAGATCTAGGCGGATGGAACGTGCCCCCGCCCCTTTTCCGATCATAATGTCGATCACATAATCTTCCATCGCCGGGTAGAGTACCTCCTCTACCTGTCTGTTCAGACGATGGATCTCATCCACAAACAAAACATCTCCTTCTTGGAGATTATTTAAAATTGCTGCCATCTCCCCGGGTTTTTCAATCGCCGGACCAGACGTGATCTTTACATTGACTTCCATCTCATTTGCAATGATTCCGGCAAGAGTCGTCTTCCCAAGTCCCGGAGGACCATAGAACAACACATGATCCAGAGATTCTCCTCTTGCCTTTGCAGCCTCAATATAAATCTTCAGCGTCTCTTTCGCCTTCTCCTGCCCAATATAATCTTTTAGGAGAGTCGGTCTTAAATGACTTTCAATCTTTACATCTTCTTCCAGATTCTCTGTTGTAATAATTCTCTTTGCCATATCTGTCCTTGTCCTTTAAAATACCATAAATTTTAACGATTGTTTCAATAGTTCTTCTACAGTCATCGTCTCTGTCATCGGAACTTCTTGACCGCCTTCAGGCTTTCTGCACTGCCATAGCCAAGTGCCACAAGCGCCTGCACCGCTTCCGACTGCATATCCGCTCCTCCTGATGGGACCGACATCACTTCCTCTTCTTTTGTCAATACATCATCAATGTTCAGCTTGTCTTTTAGTTCGATGATCAGCTTCTCAGCCGTCTTCTTTCCGATTCCCGGAGCCGCTGAGATTGCTTTAACATCCCCTGCCAGCACCGCAAACCGCAAGTCATCCGGTGTCATCTTCGATAAAATATTCAAGCCTCCTTTCGGCCCAATTCCATTCACTCCGATCAAAAGCCGAAAAACTTTTAAATCATCTTTTGTCAGAAACCCAAACAACTGCATGGCATCCTCACGCACGTTCAGATAAGTATGGATCTTTACTTCACTCCCTATCGGAGGCAACATCGTCATTGCCTGCCCCGGCATGAAGATCCCATATCCAATCCCCTGCACTTCTACTACGACCTGTTCTTCACCGACCGCAGCCAGTTCTCCTCTAATATATGAAATCATCTCGTCTGTCCTTTCTGTAAATATCGCTGTAATCTCTGTACGAGTAGCCCGATCACTGCTCCGGTGAGTATTCCGGCTGTCAACAGCACCGGCATATAATAGGAAATACTCAAACTTCCACCACCAGCATTGCAACAAGAAGCTGTCCGATATTATGAAACACTCCACCGGCAATACTGACACCTATCACACTGAAGCTTCCTCTCTTCTTCAAAAGATGCATAATTAAAATACTAAAACAACTTCCGGCAATACTATAAAAAATAGCAAACAGATTCCCAAACAGAAAGCCTGTCAAAATATTTCGAAGAATCGCCAACACAAAGGCCTCCTTCGTCCCGGCATAGTAAAGCGCTGTCACTGTGACAATATTTGCCAGTCCAAGCTTGATGCCCGGGATTCCGAAAGAAATCGGAATCAAAGTTTCCACATAACTAAAAATCAATGACAACGCCAGAAACATCCCAAAATAAGCTGATTGTCTGCCCCAGTCCTTCCGATGCTTCTGATTTCTATCCTGCAACTGCATCATTTTCCTTACTTCCTTCATCCGCTCTGTCTACAATCTCCAAAATCACCTTGTTCGGAAGACAGATAATACTCTCACGATTCTTTGAAATCTTCGGATGTGCAGCACAAATCTGATCCGGACAATCTGCCAGATCATCTCCACTTGCCCATCCTGAATTTTTACCCGGTTATGTTCTCCAATTGTAATCTCCGCATCTTCCTCCAGATTGACTTCCCGAAAAACTTCTCCGTCTACTTTTATTCTCAAATATTTTTCTGCATCCTTTCCTCTTCTTTCCGTGAAACAATTCCCCACCAGAAAGAAAAGTGCAGCGATCAAAACAGTTCCTGCCAGGATCCAGTCATTCTTTTTCATCCTATCACGATTCCTCTCTGATCTTTTCTGTCCATTCATTTCGGTACTACTCATTCTATCACAACCAATGATCGGATGCAACCACATGTTCGATTTCATGTGAATTGTATCAGTCTGCAATATCGTATTCTCATGCGAAACGTGTTTTCTACTGCACAGGATTCCATAGATGTTCCCTATATAAAAATCTCCCAGACATAGATTTCAAAAATTCGTCTATGTCTGAGAGATCTGACGCTAATTAATAATAAAGTGCATTTGACATTGCAATTCCGAACACAACAAAGAATAATGTATAAAGTACAATGACAACTGCCATCACGATCAACATCGCGCGGCTATAATTTTTCCGGTTGATATTTGTATTGGCACCAAATGCCCAAATAAAATAGAGAACAATTCCTACGCAAGGAACTAATCCTGCCAGAATAGTAAGCAACCACTCACCCATAGATAATGGTGCATCTAATGGTTTCTTTCCGGGATTCCCACTATAATTCTGCTGGTATCCTTGATTATAGTTCATATTATAATTCTGATTATAGTTCTGCTGATATGCTCCATTGTTCTCGCCAGAACCATTCTGAGAACCATCACTATAATATCCATAGTTCATCGTCTGCTGATAAGAATTGTCTGCTGCCTCTGCATTCTGATCCTGCTCTGGCATATTACTGAATTTTTCATCCATACTAAAATCCTCCTCGTTCTCTCTTTCAAATTATTTTGAACATGCGCTATATCCTTCTAATCTAGTAATTAAGTACATTTCTATTTTTTGATTCTAGCATATTTTTATGTTTTGCACAATTATTTTTTTGCATTTTTCTATCTTCTATATATTCTGTCCAATATTTTGTATAAAAGATTCTCTCGATAATATCCCATCGGAGCTTCTCCCGGAAATTGTGTCAGCATCCGGTAAATATAAATTACAATACATGCAATAAGGAGAACTGCACCCCATGCTGCCACATGCGGCAGTTTTCTTCCAAGAATATAGCGATAAAAGAAAAACGCACACAGAAAAGGATCATCGGATAAATCATCGGATTCATCCGATATGCCTCAACAAACTTTGCGCAAAACAAAAGCCTGGCAGCTCGTGTCAGACCACAGGCAGGACACGGAAATCCCGTCAGACAGACACTCGGACAGCCCGCATTGCAGCCTACATGCATAAAAAGAAAATATCCTGCTACTGCAAACAATGCTGTCCGGTACTGGAACAAATCCTTCCTGATCCGTGCAGCTATCTTTTTCACAAACTCTTTTACAGAATGATCTTTTTCGGACATTTTTCAACACATGCTCCACAGTTCGTACACTTCTCTGGTCGATCCACGCAAGATTATTCTCCACAACGATTGCATCTGCCGGGCAGACTTTCTGACACATCCGACAGCCAATGCATCCCGTGCTGCATACAGCCATCACGTCTTTTCCCTTTTCCTTAGAACTGCACTGTACAAGATGCTTTGCCTCATACGGTACAAGCTCGATCAGATTTTTCGGACATGCTTTGATACATTTTCCACATGCTTTGCATGCTTCTTTATCTACTACCGCAACTCCGTCTACAATGTGAATCGCATCAAACGGACAGGCTTTTACACAAGTGCCAAATCCACAACATCCGTAATCACAGGATTTTGGACCACCATTCTGCATATGCGCCATCATCACGCAGTCCTCGATTCCCGTGTACGCATAATCCTGCTTTGCTTTCCCACAAGTCCCCGCACATTTGACAAACGCAGTCATCCGCTTCTGTTCTCCTGCTGCGACTCCCATAATCTCTCCGATTTTTCCGCCACCGGAGCGCCGCCGACTGGACAGGCAGAGATTTCCGCCTCTCCTTTTACAATCGCGGCAGCAAGTCCGGAGCACCCTGCGTATCCACAGCCGCCGCAATTATTGCCCGGAAGCGCATCACATACTTTTGTTTCACGCTCATCAACTTCCACTGCAAATTTCTGTCCCGCAACTCCGAGGAATACACCAATGAACAGGCCGACTCCTCCCACGATCAGGGCAGCAAATATAATTCCTGTAATACTCATCGTCTTTCCTCCTGCCTATAAGTTCAGTCCGGAAAATCCAAAGAATGCAATCGCCATCAAGCCTGCTGTCACAAGCACAATCGGCATTCCCCGAAAGGATTCCGGCACATCATTATGTTCTGTCTTCTCCCGAATTCCTGCCATGATGACAATGGCGATCGTAAATCCTACCGCCGTTGCAAATCCATTCACAACACTGGCTAAAATTCCATAATCCTTCTGCACGTTTTTCAAAGCAACTCCAAGTACCGCACAGTTTGTCGTAATCAATGGCAAGTACACCCCAAGCGCGTTGTAAAGCGGAGGCATCATTTTCTTTAACAACATCTCCACAAACTGCACAAGTGCAGCGATGACAAGAATAAACACAATCGTCTGAAGATAGACAAGTCTTCCATTTAAAATTGCATCGTTTGCAAGAATAAATTTGTAAATCAGGCTTGTGATAAAGGAAGAGATCGTCAACACGAAAATAACTGCTCCTCCCATTCCTGCTGCCGTCTCCACCTTTTTAGATACGCCGAGGAACGGACAAAGACCTAAAAACTGGCTGAGAACAACATTATTTACAAGCGCTGCACCGACTGCAATCAATAATAGTTCTTCCATTTACTTTCCCTCCTGCTTCTCTACCGAAAACACTGCTTTTCCACAACTTCCGTTTCCACAGGATGCACAGCTGCCATCACAGCCGCTAGCCGCCTCCTGCTGTCCGCCTTTCGCCTTTGCCGCTTTCACTTTGTTCTGAACCGCCACAAGACAGGCAAGCACAAAAAATGCCCCTGGAGCAAGCACAAAGATCGTGATTGGTTCATACGAGCCGGCATGATCTTCCAGCCAAAAATCTTCCCGCTTCCGATAATCTCACGGACCATTCCGATTGCTGTCAGACCTACTGTAAAGCCAAGTCCCATCCCAAGTCCATCAAAGATAGACGGAAGCACCAGATTTTTGGAAGCATAGCTCTCAGCACGTCCAAGAATAATACAGTTTACAACAATCAGCGGAATATAAAGTCCAAGCGAATCGTAAAGACTTGGAATAAACCCTTCCAACAAAAACTGCACCATTGTGACAAACGATGCCACGATCACAATAAAAGACGGTACACGCGCACTGTCCGGGATAATCTTTCGCAGCATGGAGATCAACATGTTTGACATTACAAGGACAACCGTTGTTGTCAGTCCCATCCCGAGTCCGTTGATTGCAGAAGTCGTCACCGCAAGTGTCGGACACATTCCAAGCATCAGCACAAATGTCGGGTTCTCCTTGATCAGTCCGTTAAAAAAGTCGTTCCGTACACTTATTCATTGACACTTCCTCCTTCCATTGCTCCATGATAATAGGCAACTGCGGCATTGACCGCATTGGTAACCGCATCGGTTGTGATCGTCGCTCCGCTTAACGCATCGATCTTACCCTCTTTGCCACCATCTCCTTTTACAACCTCAAAATGATCTGTATTGACATCTTGAAACTGTTCCTTAAATTCCGGCTCCTGTGCATTCATTCCAAGACCGGCAGTTTCACTGATTGATAACAGTTCGATTCCTGTCACAGTGCCATCCAGTGTAATCCCGACAGACACTTTGATCTCTCCGCCATATCCTTCTTTGGATGTAGCTGTTACCACACTGCCCAATTGCATTTTCCCCGCTGTCAAGGCCAATGCCGCTTCATTGACATAGCAGCCACTAACCCCTGCATTTCTTTAAATTTCTTCTGCCTTCTTTTTCTTCAAATGCTTCAAATGTCTGAAAGGTTTCTGCCTCTTGAAACACAGTATGATATGCCTCCTGCTTTCGATTTTCTCTGCTGGCAGCAATCGGCTCTTTTGTAATCTCATAGACAAATCCGAGAAGCAGACCGGATATCAATGTGATCGCAGTCAGGATCAATGTATTTTTTATGATCTTCTGATTCATTATCTCTCTCCTCCCTTCCCGAATGGACGTGGCAGGTTACTCTTTCAATCAATGGGACAAGCAGATTGCTGATAATGATTGCATAAGAAACTCCCTCTGCAGATCTTCCAAGCAGACGGAATAACCCCGTCAGCACTCCCAGACAGACACCATACAAAATCTGCCCGTTCTTTGTGATCGGTGCCGTCACATAATCTGTCGCCATGAACCATGCACCAAGCATCAAACCACCTCCACACAACTGTGCAGTAAGGTAGTTCAAGTCGAATCCTTTTCCACTAAACAATACGATCATCACAATAAAAGTGATCAGATATGTCCCCGGGATCCGAAGATCGATCACTCCCATAAACAGAAGGAACATCGCACCGATCATAATTGCGATCACAGATGTTTCACCGATCGTTCCCGCAATATTTCCAATCAGCATGTCCATGGTATTGACACTCTCACCTGTTTTTAGCTGGGCAAGCGGTGTGGCGCCTGACACCCCGTCATAGACAAATGTTGTCATTCTCCCTGTAAAGGAAATCAAAAGAAAGCACCTCGCAGCAAGTGCCGGATTCATAAAATTCTGTCCAAGTCCGCCAAAACAGCTGCTTGACTACTAAAATCGCAAACACCGCCCCAAGCACGCACATCCACCACGGCGCTGTCGGCGGAAGGTTTAATGCGAGAAGCAGACCTGTGACCGCTGCACTTCCATCAGCAATCGTGATCTTCTTCCCCATGAACCGCTCAAAAAGATACTCTGTTGCCACTGCAGAAGCAACTGTCAGAAACACGATTCCAAGTGCCTGTACGCCAAAATTATAAATTCCAAAAAGTGTCGTCGGCATTAACGCGATCAGGACAAGGAACATAATATTTCCTGTCGTGACCTTTGCGCGTATATGCGGCGAAGATGATATATTAAATGTCTCGTTCATATGTCTCTCCCTATTTCTTCTTATTTGCCAGAGCAATCTTCCTCATAGAACCAATTGCCTGCTTCAAGTGTCTCTTTGCCGGACAGACATAACTGCAGGAACCACATTCCACACACTCCAGCCCCTCCCATTTCAGGAACGACTCTTCGTCATGCCGTTCAGCAAAATCTGCCAGTCGCGACGGAACAATCCTGCTTGGACAGGCATCCACACAGCGTCCGCAGTTGATACACGCACTTGGCTCATGCTTTTTCACTTCATCCTCAGAAAATCCAAGGATTGCAGAAGAAGTTTTTGTCACAGGTACTTCTGTGGAAAACATTGCAAACCCCATCATCGGTCCACCTGAGATCACTTTCTCCGGCACGCCTTCAAATCCACCGGCCATCTCGATAAGTTCCATCTGGCTCATGCCGCAAGGGGCAAGAAAATTGCCAGGTTCTTTGACCGCATCTCCGCTGACAGTGACAACTCTTTCATAGAGTGGCTTTCCGGAAATAACGGCCTCGTAAATCGCAATCAATGTCTCCACATTATCCACAATACAGCCTGCATCTGCCGGCAACATAGAAGAATTGATCGCACGCTTTGTCGTCGCATAGATCAATTGTCGTTCTGCTCCCTGCGGGTATTTTGTCTGGAGAACTTTCACTTCCATCCTCGGCTCATCTTTCGTCAGTTCTTTTAACTTTTCAATGCAGTCCGGCTTATTATCCTCGATTCCAAAGATACCTTTTGCATTCTCAAACAACTGCAGAACAACTTGCATCCCGCCAACTAACTTCTCTGGTGTCTCAAGCATCCGGCGATAATCTGCTGTGATATATGGCTCACACTCTGCACAGTTTGCGATAATATATTCTATTTTCTCCGGTTCTTTCGGTGACAATTTTACTCTGGTAGGAAAGCCTGCTCCTCCCATGCCGACAATTCCTGCTTCCGCAATACAATTTAAGATTTCTTCTTTTTTCATCTGCTCAAGTGGAATCACTTCTCTCCACTTCGCCTCTTCATACTGTTCATCATTTTCAATTATGATACTGTTCACTTTTGC
>ENA-OQIG01001354-OQIG01001354.1-human-gut-metagenome-genome-assembly--contig:-NODE-1354-length-10604-cov-32.560466_pt1 | contig 10604 bp, 8 predicted proteins | sample MGYA00242576_ERZ504741 | MGnify/ENA primary metagenome ERZ504741 (study PRJEB26092, sample SAMD00036436) | human gut metagenome | host: Homo sapiens | study: EMG produced TPA metagenomics assembly of... | reverse complement strand
AGCCTGCCCGCCTTTGCCGTGAGCGTGCGTTCGTAGTGGCCGGCCCTGTACGCCTTGCGCCCCTCCTTGCGTTCGTATCTGGCGGCCCCGGTGATCTCGTCGGCCTCGGCGTCGAGCATGGCGTTGAGGATCTGGGTCATCTTCTCGGTGACCAGCCGGTCGAGTTTGGTCCCGAACAGGTTCTGGTCGATCTGTATGATGTTGCTGTCGGGCATGGCTGCGCGTCCTGCTTTCCAATTGCGATTCTTTGTTTGGCGACTGAAAATCGTACACAGGACGCGGGCCATGCCCGCTTCAACATCTCAACGAAGAACAAAACCGAAAGTGCGCAGGAATTCGGACGTTATCTCTCACTGGATTTAAGTTAGATTTATTCCAAATTAAATCATGTTATAGGATGAAAATAGTGCCGGCAAAATCCGCATGAAAAAATGTTATGCGATAGCTCACGCTCAAATCTTAATCGAAAAGACGGTGGTAGGCACCCGTCCGTTCATTTCATGCTAGCGCCATTTTAAGGAATTGCTCGGATGTTGCACGCAGTTCATTGAGCCGTGCAACATCTAGCTTAGACACAAACGGCTTAATTCTCGTTCCGTCTTCGAAATCAGACGGCAACAAATGCTCTTCAGGCAATCCAAGCCTAGCGAGAAGAGTCTTCATACGAGAGCTGCTCTTCTCGGTGCCAAACGTAAGGAAAGGCTTTCCATAAAGAATAGAGAACACCGTGGCATGGAATGAGTTAGATACTACGCACGCGGCCTTGTCGATTAACGTGAGGAAGTCAGCAGGGCCAATCCCCCACACGTTGATGGAATGCGCCTTATAATGAATTGGATTCCTCGAGTAGTAAACGATAGTCAGATTTCGTTCTGCTGCGAGCTCATCAATATATTTCACCATGTCTTTATTCGGCCACAGCGTATAGGCAAAGATATACTTGCCTTCTTTGAGCCTCTTCTGGAGTTCGGGTGCTTGAATATGCCGATAGTCCTTCAGATCAAGCAAAAGCGTCGGATCAAGCGTTTCGACGATGGATTTATCCGTCAAGTCCTGAAACTGCCCAGCAACAGAAATCTCACGCACGGATACCGAGTCAAAACGATTTAGCCAACCGGAAATCCTCTTCTTGTCTTCTGCGGTGAAATTCTTCTCTACAAACTTGGCATGTGACATACTTGGCGCATACGCGATTTTCTTGGTGTCGTTAGACGCAAATGAAAGGAAGAACGGCGGAACAGGACCGCGAGTACAATCCAGATTCCAGATTTGATCGCTTCCGCAAATAAACGCATCAAAGTCGTTCAAATCCTGAGCCATCTGCAGGTCTGCGTCGACGCCTTCGTAAGTATTCTTAGTCAGATTAAAATGCCTGTGCCAAAAAGTCTGGAAACTGCTGCGTCTGCGTAGATTGCCCGGAAGGAACAGCAAATCCACGGCAAACGATTTGATACCGTATTTTCGGAAAATCCAGTAATTCCGGAAATCCTCACTACGATAATCAATAACGTGCACATCATGCCCGAGATCAGTAAGATATTTCCTCAACGCATAAGTTTGCAGAGCGGAACCAAAATTATATGCACAATGGAAAGTGATTGTTCCAATTTTCATTTTATCCATCTCCTCAAATCTTCATTTCCCTAACATGTTTTCCGTGATTATTCCTTGAACCTTGCCCTTAACCGCGACGGATAGGGTTTTCACAGACGGATAGATGTCTATGGCAGACACCACGAGCACAGCCAAGAACAGCACAGCCGATACCAACGTATACGCAGTCGGGTGCCACGCCAATACACATGTTTGCACAGATACTAGCAGAATATTCGCCAGCATAAGTGGCCGGTTCACGTTGATTTTGACGATCTGATTGGCCATAACCACACGTATGGCGTACATGACCAAATTACTGCCGACCATAGCCCATGCAGCACCTTGTAGACCCATAACACGGATAAGCAGCCAAGTCAGCACGATGACCACAATCGCCGCTGCAGCAGTAGATGTCATCAAGTGCCGAGTCTTCATGCTCGCGGTGAATACCGTCCCATAAAATCCCGCGAATACATTAAACAAAAACGCCAGAATAAGGATCGGTATAATAGGCCATGAATCATAGAATTTTTTCTGCAGCAGCAATGAGGCAAGCCATGGAGTCAGCAACATGAGCCCCGATGCCGCAAGAAAACAGAACGTACGGAATACAGCGAACACGTTGCTGTAGAACTTGCCGGTATCCGTTTTCTTGAACTCCTGGAATGCGGACAAGCTCCATGCCTGCCAGAACGTGGACGAAACCATGTTCATTACGTTAGGTATCTTACTGGCCGCAGCGAATAAGCCAGATGCTCCGATGCCAAGCATGCTGGTAATGAAAAACCTATTTACACTCGTGCCGACCCACCAAAAAATGGCGTTCGGCATCAACGGCACGGAATACAGCAACATCTTTTTGAGGACCCGCCAATCACGTTCTTTGCTTGGAAGGGCCACATATTCCCAAGAACCTCCGAATATGAGATACAGAACGACCGCGATCAATCCTCCGAAGATCAAAGAAACGAAGTATCCCTCAACCTTCCAGCCAAGCAATCCGATAAGCAAGCCAGCCGAAGATGCGGATGCAAGGACGATGCAATGGATGCCCAGGTGATGAGCTTTATCTGGTTTAAGCCACGAGCTACATTCGCCAAATATGCATTGAATGCGGACGAGACAAAATATGCCAGATAAAGCCATTCATAGTTCCCAAGACCACCAAATATCGGCAAATTCAGCAGTGGAAGCAACAGAAGCATAAGCAGACAGCCGAACAGTGTAACCCAGAATCCGACGGATATGTATTGCTTCTTATCATTCGGATCATCGATGATATACCGCGTTGTGGCGTCGCCGATGGACAAGGTCAGGACCGGAGTAATCAAGCCAGCCACGGTCAATGACATGTCCGTCACACCATACTGCGCCGTCGTAAGGAAATAGGTATACAACGGTACCAGTAGGAACGTGATCAGCTTCGTCGATACGGTATTCAGCGTAAACAGGCCGATATTTACCAGCAGATTTTTGTACTTGCCCAAGGAAAACCTCCGCAATCAGTTCATAAGAATACGATCTAGTCCGAATCTCTGAGAGCGGCAGATCTTGGAGGATTCACGGAAATGACCTACAGCGATATACATGATAAACACCTCATTATCGGGGACACCGAGCATATCACGAGTTTTCTTATCGTTTTCCTCGCTGAACATTGTATTGAGCGGGCAGGCGGCAAGACCGCATGCCTCCAATGAGTACAACATTGACATAGCAAACAACCCACCATCAACGTATCCCTCGTTATGTTCATTTGTTCCCATAAACACCCGCAAATCGGCGGTTACGAGTACTAATGCCGGAGGCAGGTTATATCCGCCGAAACCGCCTTGTACTTTCAATGCCTCGCCGATTAATTTCCGATCGGTGAAGATACGAATGCGGGCCGGCTGTCTGTTGCAGACAGATGGAGTATGCAGAGACATGGTGACTGCTTTCTCAAGATCCGTTCGCGTTACTGGCTCATCAGAATAGGAACGTACCGCATGCCGACGTTCCGTTAACTCAGCAAACGGAACAACAGCATTGTCTGCTTTAGAAGCCAGGGAAAGCTCAATGCTTGGATATTCGTTTTTAGAAGCCGATACGATATCAGCATTTGTGTCATCATCGAATAATTCCGTCATAAACGTGACGTCTTGATCAGCGAGTACATGACGCCTACGATATTCGCCCAAGGCAAGTATCATGTCTTTATAGACGGATTGTTACGCCATTGAGTATCGACCTTTGAAAGTCTTGCCGATAAATCAGCGGCATTACGTAAAGCCCCGCGACCACGACCATACTGATAAGTATCGAAGGAGAAACCCTTCTCAATCTGATGCACGAAAAAGATCAGTAGGCTCTCCATCTGAACCTGATCTGAACATTCAGGAGCAGCATAAGATTGTGCAAAATTTCTGAATTCCCGTTTTCCTTCATGCTGTAACGCACGATTTGTTTTCCAGCGCTGCCTTTTTTCAATCAATGAAACAGGCAAAATCTTTTTGATAGCTGATTTAACACTCATTTATTTCCTCGCTCCATTTTTAGAGATTCAATTAATAATGTCAGAAAGAACTTTTCTTCAAAAGTTTTTTCACACAATCTTTTATGTTATGCGTATTATCCAAAAGGAAAACTTTTAGCAATATAAGCTTAATTTTGTCAGATAAGCAAAGAAGCTGAAAAGAATTTCTCGAACAAGTCTCTAGTACCTTTTTTCGTATCGAATGACGTAGCTTACTTTTTTCCTTTGATGCCGGACAATCAATCAAGAGAGTGTATATATACAGATATAAACGCACGATATGTGCATCAAATCTAATGGAGGAACCTTCCGAATGCGCTATTCGCTGAATCTCGGACAACGATTTGAAAGCACTATCAACCGTTGCGAGCGAGGTCCTTTTAGAAAGAGACCCTTCAGTAATGCGATATCTGTAACAAGGCTTGCTCACATAAGCAACACGGCTGCATTGTCGCAGAATCTTATTCAAAAAGAGAGCATCTTCAAGAAGAGCAAACCCCTGAGGATACAAAATATGCAAATCAACAAGAAACTGTCGATCATACATAAAAGCCCAGGAAAAATAACCTATATGCTCAGCATAAATATACTCAACGCACTCATGCCCAGTACTTGTTTTTACATCCGGAAAAGAATACTCGACCGGCCTTTCCCCTATGGAGCCATCTGGGAATAACGTCTCAAAATTGAAAGACACCATCTGAGCTTTATTTCGTTCAGCCGTTTCAACCAGCAAAGACACGGAATCAGGCAAATATGCATCATCCGAGTCAAGGAGTAAAACATACTTCCCGTGCGCTTTGCTAATCCCAAAATTTCTCGCCGCAGAAACACCCTCATTATCTTTAGAGAAAACAAGCACTGAGGGAAAGCGTTTCTGCATATTCATCAAAATAGACAGAGTCGAATCTGATGAACCATCATTTACGACAATTATCTCTAAATTTTGATAGTTCTGCTTCAGAACACTTAGAACACATTCTTCAATATATTTTTCCGCATTATATGCAGGAATAATGACTGAGACTTGAGGAACACTTTTTGTTAGCATTACATATTCCTTACTTCAATAGAGATATGAGAAGAACATTATTCATATAAGTTCCAAGATGCCGAGCAAAAAGCTTACCGATGATGATTAGCTAGCTTAGAGAATAGATTCTTAAAAGCATCGTCCATGTCCTCAAACTTAAACTCTGTAATTAACCTAGACAGCACCTCTCCAGTACGATGTCCCACATAAAAGGCAAGACGATGGGTCAATTGATCCCTGTATCTTTCTTTCGGCTCTCGCATGAAGCGGTATATTGATGAATACTATATGTATTCTTCTTAATATGAAACCCTCCTATACCGTAAAGCGGGTTGAAGCAATCGGAGGGCAATATCGTCCATTTTCCAATGGACTGCTTCTCATCCTTTTTTTGGAACCCTTTTTCCATTAGAAGCTGCGTAAACATTTCATTAACAGTATGCTTTGATCTGAAGTCATCAGAATCCACATACTCTAATGCATCGTATTTTGAAAGCACTTCTCCAGCCAAAGAATCATGCTTTTTGCACGACAGAAAAAGTCCGCTATTAACAGTGCATGTGCTCTTTTCGATTGCAGAAATACACTTATAGGAAGCAACAAGACCTCTTATATCTTTAATTAGCTCACTTCCAAGATCCATATAAATTCCACCGTAGTTATATACAGCCCAGAATCTGACGTAATCACTTACGAAAGCCATCCTCCCTGATTCATAAGCCGCTTTTGTAAACGGATGGTCATTTACATTGAAATTATCTTCATTCCAGCATTTGATTTCATATCCAGGAGCATACTTCTTCCATGTCTCAATTACATCTAAGGCATGCTGCGAAAGCTTGTTCCGTCCAAACCAGCAATAGTGTATAATTTTTTCCACGATTACCTCATCAAAAATCCTAGTAGGGAAGCTTTTTGCATTACAGGTTTATTATTAACACTTATCAAACAATAAAATTAATTCTGCGAACATCTGAACATTTTTTATTGTTTGAAAATTTTTCCCAAAAAAGTCTCTTGATGATTAGAAGATGTCTTAAACTGTTGTTTCCAAGTCAACTTGAAAAGATCGGTGTCTTTTGTCAACGCTTTCCATTTCAACGCATCATATGGCTCATCAAGCACCTTAAATAATTCATCACACATCGGATTATTTGGCTTAATCTGTTTAAAAGCTTGATCTATGTATGAGTCATGTCTCTGAGCAAGAACGATGAGATAATCAGTCAACAAATAATCTACAAGGAATTGCTCTTCTTCCCAATACTTGAGGAAGTAATCACGAATTGTGGCGAATACACGTCTATGCTCATTATCACAGCCTAATGAATAATTAGCAAACATGCCTCCCGCGACTGATGCATGGAAATAGTCGGGTCTTTTAATAGAAAACAGAGGAGCAGAGTATAAAGATTTATCTAGCGAACCTGCACAGAAAAAAGTGGCATCCAACCACAAGCCACCATATCGTGAAAGAAGCTCTAGCCGAAGAAAATCCGAAATATGCGTCTTAGATAGACTTCCTTCGTTATATCGTCTCCGAATACACTGGGGAAAAGAAACATATTCCCGCACATTCTTGTCAGTAATTATAATTACTTCCCGATTTCCTGCATTACGCCGAACAGAGTCAACGCAGGCCTTTACGATTTCCGGAGCATTATCCAGCCCCTGCCACCAGCACATCCAGATTTTATTCTTTAACGCCAGATCAACCTCTGGAAGAGGTGCCCGGTAGTCGTATGCAGCATAAAAATCACCGAACTTGTTCTCAAGATACTTGAGAACCGTTTCGTGCTTACGAAGCAACCGCTTCTTGACCGCGTCCGATTCCTTATATCCATTGTGATTCATTACCTGAATGTCTAATTTCGCACGAAAAGTATTAATTGCTTCAGGCCACGAAGTCACTTCAGCAATTTTTTTCGTTGCATACATTTCTTCTGAGGCTCGATGAACAATCCGGCCAAGATTATTATGTTTCTTCGTCATCACTAAATCACCCTCTCGTATAAATCAATCAATGTCAATGCATACTTATTTTGCAGACATCTTGCATTGACATATTCACGGCAGAACCGCTGCATGGATGAATAGCTCGAGGCACTAACTGCAGAACATTTGCGCATACTGTTCAGCAAATCCACAGCATCCCCCGATTCAAACGTGACCCCTGTCTTGCCTTCCTCCACCAATTCCGGAATGCCACCGATCCTGGCACCGATAATCGGGGTCTGGGCAGCCAAGGATTCCAAACCGGAATACGGCATGTTCTCACGCCATTCGGAGCTCAGCACGGTGAAGCGGGCATTGCCGACCTCTCGTTGCAGATCCTCGCCGCTCTTGTATCCCAGCAGATGAATACGCGAGACGGCCTGCGGACCAGCCGAGGCTATCAGCTGTTCAATGGCACCGCGTTCCGGTCCGTCACCCACAATGTGCAGATCCCATACATCAGGAATCACTTGGGCATCTTGATCATCGCTTTGCGCATTGGCACTCCCCTGAGCGAGCCCCGCAGCCTGCATAAATGCTTTCACCAAGGTGAGAACGCCCTTCTCCTTGGAAAGGCGACCGAAGAACAGGAAATACGGTCTTGCTCCGGCCTTCGTATCCTCGAATTTATGCGTATTCGCCACCCGGGCGCCCATCGCCATCTGCGAATCGGTCAGGAAGTTCTGCATCGCGACGGTCTTGCCGGCAAAGCCTCCCTCATCGAGCTTACTCTTCATGAATTTCGAAGGCGCGATAATCAGATCGATTTTGTCATATGAATGGTGGAATTTCAGGAATTCCGCTTCCATGGTGGCCAAGGCGCTCTTCGCGCGGGACCCCTTCACGCATATGTTTTTGGTGGCGTGCATGAAATGCCTGTCCAAGCAGGCATCGCAGACCTCTCCCCTGCCGTTCACCATGGTGTAGGCCGGGCACAGCAGAATATAATCGTGCGCCGTGTATACCACCGGTACATGGTGCTTCTTCAGATACGGAGCATCCAGAATCGACAGCGTGAGCTGACGATGCACATTATTCATATGGATGATGTCGGGCTTGAACTCCTCCAGCAATGCCTCGAACTTACGCTTCGCCTCGAACGAGTAAATCAGCGTGGAGGCTTCCTGCACCTTCTTGAATGCGGAGATCTCCCCCACATAATCCTTTTCAGAGACAAAATACTTGCTCCAACGACTTGGTTCGTTATTGGGATGCTTCATGGAGAAGAACGCCACCTCATGGCCAAGCGCCTTCAAGCCTTCGGCCAAGGCAAAGAAATATGTTTCGGCGCCGCCCTTGCGGTAGAAGTACTTGTTGACCAGCAGAATGCGCATCATTCACCGACCTTCTCGCCCTTGTACAAAGCCAGAGTCTGATCCACTACCGAGTCCCAGCTGTATTTGCCGGTAATGAAATCAGCGGCCTCATTCTTATACTTCTGGACTTTCTGAGGATGTTGGATTAGTTCATTCAATGCCTTGTACAACGCATCCGCGGAACCATGCGCGAAGGAGGCAGCCTTATCCTCCACCACTTCCGTACATTCGGCGATATCCGAAGTCAGGCAGCAATTGCCATAGCTCATCGCCTCGAGCAGACTCATGGGCATACCCTCAAGATCACTCGGCAGCACATAGATATACGCGTTGCTATACAACTCCTGCAGCATACGCCCCTGTACAAAGCCGGTCAGTATGATACGCGGGTCCTGCGCCGCCATCTGTTTAACCTGCTCATAGTATTCCGTTGAATCGGAAGACCCACCAGCAATAACCAGCTTCTTATCCGTATCGAGCTTGCCGAACGCGTCGATCAGATAGTGCACGCCTTTTTCTGGAACGATACGACCAAGGAACAGAATGTAATCATCCTTGCGCAAACCATATTCACTGGTGATCTCCTGTGCCGTAACCAGCTGTTTGCGTTCTATGCCGTTAGGGATGAATCTGGTATCGCGCCCATATGTTTTCGTGAAGTATTCCTGCATGTTTCGGCTGAGCACAATAACCTCGTCCGCGCACCTGGCCGCAGTACGTTCGCCGAACTTCAAATACGTGGAAGCGAACCTACCCACTTGGCACGCTGCCAGTCGAGGCCATGGATGGTGGCAACGGTGCGGATTCCCGCCCAATGCGCCAGTCGGAGCATCACGCACGGACCTTCGGCATGGTAGTGAATCACGTCGGGCTTCGCTGCAATCGCCTTCAACGTGGCGAAGAAGGAGGAAGACAGCGCAGCCATGCCTTTGGCATCAATCGTGGTCACGGGAACGACTTGAACACCCTGATATGAGAATGGCTTGTCTGAAGCATTGACGGTATTATCGAATTCAGCTCCGGCCACATTATGGCCCTTGCGATTGTATACTACAACCCGATTCCCCCGTGCCGACATACGCGAAGACAGCTCATCGACCACAATTTCAACACCGCCCTCACGAGAAGGTATACGCTTATGCCCGATAAATGCAATTCTCATGTCTTGAACAAGCTCCATAAATCTATCGCGCAAGACCTTCTTTAAAAGAAGCGAAGTAGGAATAACCAATATGAAAGCGCTTATCAACATTGCCAAACACAGGTAACCCCCTCATCTGCACATACATCTTTTGTATTCTTTCATTGCCTATAGACGGGGGCATTGTTGACGACAGTTGGTGCAATAGCAGTGATGCAGTAACACTGCAATGACGCAATAACTCTAAATTCTAAAAATAAATTTTGCACTATCAGCTGAAATAGTGAATGACGTCAGAACCACTTGAGGGACAACAACGAAAAAATTTTCGTTGTTGTCCCTCAAGAACTAGAGATTCTCCAATTAGCAGCATTCTGCAGGCGGAATATAATCTCAATAGTTTATTTGTTGGTTGCCGCGCAGTTTGGTGTGACGTCGGTGATCATCTGACCGCCGGCCACGGCGACACTGTCACCGCTCACCCGGTAGTCCTTGCCCTGCCCGCCGTTGTTGTCCCAGACGGAACCGCCATCCGTGAACGCCATGCGCACCTGCCCGCCGGCGGTGTCCGGGATCGTGTACCTGTACCAGCCGCCGCAGGAGGCCTCCATCTGCTGCGCGCCGCCGGACCACTTGCCGTTCGCCTGGTAGTTGACCTTCGCGGTCTTCCACGAGGAATCCGGCTTGTACCACACCGTCATCGGGCTCTCGTCGAACGACGGGGCGGAGTACGAGACCTTCCCCCCGGACACGGACACGACCGAGCCGCTCACCCGGTAGTCCTTGCCCTGCCCGCCGTTGTTGTCCCAGACGGAACCGCCATCCGTGAACGCCATGCGCACCTGCCCGCCGGCGGTGTCCGGGATCGTGTACCTGTACCAGCCGTTCCTGTACAGGGTCATCCGCTGGGCCGAGCCCGTCCACTTGCCGTTCGCCTGGTAATGCACCTTCGCGGTCTTCCACGAGGAATCCGGCTTGTACCACACCGTCATCGGCTGCTTCGGCACG
>ENA-OQIG01001353-OQIG01001353.1-human-gut-metagenome-genome-assembly--contig:-NODE-1353-length-10612-cov-1.577587_pt1 | contig 10612 bp, 11 predicted proteins | sample MGYA00242576_ERZ504741 | MGnify/ENA primary metagenome ERZ504741 (study PRJEB26092, sample SAMD00036436) | human gut metagenome | host: Homo sapiens | study: EMG produced TPA metagenomics assembly of... | reverse complement strand
ATTTCGATCATTTGTTGCTTCTCTTTTTTGTGATTTATCCGACATTCCGGTTCTTATTGCTTTCTTTTAAAGTCAGATATGCGTTTTTATAATCATTCAGTTTATAGTACAGACCGGCTTTCGCATTGAGTATGGGACGAGGTTGACTGGTTGGAAATGGTCTGTTTGAGTGGCGGAATCAATGTAAGCTATCGCCTTTTTGTATTCGCCTATTGTCTGATAATATCTTGCTGTCGTCTCGTAAGTGCTTTTTACAACCTTCTTTTTATTTGCTATCTGGATATATTTCTGATAATAGTCCTTTATCTCTCTTTCGAAATAAGATCTGCCATGAAAATAATCTGCGAATATTTAGCCATGTAGTAATGTGATTCGTCCAGAAATCTCCGGTCGAAAGTCGTATTCAGATGATTCCATTGCTTGTGTAGCTCGATCATTTTGTTCACTTCGTCTACTGCCTTTTTGTTTTCAACAGTTGTATATAAGTCTGCCAGTTCGTAGTGGCACAATATTTCGAAGTGCACCCTGTCTTGCAAGGATAAGGGGCTAGTATCTCCAGTGCGCGCTCTACGTAAGGAATGGCTTTGGAAACTTCATTGTATGAATGTGTCAGTACCGCTGAATAATCGAGTGATACTCCGGTCAGATATTCCCATTGAATTTGTTCTTCAGGTGTCATTTGTCCGTGATTTTCCTTTTTCAGCTTGTCCAGTTCCTGTTCGATTGTTTCCAGCGAATTGTTCTTTCGCATTTCCGCCCAGATGTTGTAACAATACAAGTAATACCGGAAAAGGGTGTTGTGTTCTTCCGGCAGATATTGTCGGGCGAAGGTTATATACTTTTCTACCTTCTCTTTGTTTTTGGAAGCATATCGTTGTATCAGATTATCGAGTGCGAGCTTCATCATATATTCGTCTTTGGCTTTTGCGGCCTCGGTGAGGGCTTTGTCCCAATATTGGGAGGAAATGTTGAGGCTGTCTACGTGGATATCCGCCAGATGAATATAGATAATGGCCCGTTGCCCGGCATCCGTGTCGTTTTGCAAGAGATTCTGCAGACTGTCGACGGAAGCCGTAACGGCGGAAGCACGTGCGATAGAGGGCGCTAGCAGGATAGCTCCGATGAGAAATAAGAATTGTATTTTTCGTGTGATCAGATTCTTGGTCATATGATTAGATATTATTTGTTTTGGAATAAGGATATGTGAAAGTCAGTACGGGACCTTCCGGAGTATTCGGTTCAATCGTATATGTACCTTTGAAATATTCGATTGTCAGACGGTTGATGCTATGGCGTACTTCTGCTTTTTGTGTTTGCAAGGCCGGATCGGCTAACGGACTGTTGACTACCCGAAAGACAAATAGTTCCCGTTGCGTGTCACGTTCCAGATAGAGAGACACTTTCCTTTTCTCTTCACACGGGTCTGTGTAGATCAGTGTACTGAGAATCAATTGTGTGAATCGGGCGGTGTCTACCTGAAACGGCTGGCTTTCTATTTCCGTATGAAAGTCTGCCTGTATCTTATCTCCGCATCTCATGCGTACCATACCGAGAACGTCCGAGCACAAGGAGATGATTTCGTGCTCCTGTATCTGCCATTTCGTTCTTCCGCCTCCAGTCTGGAGAGGTCGAGCACGTCGTTCACCAGTTGTATCAGTTCGGCGGAGTTGGTCTGGATATCTCCGAATATTCTTTCCATTGGTCGGCATCCATGCTTTCCGGATCAGTAGTCATGAGTTGAGAAAACCCTAAGACGTTATTCAACGGGATGCGTATGTTATAGCTCATGTTAACAAGGAAGCGGCTTTTTACTTCGTTCGCTTCTTCCGCAATCTGGCTCATCTTGCGGATTTCCTCTTCTTCTTTCCTCAATTTCTTGCGTACATAATAGATACGTATGGTAGACGGAATCAGGATAAGCAGTGCGATGGCTATCAGAGTCAGTCCGGCATAATGAACCATTGCTTTGTACTGTTCTTTTTCAAGAAGCAGGTTGTCCATGTTGCGCATCTGATAGATTTCATTCGTCTGCGAGATGGATAGTGCCCGATAGAATGAGTCTTTTTTCGCCAGCAAACTTTGGAATAACGGGATTGCTTCATCCGCTTGTCCCGCCTCTGTAAGAATGCTTGCATGTTCTATTTTGTAGTTCAGCCCTTCATTGTCCGATACTTCGGACAGGAGTTCGATAGCATTTTGAGAGTATGACAGGGCCTTTTCGTATTCTTTGGTAATCCGGTAATAATGGGAATACACATTATAATATAATCCCCGGCAAGGAATGTAAGTGGTAGGAGAGAAGTATTCATCATCTTTTTCAGATGGGGGCGGGCTTCGTCCAGTGTGCCTTCATTCAGATAATAGTCGGCATAGAGAGACTCCAATAACAGGTAGCTGTATGCTTTGGGTGTCTGCTTTGCTTCTGATAGTGTGTCCAGCACTTTCTTGTATTCCTGCAGGTACTTCAGGAAGTTTTTGTTTCTAGTGGCGGAACAAGATAAGGCTATTTCTTGGAGCACGCTTTTGCGCGATTCCAGGGAGGCGGCGGGTGGCAGAAGGCGGTAGGCTTCGAATCCGGCCGTCTTCGCCTTCTTTAAAGCGGGCGGTCATCATATAAGCAGTCATCAGGCATAGTTTGGCCGATGACATTCCTTGGGGATTGTTTAACTTTTGTGCCAGTTTAAACATCTCTTCGGCTTGGGTGATGCTATATTCTATTTTATGCTTTATGATATGTATGGTTATTTCTGCTCTTTTTCCTTCGAAGTATAAGCTGTAGGAGTTGTTTTTTAAAGCAACCGGAGAGAGCTTGTCCATCCAGATGACTGTGTTTTCTTCGTCTTGGTGGTTGAAGTAATAAACGACATGGGCATACAGAGCAAGACACTGATAATACTTGTTGTCCTGTGTGGTAGCTTCCTCCAATAATTTTCCCAGATAGTAGACGCAGGAAGGTGACATCGGGTCCAGATAAGCGAGTGAATAAAGCATCTCCAGCCGGGAAGAATCGGCCGGCAAAGTGTCCAGTATCTGAAGCAGACTGTCTTTGGCAGCTTCGTTATTGCTGGAGAGAGCCTTGCCGGTTCCTCCTGCCAGTACGATCAGTATGAAGAATATCCATAACCGTTTCATGACTGTGCCTCCTTTCCTTCTTTTGTGGGGTTGATGGGATGGGTGAAATAAAATCTGCATCCGGTGGTGTAGGCAGGGTCTATCCATATGCTGCCGCCGATCCGTTCAATGATCAGTTGGCAGATAGAGAGGCCGAGTCCGGTTCTGTGCTCCTTCGTTCAGTTTTTCAAAGCGGTTGAAAATGGAACTTTGCTTTTCCAGTGGGATTCCGCAACCGGTGTCGGTGACGGAGAAGAGCGCAAATTCTTCCGATTCCTGACGGACTTCCAGCGTGATACTTCTGCGGGGTGAACTTCGTGGCGTTGATCAATAGGTTGATCAGTAACTGTTGCAGGCGTGAATCGTCAGTGTATAACTTTAGGGAAGCCAGCGATGTGTTGAAACGGAGCTCGGCTTGTGTCTGCTTTACTTTGTTGACGGTATCGATTACGTTATTGCAGATGGCGATAGCGTCACAATAGGTGAAGTTGAACTTCATGTTTCCGATCTCCAGATTGGAAAGGTCGATTACGTCATTTATTAGTTTTAGCAACAAGTCGGAGTTTTGCTGGATGATGTCGCCGCATTGGCGGCGTGTTTCGGCGTCGAGTGCCTGCTCGGTCAGCAGACTGGAGAAGCCGGAGAGGGCACTCAGCGGAGTCCGTATCTCATGGCTCATGTTGGAGAGGAAAAGACTTTTGGTCTGCATGGCATTCTCGGCGTTGAGTCGTGATTGCTCCATGCGGATTTTGGATTCCGCTATCTTCTTGTTTTGTTTTAATATGTGTATCACGAGGTAAATCATGATGCCCAGCACTATGACTCCTATTAAAATGCCGCCCATGAAAATACGGTTGAACTCGGCTTTATTCTCTACTTTCATCCGGTTTTCCTCATAAGATGCCCGAAGGCTGTTGATGCGGTGTGCATAGCTGGGAGCGACTACCGAATCGGTGACGATACTGATTTCTTCATACAGATGCGCCGCTTCTACTTTACTGCCCATTTCTATCAGTAAGTTCGCTTTGGCATAAGCTACTTGCAGGTAGATGATGGAGCGCGTCTTTTGCCGGATGCCGGTCAGAATCTCATTGTAATACTGTAATGCAAGATTGTAGTTCCCTGTTGCTTCGTTATATCGTCCTTGCATATAATTGTAGGTGGTGCGATAATAAGGTTGCCTGTCCGAAAGGTAGATTTGCTCTGCTTGCAGCAGGCAGTTGTTCGCATTGCGCAGATCGTTCTTCTGGATATAGTAAGAAACATCTGTAGCAAGTGTCAGAAATTGCAGCGTCTGATGGGTTCTGTATGGATTTTGATTCGGAAGTATCTTTCTGTATTTCTCTGCTTCCTCTGTCCTTTGAGTCAGAATAAGCACCTGTATAAGTTTCAGGATAGTCATTTCTTTATAATGGTTGTTCTCCGAAGGCGAGGCGGGATAACGGATGGCTTCCTTATAAGAATCAGTGGCTTCTTCGGGCATATTGGAGCAGAAATAGGCATCTCCGATAGCTGCGCTCGAAAGGGCTATTCCTAAATCATATCTCATCGTTTCTGCTTTTTCGTACATTTGTCGCGCTTCGTCGATTGCTTTCCCGATGTCTCCGCGCAGGGAGTAGATGTAAACCACCAGTTGCCGGATGCTGAAAGACAGTTCCATCTTGTTTTCCTTTTCCAGTATAGGGCTCAGTTGCTGTCCCCAGGCGATAACGCTGTCTATCGGCGCGATGGATCGTACGCAATGTTGTTTTCTATCAGGCGTTTCAAATTGGACAGTCGTTCGGTATTCAGGTTTACTGAATGTGAGGGGAGAATCCGGATAAACAGACCTATAGTAAATAATATATAGATATTCCTCTTCATTAAAAGTGGTGTTTTGTTGTATGTGTTATACTAGTTGCCAAAAATAAGCAAAAATCACAAAGAAGCGGTAGGTTGGCGGTGAATATTTTTCTCTTTGTGTTAATATACGTTGCTGCTTGTTCGTTTCATTGGTTCTGTTGCCGGCCATCCGGGAGCTGAGGCTTTATTCTGTGTGGATGTATATAAAAAAATCTGTCGGGGAAGTCTCCCCGACAGATTTAACCAGTAATCTAAGTGAGTTTTTCAGAATGTGATGTCCATTTTCACTACAAAAGTACGGGGAGCGGCTACTGCCATCGGGCGGTAACTGTATTCTTTATTCAACAGGTTGTTGACCATGAATTGGAAGGCGACTTCTTTGGTCGCTTTTACCCCGAAGCGCAAGTCAACGGTGGCATAGTCTGTATTATGTTTTTTCCAGTAAGTAGCCAGTGTTTCTCCTCTCGATTTTCCGAAGAGGATCGTGCGTACATAGTCCATTAAGTCTTGTTGTTGCTTTTCACGTTCGTCCATCATGAGGTAGTCCACTGCCAGTATCTTGCTCTTCCATGCAAAGTTGGCACCCAGATTGATACGCTTCCATTGGAAATCGACTGTTGCTTTAAAGCTGTGCTTCGGGCGGTATTTCAGATATTTGCCTGTATTCGACTTCTCCTTCATCTGAAGGGCGTCGGTGTATAAATCTTCTATTTCATTGCGTTCCTTATAGTCAGCGTCGCGAGGCTCGGTATATACATATCCCAGATTATAGAATAGTTTCGTATTCTTGTTGAAGTCATAAACGCCGTTTGTCGAAATCTCCATACCGTAGATTTGCGCTTTCGATACGTTGTGGAACTGTGCTCCGATACCGAAACCTTTGCCGTCCGTCACCATCTGGATGGCATCGCTGATGCTGTTGATCATGCTGTAGTCTGCGTTATTGAACAGTCCGAACTGAAATTCAACCATGTCTCTGTACTCGGTATAGAATCCGGCTACGTCTACAAATCCTTGGAAGTTGCCGATCTTGTATCCTTGCTTGAATCCCAGTTCGGCATTGTAACCTTTCTCCGGTTTGATGTCGAGGTTCGGATAGATACCTACTCCTCCGATGTCCTTGCGGAGATATTTCTCGTTGATGGACGGGTTGCGGTAACCTTGTCCGGCGCTGGCACGGATAAAGCTGTAATCGGCTAACTGATAGTTCAGTCCGGCACGGAACACGGGGCGGAACGGAACTTTGGCTCCGAATATTTTCGTTTCTGCTTCACGGTGATGGTTGTTCACACGGTAGTATTCGCTCGTACCCCTGCCGATACGCTCAGGCGGTCCCAGAAGCGCTGGTCGTACTGGAAGAAGGCGGCTACATTATCGCTTTTGTACACCTGATCCATGATGGAAGAATTGTAGCGGACGTGCTCGTAAGTCATTCCGGTAGTGATCTGTGCGCCCGCCGTCCCATTTCTTGTTGAACTGGTAGTCAAGATAATAATTATAGTTCTTGTCCGTTTTCGTCTGAACGTTTGTTTCGGGTCGGATTCATTACGTTGGACAGCCAGGGGATGAGATCACTGGGGACTTGTCCATTTTGTATGCCGTTCATCAGGTCACTTGGCAGTCCGTTGTCCATCACCCACGAGATGAGGTCACAATAATCGGCGGTAGTGGCGTTGGGGAAGATGTTGCCCAAGGAAGTGAATACCCCGTTCATGGCATCTTCCAGATTATTGTTGATCAGACCGGAGCCGATGCCGACCAATGCCGGGTAGAGCGAACTGTAATCGCCGCCTGCTATATTCTGTATAGTCTGGGCATTCGTTCCCATATTTCCAAGGATGTCGGTGATGGAGTTTCCCTGACTGGGTTTGACTATGTTGTCGGCACTATGATAGAACGTCCTTTGATCTTGTGTGACGTTCCGTTTTCCGGATTCACGTAGTTGATGAACGGGTCGATGTGGAAGTTGTTTTCTTCGCGTCCCATGTTGGTGAAAGGAGAAGGTTTGTAAACTTCTGTTGGTGATCTCCAGATGAAGAAATCTCCGTACTGATTGGAAAGAAAATCAACATTCAGACCATAGTTCAATATCTTCATACCCATGTCCGGTTGATGATAAGTCAGGTTGCCGCCCATGCGGAAACGTTTGTTATATCCTTGTTGACGGTATCCCTCATCGGTAAAGAGGTTAATGCTTCCGCTGACGTCAAAGTTGCGATACGGCGGGAGTGGGAGAGATCGAAGCCTTCATAAATAGGGTTTCGTATGCCGCTGAGAAGGTTTCCGCGCAGGATGGGTTTGACGGAATACTTGTCGTCTTTCCAGAAACTCTTGTCGCTCCATTGGTATTCATCGTTTTCGGCATCACCATATATACCGATATAGGCGCTGAAGCGGGTTTTCGGTGTTAATCCCGGACGGGCGGTACGGATATTGATAATACCGTTGAGAGCAGACGAACCGTACAAAACGGATGAGGCTCCTTTGATTACTTCTATCTGTTCGATGTTTTCTAGAGGTACGGTGTTCCAGTTGATTTCTCCGGTTTTTGGATTTAGGGTGCTCATTCCGTCTACCAGAATCTGGCTGCGGGCACTACTCCGTAGGTCCATCCGCTGCCGCCACGCATGGAAGGCTGTTTGTCCACAATGTCCACGCCGGGCAGCGTGCGGAGAGTAGAAGTGATATCCGTCGGTGCCTGACGGGCGATATCGCCTGCTTTCACCAAGTCCATGGATACGGTGACATTACTGAGCTTTTGCTCAAAGCGTCCGGCGCTTACCACTACCTCTTCCAGCAGCTTGGTACTTTCTTTCATGTACACGTCTTTAGTGATCACTTCACGTTTGCCGATAACAATGGGCATCAGAACGTCTTCGTAACCGATATAGCTGAACACAAGGTCGACACCTCCCTCCGGAAGTTTGATTTCATACGCTCCGTTTATATCGGACACGGTTCCCTGATTGCCGTGCAATTTATACGTTACTGCGGCGCCAACCAAAGGTTCATTGGTATTGGCGTCATATATATGCCCTTTCAATGTCTGGGCAAAACTATTCCCGAATCCGGCAAGGCAGATGAATAATGTCAGAATATATAGTTTCTTCATTGTTTCTGTAATTTATGTTTTTTCTTCTGGTGGAAAGTCTCATTCATTTTTGTCGGTCAGGTCGAGTCCCAAGTCCAGTTGGGTGATGATAGACCAGTTGTCATACAGTGGACCTAAATAGGAATTGTACAACATCGGACCGAAGTTAGGAATACCTTCCATCACTGGCTGAAGATGGGGGATGAAGGCTATGAGAGGACTCAGCGCTTCCCTGTTCAGATAGATATGCGTATGTCCGTTCTCCTTTTCTATCTGCATGGGGATACCTTCCTTTATCCATGAGAAGAACATCTGAAAACTTTGGTGATCCATATTGGCGATCATAGATAATAAAGAGTTGTCCAATGATTCGCTCACAACTCCCAGTAGAGTCTTCAGTAAGAAAGGATTGGATTTCAGGATAGCATCTGCAATGCCTGCTATCAGATGAGCATCGACCGTCTGTCCCTGCCCTTGCATGGCCAAGCTGATAATGCTTGGAAGGTTCAGTTTGACATAGAGAAGGTCATTTTTCAGATACCAGAAAGCCAGTCCCCGGGGAGAATCTGCATAATTGCGTCCTTGGGTTGCGGCAGTAATATCATCGGCAGACAATGTATTGAACATTAACTTCATCATAATGAAATTAATGACTTGTTGCTGGGATGCGGGATTATCCATGTCGATTTCGCTGAACTTCTGTTCCCCCAATTGCAGTTCGTCCGATGTATATTCGGCCGTAATGTTTCCGTCGGATTCCAGAGTGACACTTTTGAGTAATTGCGGCAGGAGGTATCCTCCCATGCCTTTTATAATAACGGATACGGTTGCGTACAAACTTCCCGCCTCCTTTACCATCTCTAAATCCATGTCGGTATAAAGGGCTGCTGTCAGTATCTGATTGTCCGACTCTCCCCATTCATATTCGCCGGTCGTCTGATTGCGTATGACATCTTTTCCTCTGCCGCGTGTCAGTTCGCTCATCTGATAAGTTTTTATCCATTGATTTTGCGGCATCGTTACATTCAAGTCCAGTTTCATCGTCTTCGGAGTAATGGAGCCGGCGTATTTCACGGTTGCTCCTGCGCCCGAAACTGTTTCTCCGCTGAACGTATAGTTGTCTTCCTGCTCTGATAAGTTTATCCGGAATGATGTCTCTTTTTCTCCGGAATGATATCGTTTAATGTCAATGTTCCTTTTTTACTGTCTTCTGTCTGAAAGCTGACGGTTTTTCCGATTAACTTTTCTCCGCTGTAGGTCAGATCCAGAGTGGATGGTTTGATATACGAGCCATATTCCTGACTGAGTTCGCCTGGCAGAACAGCTTGTCATTGTAGGTTTCTTCGCAAGATGTAAGGAAGAATGTTGTACAAGCTACATAAAATAGTTTTCGTAATGTTTTCATTCTCTTTTTTGTTTTTATTTCAACGTATTTATTAAAACATTGCAAATGTCGGTTAATATTGTTTCTACATCAAGCTCTATTCTTGGTATTCGATGTTCTATTTTAACTATTTTATATGCACGTGTATTTGAATAGATAACTGTAATGTTCTCTTTTAAATAATAGATGTTCTGTTTTTCATATTTTAATAAAGAACTTGGAGGAAATTCGAATGGAAAAAGATATCTTTGTGGAACTAAATTTCTTAATTATGATCATAGATGATGCTCTTCCCAAGTTTGACCTTCCGGTCGATTTTGTTACAGATGACAGCATAACCGGTGATATTCTGAATCAATACGGTCGTTTTCCCTGCCATATAAAGGCGGGAGTCTTTGTTCTTTGCACGCGGGGAACTGTACGTGCCACTATCAACCTGTCCGAGTATACCATTACCCATAATGACTTTGTGACTGTCCTCCCCGGATCATTCATACAGATTCACGAAGTATCTTCGGATACCCGTGTCTGCTTTGCGGGCTTTTCTTCGGAATTTATCTCCCGTGTAAGTTATGTAGAGACCTATCTGGATTTTCTCCCTATGATTTTGGACAATCCTATTATGGCATTACAGGAAGAGGTAGCGCAATTATACCGAAACGCTTTCAGCCTGCTTATCCGTGCCTATTCTTTACCGAACACACTGGATAACAAAGAAATATTAATGTCTATTTTTACTATATTCTTTCAGGGGGTGGGTGAGTTGTATAAACGCTGTAAGCCGACTACTAACGAACCTATCAAGCGGGAACATGAACTTTATCGCCAGTTTATCCAGTTGCTGATGACTCACTATACACAGGAACACGAAGTTTCTTTTTATGCGAAGAAGTGCGGAGTAACTCCGGCTCATTTTTCCGGTGCCATCCGTAAAGCCAGCGGGCATAGTCCACTGGCGATTATCACGGGAATTATTATCATGAATGCCAAGCACAATTGAAGTCAACCCGATTGCCGGTGAAGGAAATTGCTTTTTCATTAGGATTTAATAATCTTTCCTTTTTTAATAAATATTTCCGTAAACATGTGAAAATGACTCCACAGGAATACAGGGAATGCTGAATGTTAACGATCGGATACATTTTTCGTTCATACGCAGTTTTCTTTCTGTGGAAAATAAAGGC